>JGI24707J26582_10000280_pt1 | contig 38927 bp, 30 predicted proteins | sample BioPla1DNA1_FD_26582 | JGI IMG/M metagenome (IMG submission 26582)
ACTGTTATGATCCTGTTCCCTGTCCCAGGGACATCCCTCCGGGGATCTTAAGGTAGCCATTATATCCTGTAAATCCTGAAAACTATATCTTTTACCTTCTGTTTTTTTCTGCATCATCCGTGTCCTCCGTAACAATAAATAACACATGGTAAATAAGACACCGAACCGTTACCTGTCTCAAGTCGCGTGAGCCGCGTAAGACACCGCCCCCCTGTCTCGCCCCAGTGTCGCTGTCTCACTTTAGGTTGCTTGAGCCGCAGATCTTTTCAATGCTCCTAGGCACAGCATCCCTGGAGTTTTTCCAATCCGATTCAGCATTCCTGTAGTCAAACATCAAAGTAAAATGATGTATGTCTTCATTTATTCTTTTTAGCTCTTTTATTTCTAGATCAAATAAATCTATCAGAAACTGAGCCTGTTTCTCTGGAGACAATGCCTTCCCAGATTTATCTATCATATCCTNAACATGCTTAAGACAAAAGCCCTTGGTGTTTTGGAACTTCTTTNTAAATTCTGGTTCCTTGTCATATAAATACAATGTGTTTTCAATTAGTTTGTCCATGTTATTATTCATTTTATTGCACACAGAGCATGAATTCTTCAATTCCCTAAGCTTATCTATTAATTTAGCTGCCGCCTTTGCAGCAGAATTGCTTTTGCCCTTTATCCTGTCGGGAATAGCCTCCAGCACCCCTTTTGAGCTAAGAGCTTTTAATTCTGATCTATGCTTGTTGAATATAGTCTCTATTTCCTTAATCTGCTCATTCAGATGGGTATCTATAACCAATGCAAGGGGCAGCTTTTCTTGCTTAAGGGCATAAAGCCTTGCAAAATGATTTTTACAAAATCCGTTCTTATTAGTCTCGATTCTAAAATCAGGCTCCATCATGGCAGGACCGACTGCGTATTCAAGAGCGTCATTTTCCAACTTATCCTCACAAATACAAAGCGGGCACTCCACATCCTGATCAAATGCCTCATTAATAGGTATTGTATAAATTCTTTCCTTAATACGCCTCAAATCCCTTCACAATATTTTGTTTTTTCTAAGCCTTGAACCTTTGTAAAGTATAAATTATGCCTACATCATGTATATAGAATAACACAGTCCGAAAAAGTTAATCAACTTAATTACTTTTGTACTCATCCATAATCTTCTGCCACAGTTTCATTTTCTTGTGTTATATAATAGCTATCTTTTGTAAATCATAATCAATGATTGATAAATCACAGTATTAAACTAATTTACTGTATAAAATTGAATAAAAAGTGTAAGTTTTTATATGCACATTTTGTATATTGTATACTTGACAAGGTAACAGAGCTTTGCTACAATAAAATTGTTAAATAAATAACAAAGTATTTCAGCAGGAGGGCGATTTTATGTTTGATTTACATGGAAGAGTTGCAGCAGTTACAGGAGCATCATCAGGATTAGGACGCCAAATGGCACTCGGATTTGCTAAGCAAGGTGCGGATCTGGTCATAATGGCAAGGAGACTTGAAAAATTAAATAAAGTTGCTGAAGAAATAAAGGCTTTTGGGGTCAGGTGTTTGGCTCTTCAATGCGATGTTACCGATACAGATGCAGTAAATAAAGCAGCTAAAGAAGCTGTAGATTATTATGGCAAGGTAGATATTCTTGTTAACAACGCTGGATCTTCAAGAAATGCCGGCGTTCTTGAAATGACAGATGAGGACTGGAGTTTCACTCTTCGAGCTGACTTGACAAGTGTATTTAAGGTTACCAGAGCATTTGCGAAAAATATGGTTGAGAATAGATATGGAAGAATTATTAATATAGCTTCTATTTATGGACAGGTTGGTAACACTGCTATGGATACAGTTGCATACCATTCTTCAAAGGGCGGCGTTATTAATTTCACCAGAGCGGTTGCCGCTGAATTAGCCAAGTATAATATTACTTGTAACACTATNAGCCCCGGATATTTTGAAACCGAACTAACAGCAGATACCCTAAATACTGAAGCCTTTACTAAGTTTATGGAAGCAACAGTTCCCCTTCGCCGCTATGGCCGTGAAGGCGAGTTAAACGCTGCAGCAGTTTTCCTGGCAAGTGATGAGGCTTCTTACATTACTGGTCAGAATATTAAAGTTGATGGCGGATATACCTCAGTTTAATTATAAAAGATCAGAAAAATCCTTTTCTTAATACTGAAACNGGTGAGCTTTATTAACCTCACCTGTTTCAAAAAATCCAAATATATAGCAAGATAAATTGATCATGTTTATTGCTTAAAGTTTGATAACGTCCATCATGCAGAGATATAAAAATTGGTTTTTTCAAAAAAGACTTGACTCTCAATTTGGTCTTTGCTATTATGTAATAGCGTCACGCAGCAAATTGAGCTTGGCGCTTGCCATGGCGGCGTAGCTCAGATGGCTAGAGCACGCGGTTCATACCCGCGGTGTCGTTGGTTCAACTCCTACCGCCGCCACCAAAGATGGCCCCATGGTCAAGAGGTTAAGACACGGCCCTTTCACGGCTGTAACAGGGGTTCGAATCCCCTTGGGGTCACCATTAAAAAGCGAGCTGATTCATTGGCTCGCTTTTTACATGCCTATTTTTTGCTCCCTTGCATAGTAGAATAGGTATTGCTGGGCGAAGCCTGCCAGATCCCCGAACTTTTCTTTGGCAAAATCTTCGATCTCCTCATTGGAGGCCTCGTATCCAAGGTAAAGCTCAGCCATCACTCTTTTGACCCATCTATCTATGGGGAAAATATCATATCTGGTTCCGCTGAATAAAAGAGTGCAATCCGCTACCTTCTGTCCAACGCCATAGAGCTTTTGAAGCTCCGAACGCGCTTGTTCAAGGCTCCCCTTTGAAACTGTATCCATGTTTGCCTCCCTCATACATACTTGCCTTGTTGCCTTATATATATACTTATCCCTATAACCTGCCCTAACAGAGGCAAGCTCCTCCAGACTTGTTTCTGCAAGCCTTTTACATGAGGGAAAAGAATATGCATCCTGAACCGATCCAGTTATGGGTTCACCAAATTTTCTGGACAGGTCTTCAACAATCTTTTTTATACGGGGAATTCCATTATTTTGCGATATTAAAAAGGAAACCAACGTTTCCTCAAAATCCTGTCTTAAAAGTCGAATGCCTCCACCAAAGTCAATGGCTTTTTGCATAACAGGATCATTTTTTGAAAGCTTGCTCTTTATTTCTCCATAGTCTCTTCCCAAATCAAAATATATATACCAGATGTTTAAAAAATCCTCTTCACTAGTGTTATGAAGCACTAGGTCTTTTCCTGTCCATTCCAGCTCTAAAGTACGATTATTAGCTACCCCGAACCAGTTTCCGTAATCGACCCGTTGCCATCTGAAGCATTGTCCACACTCAAAGGTATGTACTGGATCAAAATGTTCTAAATCTATCAATATAATTGTGTCATTANGCACTTTCCAGTTAATCATTTACCGTTCCCTTCCGATATAAATAATGTGGGGNGAATTTACATCTTTTTATTCCCATTATGTATTATTATAAAACAATATAGTGCTTATTGCATGGAAAAGGCCCGTATAATGTGGTGGAATATTTTTGAATAGGCTGGATGTTTAGCAGGCTATTTTCTTTGGTTTGTGCAAAAAGTTTAAAGAGTTGTGCCAAACCTGAAGGCTACACCATTTTAATGCATTTATTCACTTGTTGTAAAAATTATGGATTAATGTGTTGTATTTGTGGGATATATACTATATCCCTTTGTGAGGTGTGACAGAATGGCATTTATACTTTACCAAAATGAATACTTTGAAATCATTCAAGATTCTGAACTTTTTTATATCCAATCATTTAAACAGGGATTTCCACTTGAGAAGTTTAACAGTCTTGTACTTGATTCTTTGCCAACAGTAAAAATTACTAGCTTCATGACATTGAAAAATGTAATAACTCATGCTCCCAGAGGGCCTGAGGTTTTTGGCACGCTACGTCAGCGTATCAATCTGAGAATACCCGAGGACAAGCTTAAGGCCTATATGACACTGTATATGCATGAGTCTGACCTGTCTGCGGAGAACCGCGTAAACCTTGTTAAAGAAATTTATGATGAACTTAAGGCTGCAGGAATAGTCTTTGGAATAAATACACAGATCTTAACGGGGCAGCTTAAGCCTGGAGTTGAATATATAATTGCTGAGGGTACTCCTCCTGAAAATGGAAAGGATGCAGTGATAAAGCTATATGAAACTTCTGAGCTAAAACCCCAGGTGATTGATCAGGGTAAGGTTAACCATTACGAATTAAATCTTATAAATCACATCAAGAAGGGAGAATGGCTCGGTGAACGAATTGAGCCGACGCCAGGATTTCCGGGAAAGACAGTGACAGGTAAACAGATCCCCCCTATTCCGGGACGAAATTTACCCTTATTGTTTGACCGTGTCTCTGTCCAGGACCATTACGAAAACGGTGTTACCACCTTATATTCAAAAAAGAATGGAGCAGTCTATTATAAAGGTGATTCCATCGGAGTATATGATTTTCTTGAAATTAAAGGAGATGTTGACTTTTCAACAGGTAATATAGATTTTGATGGGTATTTGTCTATAAAAGGGACCGTTGAAGATAATTTCAGTGTCGAGGCAAGTAATGATTTGGAAATCCTAGGCGAGTATGGCGTAGGAGCTGCTGACAAAATATCCAGCCACGAAGGCAATATTTATATTAAAGGCGGTATTACCGGCAGAAACAGAGCAGTCATTCGCTGCAAAAAGAATCTGTATGTAAAGTTTTTATCTGATATTACTGTCGAATGCGAAGGCAGCGTATATGTGGGATTTTACTGCATGAATTCAAATGTGAAGGCCAAACAGGTAATTATTGAATCACCTAAAGGAAAAATTATTGGGGGAAGGGTCGAAGCAGACATACAGATCGTAGCTGCTGAAATAGGCAATAAAACTGAATCACGCACCGTTGTAAAGGTAAACGGTTTTAACCGTAACGAATTAAAGATGGAGCTTGATAAAGGCCTTCAAAGGCTCCAGGAACTTAAGCAAAGCCTGGTAAAGGTAAGACAAAGGCTCCAGGTTTATAGCGGCAGAGCCAACCTTCCCAACGACCAGATTAAAACCTATGAAGACTTAAAGAATGAATATGCCCTTATTAAAGAATTAATCAAAGACCTTGAGTATGAGTGTAAACAACTCAATGAATTTTTAAAAACCCCGGGTGAAGGAGCTATTATTGCAAAAACCCGAATGTATCCAAAGGTCAGATTAGAAATAAAAAATCAGTTTGAAGAACTTCTTAATCCAGAGCCTTTAGTTACCTATTATGTTAAAGACAACGAATTAAGAACTATGTGAGGTGCCAAATGTCTGAGCAGTATAATGATATTTTAAAAAAAATCGAACAAGATGTTAGAAACGACAGTGGAACAGACTTATATAGATATCTGGGGCTCTTAGAGGCTATCCGCTTTTTCTCCAACAAGCTTACACTACAACAAATCACAGAGGCTGCCTTCGACTTTGTAAACGAGATGCTCACCGTAGAAAAAAATGCACTGTTTATTTTGAAAGGCAACAGATTTGAGCTTGTCAGAAAGCGTGCCATAGAAAGCCTTGATTCTTATATTGATATTACACCTGAGCTTTCTGAGTTTGCTCTTTTTGTAGGAAATGTCTTATGGGGTAGAGACTCCCTTAACAATTATTTTTCCTCTGATGTTTTAGATGCCCTTGATGCAAGCGTCATGATACCTCTGGCTATTGAAAATAAGCTCTATGGCTTTTTCCTGCTGTCGCAAAAAATATCAGCCCCCTTTAATGAAAACGATATATTGGTTTGCGAAACGTTGATGAATCTTTTCAACAATTCCCTGCAAAGTACCAGCAGACTTGAACAGCTGCAGGAAAGCAACAAGGAATTGGACGAAAAGATTTTTAACCTCTTTGCAATAAACCAGTCGGCTAAGGCAATGCTTACCGAGCATAGACTGGATCAACTGTTCAAGCTGGCTGTCGATGTGTTTTCTGAGCTTACCCAGAGCGCAAATACAGGGTTTGTACTATATGACAAAGCCTCGGAGAAGTATGCCCTTAAGGCCTACCGTGATGTTTTTGACAGCACAGCCTCCAAAAACTTAAGTCTAAGCGTAGAATATAATGTACATGTGGAAATAAAGAAGGAGATTCTTGACTTATCCTCAAAAGAAGATCTTATGCATTTTCAGGATTTGTTTTCCGGAGCTGATTCATTAATAGATAATCTTAAGGCCAAATACATAGTGTTAATAATTGGCGAGAACAAGCAAATCCTCGGATTTGTAACCTTAGGTAAGACGGTGACAGGCTTTGACTATAAGAAGAGCGCCTTTGAACTTGTTGATAGCCTTGCATCCTACACCTACATTGCTTTGTCCAATGCCCTCCATATAAAAAAGGTCAATGATCAGAAAAAGCTCCTGCAAGAAAAGCTGGACAGAATGATTACATTAAATCGTCTTTCTAAGAATATAAATTCAGCTATTGACAGTAAAACACTGATTGAACTAACACTCAACACTCTCACAGTGTCCTTTGATGTTGAAAAAGCCCTTATCGCACTCTATGACGAAGAAAATGGCTTTTTCCGTGCCAGTATGTCCACAGATTTGCTGGAAGAGGGCAGCATCATCCAGATTACCTCTGCTATGCAACCCTTAAAAAGGGGCAGCATGGTCTTTGAAGCCGAATCTGAAAAATTACCAGAGGTTTTGGGCCATGAGTTCGCATCAAAGGTATCCGATAATTCAGGAGTTATTATTATCCCCATGACCATGGAGCAATATGATACTGTGCTCGTTGGTGCAATATTCATTTTTAAGATTAAACAGGGGGCCTTTAGTGATGAGGAGAACACCCTCATATTTGATACTATTGCCAATCATATGGCCCCTTTATTAGAGGGCTTTAAAAATATTGAGAAACAGAAGAAAACTCTTAAGAGGGATATGGCGAAGATTTTTACTTCTGATATAGAAATACTTATCAATGATTCAAAATCCTATGATCTCGAATTTGAGGTTATAAGAATTAACGATCCCCATGCAACTCCTTATTCGGAAAGCAAGGTCCCTTCCCTAATAGAGAATATTGCAGAGGACATATACCCGGTTTCATTCTCACAGACCGAAATACTGATTAAATATAATTTTGAAAAGAGCTTTAACGCCATATCAGAAGCTCTAAATGATACAAATGTATCTGTAAACCGTTATTGCTTTAATAAGGATTTTACTGATCTTGAGAGCTTCCTTCAGCTGTGACTATTCTCTTCACGCTCTTTTCGAACTTAACCCGTGTAACCATTACCGAATGCTTACACCCTTGACATTCTATGCGAAAATCCGCTCCTGTTCTGAGTATTTTCCAATTCTTACTCCCACAGGGGTGGCTTTTTTTTAACTCAACTATGTCACCAACTGCAAAGTATCTCTTTTCCAAAACAATACCTCCTCATTGTGGGACAGGGGACGGTTCCCTGTCTCACCATACAGTCCCCCTCACCATTAATTCTTAAGGCTTTGTAGTGGTGCAGGTATTCTGCCCCCTCTACTGATGAAGTTTTCTGAAGAAAAGGGGTTAACCCTCATTATAGGTGCACTGCCGAAAAGTCCGCCGTACTCGACTATGTCGCCCTCCTTCATTCCCGGTACAGGAATGATGCGAACTGCAGTGGTTTTGCTGTTAACCATACCTATAGCAGCTTCGTCTGCAATTATAGCAGATATTGTGGCCGCAGAAGTGTTTCCGGGTATGGCGATCATATCAAGGCCTACAGAGCATACACAGGTCATGGCCTCAAGTTTTTCAATGGACAGGGCGCCAGCCTTAACGGCCTCAATCATACCTGCATCCTCGCTTACCGGAATAAAGGCCCCACTTAATCCCCCTACATATGAGCTGGCCATAACGCCTCCTTTTTTAACAGCGTCATTCAAAAGAGCCAATGCGGCAGTGGTTCCATGAGTACCACAACGCTCCAGACCCATTGCTTCAAGAATGTGGGCTACGCTATCACCTATTGCAGGGGTCGGGGCCAAAGACAGGTCTACAATTCCAAAGGGCACATTCAACCTTGTTGAAGCCTCCTGAGCCACAAGTTGGCCTACTCTAGTTATCTTAAAGGCTGTTCTCTTTATGGTCTCTGAAATCATGCCAAAATCTGCAGCAGGATCTAAGCCTCTTACGGCATTGGCTACAACACCCGGACCGCTTACTCCCACATTGATAACGCATTCTGGCTCTCCTACCCCATGAAAAGCACCTGCCATAAAAGGATTATCCTCAGGAACATTTGCGAACACAACGAGCTTCGAGCAAGCAACCGCTCCATTGTCCTTTGTCTTCTCGGCACATTCCTTGATAACATGACCCATTTCCTTGACTGCGTCCATATTAATGCCGGCTTTTGTTGTTGCCACATTCACCGATGCACATACCCTTTCGGTGGTGGAAAGAGCTTCAGGAATAGCCTTGATAAGCAGGCGGTCACCTTTGGTATATCCCTTATGTATAAGGGCAGAAAATCCTCCTATAAAATTAACACCAACAGCCTTTGCTGCATTATCCAACACCTTTGCATAAAGGGCAAAGTCGTCCTCATCACTGCTTTCTGCCACAATTGATATTGGCGTGACTGATATTCTTTTATTAATAATGGGAATTCCAAAATCCTTTTCAATTGCTTCCCCGGTTTTAACAAGATTCTGAGCATAACGGGTTATTTTATCGTAGATCCGTTGCTCAACAACCCTTCGGCTATCTGAGGCACAATCTCTGAGGGATATACCCATAGTAATTGTGCGAATGTCCAGATTCTCCTGAGAAATCATATTAACTGTTTCCAGTATATCGTTTCTATTAAACATTTTATCTCCACCCCTATATCCTGTGCATACTTGTGAATATTTCTTCCCTTTGAAGCCGTATATCCACCCCCAAAGCCTCAGCCTCCTGCTGCAAGAGCTCTCCTAACTTAGTAAACTCCATACTCATTTTATCTGTATCAACCAGCATTATCATGCTAAAGATATTTTGCATAATGGTCTGAGATATGTCTAAGATATTAACATTTGCCTTTGCCAGGATATTGGTAATTGATGCAATGATTCCAATCTTATCAGTGCCTATAACGGTTATAACTGCTTTCATAATAATCCTCATTTCAAATAAGTAATTTTAGTTTAGCTCATCAAGGGTGAGACAGAAGGGATGCATAAAATGATTCATGAAATAGTCTATCTCGGGTAGATTCAGCCCTAGAATTCTCTTTAAAATAGATTGCTGAGCTTTTTGAAATTCTGCGTTTCCAGCCTTCAGCTCCTCAACGCATTTTATGTAAGCACAAATTCTGTCCGCCGCCTTCACAAGCCTCCCCTCCAGGCTTGTTTCATCATAAAATAATATTTCTTTATAGCTCTCGGCCAATTCTTCAGGCAATAAGGACAATAGCTTATGCTTTGATATAGTCTCTAAATCCTTATACGAGCTTTCCATGCCTTGATTAAAATACTTTATAGGCGTGGGAAGATCCCCTGTTATAGTCTCGTTACTGTCGTGATAAATTGCAAGAAGAGCAGTTTTCTCNGGATCAGCATTGCCTCCGAAAATTTTGTTATTAATAACAGCAAGACCATGTGCTATCATGGCAACCTGAAGGCTATGCTCCATAATGTTCTCCCTGTTTACATTACGCATCAGGCTCCACCTGTAAATATGACGCATGCGGGATAAAAAAGCAAAAAAACTATATTGATCTTTGTCGGCCATGCTAAACCTCCTTTTTCTTAAATTCTTCTTATATCAGCTCCAAGCCTCTGTAATTTATTCTCTATAAATTCATAGCCTCTGTCAATATGATGAATATCCAAAACCTCGGTAGTCCCTCTTGCTGCCAGACCTGCAATAACCAATGCCGCTCCTGCCCGTAAATCTGTGGCCCTGACCTGTGCGCCCTGCAAGGATTCTATTCCTTCAATAATGGCCGTTCTTCCATCTACCCTGATTTGTGCGCCCATCCTCCTAAGCTCGTTTACATGCATAAACCTGTTTTCAAATATTGTTTCTACTATAACACTTGTTCCCTCTGCAAAGCATGAGTATGCCGATAATTGGGCCTGCATATCGGTAGGAAACCCCGGGAAAGGGTGAGTCTTAATATCTAATGCTGAGGGCCTTGCTATACCCCTTACCTTTACTGAATTACCATTTTCGATAATCTCCATGCCAGATTCGCGAAGCTTCGCCGTCACCGGTTTTAAATGCTCTGGCACAACATTAAGTAATGTTATATCTCCGCCTGTTAGCGCTGCGGCTGTCATAAAGGTGCCTGCCTCTATCCTGTCGGGCATTATAGTATGCTCAGCACCATTTACCTTATCAACTCCGTCGATTATTATTGTATCAGTTCCCGCTCCCGAAATCTTTGCGCCCATTTTAGTCAAAAAGGATGCCAAATCAACTATTTCAGGCTCTGAAGCTGCATTTTCAATGATTGTCTGACCTTCTGCCAGCACTGCTGCCGTAATAAGATTTTCGGTAGCTCCTACACTGGGAAAATCCAAATAGATAGTGGTTCCCTTCAATTTATTACCAGGACACCTGGCCTCAATGAAGCCATGCCCATTATCAATCTNAGCCCCCATGGCCTCAAATCCCTTCAAATGAAGATCTACAGGTCTGCTTCCTATNGGACATCCCCCAGGAAGGGCAACCTTAGCCTTTCCTGCTTTCGCTAAAAGAGGACCCATAACCAAAAATGAAGCCCTCAACTTGCTTACTAGCTCATATTCTGCTGTATGCCCACTAAGNGACTTAGCGCATATATAAATATTTCTCGTTTTCCCATCTACCCTGACATCTGCTCCAAGGTTCGATACAAGTTCACACATACCGGCAACATCATCCAAGCCTGGAATCTGCTTAATGATACACTCCTCGTCTGTAAGAAGACACGCTGATATAATCGGCAAAATCGCATTTTTTGAACTGGAAATTACTGCAGAACCAAATAAGGGTTTTCCCCCGTTAATAACAAAAGCTCCCATACACTTCACCTCATATAAATATGTAACAATTGGTATTGAAAGCTTTCGTCCATATAACGAAGTTCCAATGTTATTATTATAGACTTATAACGCTTTTTCAATCATGGTAAATAATCATTAACTAAATAAAAGATTGGATAATTAATTTGTTATAAATCACCACATATGCGTAATGTTCTGTCAAGCATGACTATGAATTCACCTAATGTTACCATTCTGTCAGGATATGCAGAATTAATGGAATTTCCTTGAATTATTCCAATTTCTAACGCAAATTTGTATGAATTCAGATATCTTCCTTCCGCCTTTGACAGATCTGTATAATGGGACCAAAGGGTAGGTTTTGTAGGAACCGTGCTCTCACGGGTTTTAAACTTATAAAGCTTTACTAATATATCTACAGCCTTATCCCGGCGCATGTGTGTGCTTGTAACATCCATGGTGGAGTTTGCGAAACCCGAACTTACAGCCTTGTTTACAACATCATATTCATCATATTCGGCTTCTAAAACATCAAATACGAGCATAAACGCATCCTTTTGTGTCATTAAACTATTATGGTTAAAGGCTTTGTTTTTTATACTTTTTAAATCATAAATTGATTGCACTCTTTCCAGGCTTTCCTTAACATAATTCGGAGTTGTGGTTGATGGTTTTACCCCCTCGGTTGCAACAGCTATTGCTCCGGGTCTCTCCATCTGGCCAATTACACTTCCAGAATCATAATCTGTGAAAGCCGCCATCCTCGCCCATCCCAGCGAGGGACTATAGTTAAATACTCTTAACTGGCCCTGGGAATATCTGTTGATATTTGCCACAGGAAGCTCAACCCTGATTGGTGTGGAAAGTGTATTTATAGGCAAGCTCCACGGAGCAGAATTATTAACGAGATCCTCTATGTATGAAAACCTAAAGTCGGTAACGGGTGTTTTAAGCTCCATTGTAGATGAGGTCCTGTATTCACTTGAAGGAGATACGGTTTCTAACCTGAAGGCTACCTCCTTATTTATAGTTATTTGCTTGAAGTACTCATCCGTATGGAAGGTCCCCGGACTAATGGTATATTGACCCCATGGCAATACCAGATACAGCTCCTTTTTAAGGCCTGCTAAGGTATCAATGACAACCGAGCTTAATTCGAGTCTTATAGTACTAGTTCTTGAAGGAGGTGTGGATAAATCAAGCTTTACAATGGGACCATACTGCTCCCTAATTCTTTCGCTTAAAACATGGGCATGGGCTCCTAATGATGAGACAACCCAGATTCCCTCCTCCAATTTGCCCGGGATGTTAAGCCCATCTCCCCCAATAACATCGTTTAAATCGAAGCTGGAATCGTACTCATTCTTGCTCTTATTGGTTATCACCAGAACTGTTCTTGTTGGCTCGCTGTACAAGCCTGTTTCAGGATTATATGCATATAGTCTTGCATAATATCTTCTGTTGGAGATAAGTCCAGTTACTCTATGACTTCCATTCGCGACACTAATTTTTCTGGATTGATTAAAGTTAAGATCTTCAGAGAATTCCAGCACATATTCCAATCCCTCTATATCTGTCCACATGTAAGTGATAGAGTTCTCGGTTACTCCGTCTGATCCCTGCTTTATACCAAAGCCTGTAGGAGGTGCCGGCGGCTTATAGGCCTCTGTTTTTATTATCAGAGGATTACTGTACTCAGACTCTACTTCAACGCCGCTGCTGCTTTTGCTGATGGCCTTAATCCAGAAATAATACACCGTATCAGGATTGAGGTTTTCTATCCTGATATATGTCTGGCTGCTGATTTCTTCAGATGTGATACGCCTGCTTATTGAGGCTTGGTCCAAATAATCAGTTGTGCCGCCTCTAATCTCGTATTCCATGTTAGCTCTGTATGTCCAGAAAAGGTCCACAAAGCTGGGCCCTGCAATACCATTTAAATCATCCGGTACTGTGGGCGTTATGGGAATTTCGGGAATATCGGGAGGGGTTGTGATTATTATAGGGTCTGAGGGGTCCGATGATGTTCCATTAATGTTTTCTATTGTAACCCAGGCTAAATAAGTGGTGTTGTGTGTCAGTCCTGTAATATCAAAGCCAAAGGTCTGGTTGTCTTCATCCGTCAAATCAGGAATTATTGCTCTGTTCTGCGAGATCTCAAAGGCCTTTATTTCAGGCTGGGATAAATCGCTATAGGTAATATAGTCACGATTATAAAGCACTTTTACTGCATTCAATGCCTCATTGTACTTTACTACATGNGGTACAACAGAGTAACCGGGCAGGTAATTTACAATGGCACCCTCCTTCTTATCNTCATATCCATCATCTCCCGGCTCTAAGAGCCTGTTCTTTTCATAATCCTCAAAGGATACCTGCTCCCATCTGTCGTTCTCCTCATTAAAAAATGCATACCACTTTTTATCTAATACAAGGCTGGCCTTATTAAAGGTAACACTTTGACCATTTTCATCGGGCTTTATTCCAAAGGGCGGTGATGACGGTGCTATAGGCCTGTCATAGCCTGCATCGGGCTTGGTGATTATTACCTTGACAGCCTGCTTTGATATATAAGGCTTTGTAANCATATAACCCTGCTCCGGGCTTTGCACAAGGAAATTTTTCTTGGCATATATGATAAAGTAATATGTTGAGTTTGACTTTAATCCCTCTAAATCGTATCTGTATCCAAGAATTCTTCCTTCATCGTCCTTTATTTCATTTGCTGGCCCCATAGTAATATCTGAGGCAATTCTATAATTTGATGGCGGAGGATCAGTAACATATTGAATATCCTCTACTAGATATATATCATAGGTCACATTGGTATCTATAATTCCATCTCCGGTATATGGAGCCTTCCAGAGTATGGNGGCGCCAAAGGAAGTAAGAGATTCTTCATAATCCACAGGAGGCACTGCTTTGGAAAAAGAGTCCACAATTTCAGGAGCCTGAGGCTGCTGCGGAATCTGCTCCTTTAGCTCCACCTTATTATTTGACCTGAAATCTATCGGGGCCTCCGACCCGGGAATATAGGCCTTTGCATCTATTCTGAAGCTGTATGAGTTGGTGTCACCCTTTTTTATTGTAATCTGATAACTGTCCTGATCCGGAATCAGCCTGNAAAGCTTACCCTCAGCATCATCATTAACATATTGATAAAGCTCGTAATCTACCNGGGTAAAGGTGCTTCCCATTACAATAGGATTCCAGAATAAATTCCATATGGTGTCACCCTCGTTGTTATAGCCAACCTTCTGGGCATTTAAGAGAATATCTGTTTTTATTGTAACGGCAACAATATCCTCAGTCTTCGCGCATGCCACATTAACATTAGGCTTGGGAACTACCTTGATAGAATATTCTCTGCCCGGCATGGCATGTGTATATACATATTCAAGCTTTTTCTCTGCAGTGTTTACAGTAACATGAGAGCCGGGTTTCCCCACCTCACTTCCCACTATATCCGGAATGGCAGGTGGCTGAGTAAAGCCCTTCGTATCCGATACTAATATCTGATAGTTAATTCGACCTGAAGTATCCCAAACATCATCCCATTTTATTTTTATATTATTTGTACCGGGAATCAACTCCAGGCTTACATTCAATCCGGTTAAAAATTTGACGGGATTGGACTTCTGGGAGGTAACGGTATGTCGGCCAGAAACCCGATTAACACTATAGGAGGATCTTAAATAGGCCTCGTATATTGTTCCTGCCTTAATTCCTTCGGGAGTATAGGGGGTAAGGTTAAAGCCCGTTGCTGCACCACCTAACGGAACCGAAACGGCATCAGGGATTATTTGTCCTGATCCAGCTGAAATTTCGTTTAAATTAAGATATATATATCTTTCGTCGGCCTCGGATGGAAAGGAATTTGGGATCCACTGAAGCTCAGCAAACCATTCCTCTCTCCTGTAGCCTATATCTGTTACACGATTCTCACTTGGAGGCGGCAGCAGCATGGTATTTGCAAAAAGACTCAGATTTGGCATCAATCCAAGTAATGATGTAATTATTAATAAAAATGATATTATTTTGATAGTCAGTTTATGCTTCATAACCTGCTCTCCTCACCGTTTCAATCTCCCTCGTTAATCAAATTTTTCTAATACTTTAGATACCATATCCAGCATGTCGCCGATGGTTGTTCGCTTACTTGCATCAAATACTTTGTTGTTCAACTTAATTATGTCCAGGTCTACCCCCAGGACTACATATGGATACAATCTGGCATTAATATCTCTTCCATTCTGTATGATAATTGTCTTGGAGGGATACATAAAAGATGGGTTTATATTGGCCCTGTCACAATAGAGCATTACTGCTATGGACACTGAGCTCTGATTATCCATATAGCCTGTAAGTATGCTTCTTTCCATTATGTCCAGACCTAATGCCGATGCCTTTTGAGTAATTGTCAGGCCGGTTATTCTATTTTCCTGACCTGTCACTAAGGCATAAAGCATAACAGCCTCTTCACCCTTTATAGGATTAGCGGGATATATGGTACCCTGTCCAAAGACCTTAGAAAGATCATATTTTTTTGATAATCTGGCAATTGCATTATCAACTGGCATACCAGGTGTATCTATTGCCTGCCCCTTTCCGACAATCAGGAACTCGCCAGGCTTTTTAACCCTGAACAGAACATACTGATTAACATAGCCCTTTCCGCCTGAGGGCTCTTCAAAACCTGATCCGTAGTTTGCCATGGGGGTAATAAATCCATTATAGTATCTGTACTCAAGCCTGATTCCCATACTGTCTGGGAAATCATTAATAGTCTTTTCAAGTGCTATGCAGGAGGTAAGGCCGCTGCCGCCGTCAATGATGTCCTTTAAATTCCGGGACAACTCCTTTTCTACCTTATCTAAGGCTCTGCTTATTAAATCCTTTAAATCCACATGACTGCGATAGCTATATCTTTCAAGATTGGAAAGAATTGATGTAAGCTCCCTGTTTAGAATGCCATAACTAAAAGGTCCTCTTGCATCAGGGTTTTTAAGTATGTCATGAATCATTTGATTAATCTCTGCATATGTTCGGGTAGAGCCTATGGCTGTAGTTTGCAAGTCATAGGCACTTGATACAACCCTTAATCCCGCATCCAATGTGTTTTTAGGATTCTGTCTCTTTGTTATTTTCAAAAGAAGCATGGACTCTTTAACATCTCCGGAAAGGGTTTGATTCTTTAATTCATAAAGATCAATGCTGCCCTTATTTAAAGTAAATTCCCCTCCGGATACCTTAATGTTTAAACGGCTGTCATATTTTTCAATAGCACTTAGCGTATTATATGGTATTAGGATTTCATAGTAATCAGCATTACTCTTTTCTGCCGAGATATCAACCGTAACAGTTGACTGCCCAGCCAATTTCAATAGACCTTCCAGTCTGTCGTCCTTTAATAGAACCCGTAGATTGGTATCATCAGTTATATTAATGGGCCAGTACAGTTTTCTGCTGAGGCCTTCAGCCGATTCATCAAATAAGTCAATCGTATTATCCTTGTTTTTTTGCTCATCGTAATCAGCTTGTGAAAAGTCTGTCCTCGCAGTAACAGGGCCTACACGCAGGGATTCCTCTAAGTTATATGACCAGAGCTTGATATAGTAAAGGGTATTTGGTTTCAAAAGCTGATTTACCGGGTTCCGGTTTGCATCAAGAACAGGCTTACCCTTTATTCTTGCATAATAAATATACTTGGTTGATTCTGTATCTACATAGAGCTTGGTCTTTTCACGGTAGAATTCAATTCGGCCAGATGGTGTTTCGTAGCCATAATCAGTATGTCCGGTGCTGTTATAATGCAGCTGCTGGTAGTCTGGATCCTCTTCAGCTCTTACCTCTAAAAAGTATTTATAAGGATCCTCTCCCTCCCATCTGACCTCAATCTCCCTGAGGGCATCTCTTGTCTCCTCTTTAACAGGGCTGCCCTGTGCATCTCTCCAGGTTTTTGAGGATGCGTCATACCACTTATTATTCTTATTGTCCTTTACCTGGACATCATACCATTGGTTTGACTCAAGATTATAAATCCTTATATAGAATGTTGTTCCATCCTTAACGCATGAGTACTCGCCTCTTACAAGCCGNACATAGCTGTTGTTCGCACCTTCGGCTTTTTTAATAAATACCTCAATATTGTCCTCCCTTGTTTCCAAAGAAGGGTTCTCGATATTAAAACCGATTTCTATATCCTTAACAGCCTCCAAAAATGCTGGAGGCTTTACCATACGGGTGGTAACAGGTATAGTAATCCATCTGCTTACTGTTTGTATGGAGTTTCCTTCATCATCTGTCAGATTTCTATCCCGAATAGCCCGCAGGCTGAAAAAGTAAATCCGGTTAGGTCTTAAATAATCCCTTCTTACAGGCATAATGACCTGGCCATTTTCACTTAATGTAAGATCGATTGCTTCAAAGGCCTGGTCATAAACATTAATATGCAATTTGTTATCCCCCGCAGGGTTCCTATATTCATCATATGCCTGTAAAAAGCCCAGGTTATAGGGATCCTCTTCATATTCCTCAGCTTCCGCGTAAGGAGCTATTCCCCTTGATGTAACTACCATTTCATATGTAACATCTTCCTCGGCATGAAGCCAGTTCAGGATAACGGTTGCGTCGGTCAGAAGTAGTTGTCCCTCTTCATCAACTGCAATTGAAAACTCAGAGGGAGCTCTGGGTTCTCTTTCCACATCCTCTAAATTGCCATCATCAATTTTGGGCGTTGTAATGGCCTTTACAGCAGTATCAACCGAGCGGCCGAGAATAATATCGGCCGGATCATCAGGATCAGGATTGTTTGGATCATCGGGGCTTCCGTTAATAATCACCAGGGTCGCTCTGGCCTTAATATAATAAACTGTATTAGGCAGAATCGGATTCCCCTTGTTATCAGNATAGAAGGTCTCTCCCCTCTGAATTATCTCGGCATCCTGAGGATAAAAAGCCTCATCTATGATATTTCCATCTGTATCAAAGATTAATGGATCTCTGCTTATAAAAAGCTCATACCTGACAGCTCTGTTATCTCTTACCGTTGTGTATCTCTGCCAATCCCTTTCAGTCAGGATGCGCTCATAATCGACCCTGATTCCATCCAGGCTTATATCTCCTGTTTCAGGATTAATATGGGTCTGAGGCTCTATGGAGAGCTCAATATCAGGCATAGGAACAGGAGCCTCGGTAAGGGGCCATGTTGTGAAGCTTAATACAGGAGATTGATATGAAAGTCTGTTATTAAGCTCTAGATCATTAATCCCATCTGCCCATAAATCANCATAAATCAAATCNTTATCCTCTAATCTTGAGGTAAAGATCTGCATGAAATATGTGGTGTTCGGAATTAAGAAAGAAGGATAATCCCCAGGGATGAGATCCTCGCTCGGGTCCTCATTATTCTCATTGGCTATGGATGAGTCGTTCACATAATCATAAAACAGCTCTGTTCCATCTATGATACTGTAGATTCTGTTTGGATCCTCCGGATCCTCCATAAAATCAGCCTTTGAAAGAACCAGTACACGCTTTTGCTTTGTGGGAAGATAAATTTCCTTTTGCTCTTTGAGCCCTATAGCAGTAGTAGCCACATCATCTGCTTCACTATCGGGAAGGTATGATGAAAGCAGAACATGGAATATGTAGTCGGCTCCAGTTGGTACTGTGTTTTTAAATCTATCCCATCCTTCATTTCCATCTGTATTTGTGTACCTGCGCCATGAAATAGGTTTTTCGAAAGAAAGCTTCAGATCACTAGATGCAATCTCTACNTTCCCCGAGGAGNGTTCTGTTGAAGGAACCGTTACTTCCTTTCTTCCGGCATACAACGGATCTGCTTTAATCTCCTTTGGCAGGGGCGGCTTTCCTAATTCTATGCCTAGATTTCTTAAATCAACAGCAAGGGAAGAGCCTCTGGGGTACTGCGAGTAGCTGTCATAGTATACAACTCTGAAATAGAATTCAGGATGCGTATTCCCCACTATATTGACTGTAACTATCTCGCTTCCATAAATATCGGTTGCAGGTAAAGAGGATGCAGGAATCTTAACCCACCTGTTGTTGATATTGTAAAATTCATCTATTCTCGAAGAATACTGAACCTGATAATGAAGTTCCGGATAATTACCATTTATTATCTTTCTGAATCTTACCTCAACTTTGTCGGTGTCCACCTTCCTTATTTCTATTGGAATAGGTGTATAGATTGAGGAAAGGTTGTATGTTGTATCCCTGAAAGCATTATCTATATTCTGCACCGTAAAACGGTTGTTTTCAGCTGTAATAAGCTTGGTTCTTCGAAGAGTTATCTGCTCTGATTTGTCGTTTTCAAATACAATTCCAATATTGGTATAGGCATATTCAGTCCCGGCCTCAATACCGTTTATCTGCTTCAGAAGAACAGAAACCATGTTGTCCGAATCTGTCACATTTCCGCTTTCAAAGCCAGCTACCTGCAGGGCATTTCCCTCTTCATCAAGCTCCCCTTCTATTATCATATTATTAGCAGCGTCAAAGTCAGTGTTAAAATCGATTTGACGGGTTGAGCTTTGACCAACCGTCATATTAATCTGGAAGCAAGCCTTTGCTATGGGGACATTTTCCAGCTGAATTATCTCTAAAGCCCTTGCATCTGTAAAACTGATGATTTCATCGTTTTCACTATCGTAAATGGTGGGGATTCTCCAATTAAGCTTAATAATTGGTTCATCTCCACTTTTTACAACAATTGCTTCTCCGGGTGAATCTGGTTCTAAAACGGGATATGCATCTTCAATATCCTGCATTTTTGCCATTTGATTAAAGGATTCCCCTGTAAAGGTCAGGTCAGCAAGGAAAAAGGCCTCGCCTGTGTAGTAGGGCGTGCTGTCTGTTGCCCCTCTGTAGACCTCAACAGTAATATCATAGATATGGTCCCTTTCAAAAACAGTACTGACAGTAACTCTGCCTCGGTCAAAAACCTGTTCATCATCTATTACTATTTCGTTCTTATCCTTATCATGGAACCGTACTACCGTTCTGGCAGGTTCTGCATCAATGGGAAAACTGATATCATATTTGTATGTAAGGGGATTGTATTCAATTGATATAGCGAGCTCTGAAGCAGCAGAAACAGTTATTACTTCACCAGGCAGACCCGTTAAAAGAAATGCCGCTACTAATAAAAAGCTCAGGATTGTTTTCAATTTATTCATAAAAGGATTCCCCCTAATCATTTAGACACATCTACTATTTAGATATCGGCATTTTAGCCGTTGCTTTTAATAAGGCTATCTTTACAATTCCTTTACGAAACCATGCCTTTTTGGTATAAACCAACATATTCATACATCCCGATGAATAATATTCTTAAATTAACAGTCTATTTAGAATTTACCCTGTCACCCAGCCTGATAATCTTGTTATTGTGAAATACAGGAATAATATGGCCTATCCGCTCCTGCAAATTGTTTTTTAATTCAGGTCTGTGCCAATGCTTCAGAGCCTCATACTCATCCTTCTCCAGCACTCCCAGCTCTGACAACAATTGCATGACCACAGGATAAACAGCCCTCTCTGAACCATCTGCGATTTTTAAGCATACTCCTAACTTCCCCTTTTTGATTCCCAGACAGTATACTGCCTCCGCCCCGATTTTCCCAATAAGTTTACCCTTTGTAGCTTGCATAAGCTCTGTGCAAAATTCCTTGCTGCCTGCCACCATTTCGGGATACTTTGTCATAGCCTCAAAGACAGTCCGGCTCGACTGATGATATTTACTTTTATCATCCTCCATATAGTAAGTAAGTTTGGCATAAGCCAAGGCCATTTTATTTACAGGCAGCATAAAAATAGGAACCCCGCAACCGTCAATGCCCGTTGGGATGCTGTCAATATCCTGCTCTGTAAAGGCGCTAATTACCTTTAATATTTCTTGCTGAACAGGGTGTGAAATATCCTCATAATTTGAAATATCGGTACCTAAATATTTTGAGAAGGCAAGCATTGCAGCGTGCTTCCCTGAACACCCGGCATGAAGAGGTGAGGGCTTTTCCTTGCTTGTAATTAGCCTGATTTTTTCATCCTCATTATATGGACCACTGATTCCGCAATGAAGATCATCCTTGCTAAGACCTAAGCGCGTCAAAATGCCATTGACTGTTTCAACATGCATAGACTCTCCGGTATGAGAGGCACATCCTATAGCTATTTCCTTCAAAGAAAAATTCATCTTCTCTGCTCCGCCCCTTTCGATAAAGGGAATAATCTGAATTGGCTTGGCAGAAGACCTGAAGAAAAATTTAGTGTTTNCATCACCCTTGTGATAGATGATTTTNCCCTTATGGTCTACAACACAAATACATCCATTATGAATGCTCTCCACAAATTGATTTCTTGTTACCACAGCTAACGTTTCCATAAATATACTCCTTTGTCGTCAGGGTATTGGATATCAGGAATTAAAGCTCTGAAATCTTGCTTCCTATTTCCAACTTCAAGGGTAAATATCCCCCGGTTCATATCTGGCCTCGGCCCGATCTGTCAGGTTGAATACCGGGTGAATGTATCCTACTATGTTACCCTTATCGTCCTTAATTTCGGGAAGGGCCCATCTTTCAAGCTTTTTCACAGTCTTGGCATCTAGTATTTCTAGTTCCTCAAGTATTCTGACTGCCACCGGATAGCTGGACCAGGGATGTCCGTCAAACATCTTAATGCAAATGCCAAGCTCCTTTTCAGGAACTGAAATGCAATATATTCCCTCTGCTCCAATTTTGCCTATGGCTCGGCCACCGGTGACCTTAATAAGTTCAGTACAAAAGTGTTGTTTCCTCTGATTACTTGCGGATATCGAATCATGGCTTCCTGGATAAGTCCAAAGGCTCTACTGTATTTATCATTCCCCTTGCCCCCCGGGCAAGTCTTGCGTAGAGCCAGGCAACCTGCCGCAAGGTAAGTAGATATGTGGGCAGGGTACAACCGTCTGTCCCCGTAATGGTCTCACTTTCGTCGCATTCCAGTAGTTCTGCCATGGTTCTTCTTATCAGCAGATTGACAGGATGATCAGCCTTTACATAATTTTATATCATAATTATAATATCGGCATAGCGCAAGTAGACCTGCATGCTTGCCCGAGCAGTTACTGAATATTGGATCCGGTCTTTTGCAAAGCCTTACCAGTGCGTCATGAACCTTCTGGTTTTCCGGATACTTGTTGCCACAGTTCAGATCCTTCTGGCTCAGTCCAATTTTTTCAATAATGATTTTATAATCATTCTGTGAGAAGCAAGTCCGTCATGTGATGAGCATGTAGTTGCAAATTCCTTTAAACTTATATTGAATTTTCTAGAGCTCCTGAGCTTGCCAACACGGTAGCATAAATGGGTTTGCCCGATGACCGCAAAAATATACCGGCATTGGGGTTACCTGTTGAATAGATAATATTATTGTTGGCATCGCATACACATATATAACCTGAGTGCAGGCTTTCAACCCTGCCTGAACGGGTTCTTATTGCTAATTGCGGCATTATTATTTCTCCTTGGTTATGTTTTGTGCAGGTACTTAATATATCTTTTGTTTTATGCTATAATACTTCGTATTAATAACCTCTTCCCAATAGCTTAACCATTAATGTGAAAAAGATAAGGAGTTTTTATGCAATTTGAGTTTATTAAGGACATTCTGTTATCGGATACCTTAGTGCCGGACATCTTCCTCAGTGACATTATGCCCGGGTTGCCTTCAGATGCTGTGAAGGTATATCTGTACTGCATTTTTTTATGTAAGTATGACAAGGAGGCATTACCTGAGGATTTAGCTGCCAAGCTTGATCTTTCGGTTGATACCGTGAAAGCCTCTTTTGTTCTTTTAGAGCAGGAAGGTCTTATTGTACATACTCCTAAAACTATTTCACTGACCAATATAAAGGAAAAAACCTTATCAAAAATTTACAGTAAAAGGACCACCTCCGACTCGAATCCTAAGGAGAGACAGACTAAAGCTAATATAAAAAGAAATCAGTGTATTGATTCNATAAACAAAATGTTTTTTCAGGGCCTCATGTCGCCAAGCTGGTATACCTCTATTGACAACTGGTTTTTGAACTACCGGTTCGATGAAGATGTTATGGTCAGCCTGTTTAAATATTGTTATGACAATAACGCATTAAATGTTAAATACATAGGTAAAGTNGCTGAAACATGGGCATCCAAGAATATAACCAATCATTGGGAGCTGGAAAAGTATATAGAGGCAAGGGAGCAGACAAAAAAAATAGGCAAGAAAATAGCACAATCCCTGAGGTTGGGTAAAGCTCTTACTGCCTATGAGGAAAACCATCTGGAAACATGGCTTGAAGAATACGGCTATGATATGCCAATTATTGAAGAGGCTCTGAAACGGACCGTGGGTAAATCCACCCCCTTTAAGTATGCCCATTCAATTTTAACTAATTGGCATAAGGAAGGAATTAAAAGCTTCGATCAACTAAAAGCTTATTTGGAAGCCTCAGCCTCAAAGAAGGGCAAGTCAGTCCAGACTCCTTCAAAAACTCCCCGCAGGGATAACTTCCAGCAACGAAAATACGGTGATGATATCTTTAGTAAGCTTGAACAGCAATCCACAGCCAGAAAGGACAATGATGCCTGATGTCTGATATTAGACGCGATTTAGATAAGGATTTCGCCTATAAACGCGATCGTGCCATATATGAGGCAGAAAGACGCAAACATAGCGTATATNCAAAAATACCAGGTCTCGCCCAATTGGCCAACGAGATTTCTCTGGCTGGTATCCGTTATGCCCGCTCCCTGATTAACGAAAGCTCCTCTGAAGAGTCCCAAGCTTTGCTGGATGAAATGAATAGACTGAGTCAAAAAAGAGAAGACCTTTTGAGGGCTAATAACATTCCTCTGAATTATCTTGAGCCGGAATTTGAGTGCAGCATTTGCCAGGACAGAGGTTATATAAACCGCGAGGGCTCCTCGGTTACCTGCTCATGCTATCAAAAGGTTTACTTAGAACGTTTATACCAGGTGTCAAACCTTATTGATGATGGGAATACAGGCTTTGACTTTTTCGATGAGAGTTTTTTCTCAAATAAGCGGGATGAGAATAGATATTCTCTTGATATATCCCCGAAGGAGCAAATACTTGCCATTAAAGATTACTGCCGGAATTATGCTAGGCGTTTTCCTGAAGATGCACCTAATTTATATTTTTTCGGACCTACCGGAACGGGCAAGACATTTATGNCCAAAAGCATAGGGATAGAACTGATCAAGGCAGGCTTTTCTGTTCTATATCTTTCTGCCACCACTCTTTTCCCTATTATCCAGCAATACAGATTGAACATTAACAGAGACGGAGTATCAAGCGAACAGGCTTACAATAATCTTATCACCACTAATCTTCTTATTCTGGATGATTTAGGAACTGAGCCCTTTAGTGATTCAAAGTATGCTGAGCTATTAACCCTGCTTGAGCTTCGCAAGGCCCAGGATGTAAATAAGATTGCCAAGACTATTATTTCTTCTAACCTTGACTATAAAAGGCTTTTCCAGGAGTATAACGAAAGAATCGCCTCCCGTATAATTGGTGAATTTAAGGCTTTCCAGTTTATTGGAGAAGATATTCGTATACTGAAAAAAATTAATGATTATTAATGTATTAAACATAGAACCTCTGACACTCTGATAAATGACATCCAATGTTGAATTNCACATTTTTTTNCGATAGAATACTTATACAGGCATTTGTTCCTGGTTTTGCTATCTTAGAATCAATCGAGGTGTTATTATGTTGGACAAGTCTGCTATTCAAAGATCAAATCGTGTTGTATTACTTATTTATTTAATTACGAACCTCATGGTTTCTATAGGTTATATCCTGGAGATTTTTAAAGGGACCTGGGAGTATTTTTTTATCTTGATACTCTTCGCTTGCATACCTTTAATTGCATCTTTTATAGTATATTTTAAGAATCATGCAAGCAACTCTCTTAAATACTTTATAATTATTGGCTATCTCCTCTATTATGCCTTTGTAGTCTTTACGTCCCAGCACATGATAACCCTTGTCTATCTCTTCTGTGCAATTGCTTCTTTCTATGTTTACCTGGATGTTACTCTTATTAGAGTGACTTGTATAGTTGGATTCTTAATTAATCTTGGCAAGATTATTTATGACTATACTGTGTTAAAATTGACAAGTGCAGACTTGATTACAGAATACATCATTATACTCGGATCTATTGCTTTAATGAGCATCTCCCTTATTGTTGCTACAAAGCTGGCTGTACATTTTAATAATAAAAGTATTGAGAGCATTTTGGACAAGCAGAGAGAGAAAGAACTTATGCTTTCGGAGATTCTTAAAATTGCGTCCGAGATTGAACAAAACTCTAATGAAGTTCGTACTATAGTTGGTGATTTGACAAAAAGCTCCCAAATTATCTCCACAGCTGTCAATGAGATCAGCTCCGGCGTGCTAGATACCGCAGAAAGCATTCAGGGACAACTTGTTATGTCAAAGAACATACATTCATTAATAGTTGATACCTCGGAGTTCTCTGACAATATGGATTCCTTTGCTAAGGAATCTCTTAAAGCGCTGAACGACGGTGTGGGCCATGTAAGGGAAATCAGCGAAAACTCAGATGTTGTTAATGAAAAGAGTGAATATGCCTATGACAGAATGCAAGAGCTGATTGAAAAAGCCTCTGAGATCCAGGACATTGCAGATATGATAACTGAAATATCTGAGCAGACAAATATGCTGTCATTAAATGCCTCTATTGAAGCATCGAGAGCCGGAGAAAACGGTCGGGGCTTCTTAGTTGTTGCCGATGAGATAAGAAAGCTCGCTATACAAAGTCAGGAAAGTGCAACAGCCATAGCAAGCATCCTGGCAGACCTTGAAGATAAGGCAGCACTGACATCTGAGGCTGTTGTTGCCTTGAAAGAGACAAATACACTTCAAACCGAGCTTATCAGTAGTACAAAAAATGTATTTGAAGATCTTAATGAAAAAATGGTTGGATTTACGGGTGATGTGGGCCATATAGCACAGCGGATCTCTGAAATAGTTGATTCTAACAATAAGGTAATCGAAAGCATAACTCAGATATCTGCCTTGAGTGAGCAAGCCACCGCAAATGTTGAAGAAGTAAACTCTATGATAGATATCAACGACGAAAATACAAGCCAGGCCTGTAAGCTCGTTAATAAGCTGGCAGATGCTGCAAACAGGTTTAATAAATACTTGTAAAAAGAGGTGAAATCAGGAGGTTGGAGGAAATCACTTTATAGTTCTGAAGTCTGATTTTCCGTTTCCAACCTCTGTCTTTTTACATCGAATCTTTAACATCAATTCTCTTGCTTTATCTAACATCTGATATCCAATACCATCCATCATCGGATATCTAGCATCATCCAATATCTGATATCTATCTGGTCAGTATGCCTTCCTCAGAGTTAATTATTATCAGAACATCCTCCTCTGCACCCGTGTTGGCATTTATATAAACCAAAAAGTCTCTGTCTCCTAATTTGCCGGTGAACTCATAGCAAAGAATTTCACTGCCGTAATCGGTTGGAATAACAGCCAGTCCTGATTCACTGACTCTATCACCCCGTTTTATCTTTTCTCGTGCTTGAGCCTGAGTAATTTGAGGTGCCCCCAAATTTCTGTCCCTATGATTCATAAGATATCCATTAGATTCAAATCCTACAATCTCACCGTTATCTAAAGCAACCTTTACTTTGATCAAATCGGGATAGTATGTGATGCCATCCTTTGTATATGCATAGTTAATAGTTGCTACACCATCATTTCGAAGATAGTATGAATCCTTCATATCAGGATATCCTCTGTCACTCAAGAACTTTTTCCCTATCTTAATAGCCTCTTCAATGTCTATTTTNGCCTCACCCACTTCACGATTGTATAAGAACCATACTATGTGACCGCCTATAACCGATACATCGGCCTCAGCAACATTTTTATTCCCGTTTTCCTCTATATCCATTTTAAAATTATATGTGTTTATTATCCCGTTATTATTATCTGCCAGCTTACTGATGTTCTTTATTCTGTTGTCCTTGATAAAATTCTTCAGCTTTTCGATTGCCTGCTCCTCTGTTATTTTTTCGCCTGTCAGGCCCAGGGCCTTTCTGTTTTGTAGGTGCTCCGAGTAAGGGCCATCATAGATTAAGGTTGGCATCTCTTCAAATCCTTCATTAATACTTGAAAAGGTGTTGGGCAATTTTTCGTTAGCTTCTTGCATCTCCTTATCTGCTTCACTGCCGTTATTCGCCCCATTTGCATCTTTGCTCTTTGTGTTGTCGTTTGTATTGCCGGCACCATTCTTTTTATTGTTAGTTTCTTTTGCTACAGCGGTCGTGTTTTCTTCCTGCTGGTCAGTGCTGTCTGTAGTGGACTCTTCCTCCATTTTTTCATTGGCTACCTTTTCCCACTTGAGATTTCCATTGTTAAGATCGCTTTGTAAGTCACTTAAGCTTTCCTCCAGAGTGACCGCAAAGGTGTGTAGCTTTGCCAGAGTCTCCATTTGCTCATCATTAATGGGTATGCCATACGAGTTTTGTTTGGCTATAGTCCTTGACAAGTCAGCCACCTGGCTGAGAAATTTCTCTGTGTTTGTTAGTACACCCATTGATATGGGCAGCTGATTCAAATTACTTGTTGCGGCAGTAGCCTCTCTCCAGACATCGTTCAGAGTGGTTGCGGTAAGCTCCGGTGAAGAGGTCATTCGAGCCTTCATAAGCATAAGCTCCACATTCTGCACATACCCAACCAACTCGTAAAAGGCTCTGTTATATGCATTATCAAGCTTCCTTCTTAACATGACCGCCCTGTTATACTGATATGCTCCAAAAAGTGTAGTAACCAAAAGAATTGCAATTACTACATTTTTAGCCCTGTTTCTAGCCCGGGATTGTCTTAATTCTTTTCTGTTCTCTTGATTTTCTTTGCGCTCCTGATGAAGATTCTCCTTTAAATCATTTTCTGTTTCGTTAAACATGAAAGCAGCACTTCCTTTCATTTTCTATTTTGAGATAATCCATATGAGTAATCACAAGTCTATTTATTTTCCAAAATTATGCTTTCCTATTTTGACAACTATCTCCCGGGACCAGATCCATTTACTTGTTGCAGTGGATGGATTCCAATAATAAAGACATCCATAGGTGGGATCCCATCCATTCAAGGCATCTCTCGCAGCCTTTACCACTGTTGAATTAGGATCAATTGGAACATTAATCTGACCGTCAGTTACGGCAGTAAAGGCCCCCGGTTGATAAATAACACCCGCTATTGTATCTGGAAAGCTTGCAGATTTTACTCTGTTAAGGATTACAGCCCCTACGGCCACCTGGCCTTCATAGGGTTCACCTCTGGCTTCGCCGTTTATTGCTCGTGCCAGAAGCTGAACATCGTCTGTTCTCTGGCCCGATGCACCTGTACTTTTGGGAACAACAAAGGCTAAGCACATAATAAAAACTAAGGATACTGTGAATAAAACCTTCTTCCTACCCTTTTTTGTGATTTCCTTAACTTTTGAAATTCTCATGAAATTATCACCTCAAGGATATTCTGTCTAAAAGTCATAAAGAATATCCATGAGAAATGAAAAACAAGACGCTGAACCGTTCCCTGTCTTACTGCAGGCTGATTCGATTTAAATCCTGGCCGAAAACCTCCAGGGCAAGATCATATTCTCGTTGGCGACATGTAAAGAAAAAAATCTGGCGCTCCTTTGATATGTCCTTTAAAAGCTCAAAGGCTTTTGTTATTCTGTTCTCATCATATTGGGAAAAGGGTTCATCCAGGAAAAGAGGAATACTTTCTCTGCCCTTTTCCAGAAGTGTTACAGCAGCTAAACGCATGCTTAAATAAATCTGATCTATTGTTCCTCCACTGAGGCTGTTTACACTAATTAGCTCCTCTGTTTCAGGAGACACTACATTAATGACTAATTCGTCATTGGTCATAACTTTTGTGTATTTTTTGTCGCTTAGCTTTTCCATCATCTTGCTCATCTGGCTGTTAAGCTTAGGGATATAGTCCTTTTGCATGCTTGTCGCAACACTCTTTATAGTCTGACTGGCTAAAGCTAGGGCCTCGCCACGCAGCTCCAGTTTGCTCTTCTTTTCAATAAGGCTATCTAATTCCTCTATTNCGCTATATATTNTACTCTGGTCCGGGGCATTTTCCGCACGGGCCTCTAAAGAGGCAATCCTGAGCTTCGTTTCATTTATTCTTTCTTCTAATGCCTTCATTTCCTCATCTATCTGTGACATTGATACCTGTGGACTATCAGTTCCATTCTGGTTATCGAAGCCCATAATGTATCTGCTCAAATCATCTACTGCCTCAAAGCTTTCTCCTGCCATTAATGAAGCTTCCTTTAATACTATTTGGAATTTCTCGTAAATGGTGTCCTTTGCAAGTAAGAGCCTTTGCTTTTTTTCATTAGCTCTTTTTATAGCTTCAACACCCTGCTTTATAGACTCAATAAGTTTTTCCTTATGAGAATCATTATTAAGGTAATGATGGCTGGCAAATTTGTCCCAGCTCCGTAAAATGGCATCCTTTCTTTTAATAAGCTGCTCNATCTCTTCCTCCAGATTTTTTATCTGGTGACTATAGTTTTCCTTTTTCTCTCTTCCTTTTATCTGGGACTCTCTGTAATGGATATAGTTTATCATGTCTGTAAAGCCAGACTTAAGTAGTATGTCTTTAAGCCTGTCGGCCTCGGTCATGGTTCCGGAACCTACAAGATCCTTATTCTTTTTACGCAGAATGATTGTAATCGAAAAAACGGCTGCAACAATTGCTATTCCTAAAGATAAAGGATCTTGAGACTGGAAAAATTGTACTGTCAGCAAAATGGCTGAAATCAATCCGGCAGAAATTAGAAAGGGTCTCCAGTCCCGTTTTGGTTTTTGCCTGCCAGCACCAGTTCCAGCAGAAGAGTAGCTGCTAGCCCCCTCCTGCTTTGATTCATTATACTCTTTAATAGCCTCAGTAACATCGGTGGTTTTCTTTTCAAACAATTCATCAGGATCTAAGGTATCCGTTATTTCTTCACACTTCTCCTTAACTTCCCTAAGCTCTGTTTGCTTTGTTAATAGAGAATCCTGAATTTGTTTAACTTCTTCCAACATGCCTGATATTTCGATTAATNCCTCTTGATTATAATTCTCGTATTCCTTTAAATTTATAAGCTCCTGATGGCATTGCTTTATTCCCTCATCCAATTCATTTAATTTATTTAACAGCCCCTCTGATTCCCTTTGTAACGCTAGTAATTCTCTTTTCTCGGTGCTTTTTCTCTGAGCCTTAAAGAAAGCTAAATCAGACTCAAATTTCGCCAGAGCCTCTTTATCCATGTGAAGCTGCGAGATTGTATCCATGTACTTCTCCCGCTGAGCCTCCAATTCTTCTTTTTCCTGTATTAGTGCCGAAATACGATTATTTAATCTGTCCAATGGTCTTGTTGTTGAGTTCTTTGTCCCCACCTTCTCCAGCAATGTGGATTCCAACGCATTTATGGTACTGTCAAGGGACATATCCTCATTACCTGTTGTGCCCAGATTGGAGAGTCTTTCAATAAGACCCTTCTTTCCTTCTGCGTCAATAATGGTTTGAAGCTGACCTATAAATGCACTGCGATCAAACACTTCAGCATCAATACCTAAATGCTCATATGCAAATTTAGGACCCCTATCCCTCTCGTGAGGAAATTCAGATGTCAGATTATTTGCTCCCTGGTCATAGATATTGACGGTCCCTTTTTCAAAATTACGGCCTACTCGGTATGATTTTCCGTTGTCCAGGGTGTACTCCATTATCCCTGCGTATTGATCATTACCCCAAGGCTTATATTGCTTTAAAGGTGGTAGCTTTCCGTCCTTCGATTTTCTTCCACCCTTAAGACCAAACAGCATTGCCCGTATAAATGCCTGAAGGGTTGATTTCCCCGATTCATTGCTTTCATAAACTATATTAAAGCCATACTTGGGAGCAATCTTTTTTTGATTGAATCTTCCAAATCCCTTAATATCCAATAAAGTTATTTTCATAAGCGTTCTCCTAAAACTCCCCGGGCCATTCAATCCTTCCCGTTGAAAGGGCCTCCAGACCAAAGCTCAATGCAAGGTCTAGTTTTTCTTCCTTCTGCTGCAAATCTTTATTTTCAGGATCCCCTTCTAGTTCTTCCCGTGCCTGGTCAATAAGCTTTTTCATCTCTCTTGCAAAAGCACCTGCAAGGGAATTATCCAAAAGCAGCTCTTCTAAATCAAAAGCCTTTCTGGTTTCATTATCAATTCTTAAATAAAGCCAGTCCTGGCTGATGAAGGTGGAGAGTACCTCCTCCTCTAAAGAAAATCCTGTTCTTCCCTTCAGTTTTATGCGTATTATATCTCTTTCAGGATCAAAGCCCTCCAGTAATGCCAAAATTCTTATTTTTACCTCATCTAAGGTTTTACACCCTGTTACATCAAGAACAGTATCATGATATTGACGGTTAGCTGTTTTAATCTTGCTAACCTCAGTGACCACCCGATTGTACTCTTTTCGCATAGTTACCAAAAAGATTCCATGAACGCCCTGCTCATCAAATCCCAACGGCTCGGGAGACCCGGGGTTATATGCATTTTTCAAGGGATACTCAGAACAGCTTCTGTGAAAATGGCCAAGGGCATAATAATCATAACCCAATCTTTCCAGATCAGCGGATGTAACGGGCTTGTATGCCTGGTTTGTAAAATTCATATCCAGAGTCCCGTGGAACATGAAAATATTAAACTTGTCCTTAACAGGTGGACTGACAACAGATAAATCGGGGGCATCCTCCTTATATGTGGAAAATCCCATTCCATATATATGTAAATTAAGCTCTTCAATAATTAGTGATGGGTTTTCAGGAGTTAAGACGGTAACATTTGAAGGCCACTCCCAACATCTATACCATGAGTTTAAGATGTAAGGATCGTGATTGCCGGGAATAATAACTACGGGAACCTGCAGCTGTGAAAGCATCATATACAGCCATTCCATAGTGCTTTTACCTGTTGTTTTCTGCTCGAAAAAATCCCCGCTAATCAATAGGAGCTGAGCATTTTCCTGTTTTACTGTATCTAAAATGCGTAAAAAAGCATTCCGTATATCTTTTCTTCTAATATCAGAATATGTACCAATGCCATTATCCCTGATAGGTGCATCTAGGTGTATATCGGCGCAGTGCACGAATTTAACAGTGTCCATTATTGTCACTCCCCTATTAGAATCACAGCCTGAGCAAGGGCATAATCTCTGCAATGAGTAAGGCTTATGTCTATAGCCCTTGCACCCATATTCCCATAGCGCAATAAAGCCTGACCGGATAGATTCACTACAGGTTTTCCCTTGTCATCATTTACAATTTCAATATCTAAAAAGGATATCCCCTCTGAGATGCCTGTACCAAGAGCCTTTGCCACAGCTTCCTTAGCACAGAAACGGGCCGCATAGCTCTGAAGCATTCCCTTTCCCTTATTCTCACAACAGGCTTGTTCCTTCTCGGTATAAACCTTTTTCTTAAAACTGTTTGAGCTTTGTAATGCCCGTGATATGCGCTCTAATTCTATGATGTCAATTCCACAACGAATATCCATGCTTCACTCCTCATGAATATATAGTAAAAGAGCACAGACCGATTTTGATAGTCTGTACTCAATAGATGGCGTCCCGTATAGGAATCGAACCCATATTAATGGAACCGGAATCCATTGTCTTATCCATTAGACTAACGGGACATGTTTCTGTATAAGAAGGAGCCCGACAACCGGTTTTTTTGATAAACTCCTTTACCGTACATTGTTCCCCTCAACATTTAATTATACAGTCTTTGACCAATTGTTTCAAGGCTATTCCCTGGACAGTTCCCACGAAGACTCCCGGTTCAGGAAAGGCAGATTTGCCCTACGCTAAAGAAAGCTTAAAAGAGCTTTTGATTCCACTATTTTTATTATAATCTCGTGAAACAATCCTGTTACATATGTTATTGCCCCACCTGAGATTTGCATCCAAAAGTATGTGGCCAATATTAGAATAAGTTTTCCAAAGCGCTCAATCCGAGTTCTTATACTTAGAGTTCTGTATAAGATTCCAAGCTGAACAAAGGGCAATATAATAATAAATACAGTCAGAATAGAGTAAATAAGCTTTATTTGAGAAGAAGAACTGAAATCAATGTTTTCCCAGCCTATTCCCGAATACACATACACTGAGTAAGGTATTAAAAAGATTAAATGAGAAATCGCATAGGATTTCATCATTATTACATAAATTCTGTTGCCTACAAACTTTTCGCTTCGCTTTCCGATAAATGCCGCCAGCTCAGAAATCGGAACCATAGCACAAATAACATCTATTGCCCCTAAAACAACAGAAAGAATAATAAAGAGAACAGACTTCAGTAAAAGCTCCTCCTGGCTGCCCTTAAAAAAGTTCGATTCAAGCAGGTTTTTATAAAAAACCATGTCAAATATTCCGACAAATAAAAAGGCTAATAACAGACTTTTATATCTAACCGATATTTTTTTATGGATCCAGCCCGGCAATAGTATAAAGTCCATTGGACTTGACTGTGTTTCGGTTTGCATATATTCATTCCTATCGTCCCAATTAGTATTATTTTAGCATAGCAAAACTACATAGGCAATATTCAGGCTTTACATTACTTATCCATAATAGGCTCACTATAATAGGTCTGCCATTCCTCGTAACTATCCACCTGCTTTAGATTGCGCTCAAAAATCATGAATACATTTTCATCAGCAAAGTTTGCAGCCCAGACACATGCTCCTGCCAGGTCATATTTATGGATCAAAGATGTTTTCATGTTCACAGCATTCTTGTCCTCTATCCACATCTGATAGGTTGTTCCTTCCTTCTCATAGCTGGTTTGATACTGTCCCGAAACATCATTCCAGGCAACAACTGCTTCATTGTCCTCTACATTTGACCATGCACTCTGTACTCCAAGTNNCACAGAAGAGAGCTTTCCATCCTCCTTCGATTGGCTCCATAGCCTTGTGTATAATGGAACTCCCAAGAGGAGTTTTTCTGCCGGAACCTCGGTTAAGGTTTTTTGCAGGTTCTCCTCCACCCAACTTAGCTCNGCTGTAGAACCAGCATTTGGACTGCTTGCCCAATGCTGATCATATGTCATGAGGCAGACATAATCCACACTTTCTGCCAAGGCCTTTCTATCAAAGCATTTAGACCATGTATCACTTCCATCTGGAACTGATACATCCACAGACACATATAATCCCTGTTCCTTTGCTAATGGATAAAACTCTCTGACAAATTGGGTATAAGCATCCTTATCGGACTTATAAATATTCTCAAAATCTATATTTATTCCATCCAGCTTATATATTGACGCATAGGCAAGTACATTACGGATAATCTCCTGTCGCAAATCGGAATTATTCAGGATAATACTTGTACCCTCAATATCACTAAATGCGTTAGAAAACAGGGCCCAAACCTGCCATCCGTTTTTATGAGCATACTCCATGTACTCGGGTGTTGCTCTGTTTTTTATGGTTCCCTCTCGATCTATTATCTCAAACCATGTAGGTGAAATCACGTCAATTCCCGGAGTTTTTTCAGCAGATAGCTGAATATTCTTCTTGGAATATGTCATGTCCCAAACAAGATTAATCTTNCCATCTGTTAGGACCGGCGGCTTTTTCTCTTCTTCGGTCTCTATAGTATACTGGCTTCCTGAGATTGTTACCTCGTCCTTCTTTACATAACCTAATACCCCATCATATGTGCGAACCCTGTACCACTCTTCACTTTCTTCAAATACAATAAGACTTGTTTGGGAACTTCGAGGCAGCTCCAGTTCATCCTTACCCTGCCCCTTATACTTCTTAACAATGGGCTCTTTGATGCTCTCGCCTGTTCTGATATAGGTTCTGGCATCGTTTGGCCAGGCTGTCCTGTAAACCATGTTATTATAATCAATTGTAACTACATCATTCTCTGCTATGTAATTGAGGCTTATTCCATATAAATCATCTAAAAAATCTATCGGAACATATAGAATATCGTTTTTTCTCTGNACTGAAAACTTAAGCTCCATTGGCCTTTCATTTATCAGCGCTTCAAGACTCCCGGTCTTCATTCTGATAACCCTGTCCTTGGTTGTTATGGTTACCTTGTCAAGCACATCATCATACCAGATATAGTTATCAATATATTTCTTAATGGTATCAAAGGGAAGAAAAATCTGGTTACCCTCAAGAAAAGGCGGCGCCGTGTCCTTTAACCACTTATCCCCAATTACAAGGCGTGTTTGAGGAATGTCGTAAGGCTCTACCATATTCTTATTAGGCATATTTTTTACTATGTAAACCGCCAGAATTCCTGCGGCGATAAGCGTAAGCACAAAGGCTCCCGCAATGGCCTGTATTCTTTTATTCTTCATATAGCCCCCTAAAAAATAAAGTAAGGTCCTTATCTTGTGTAGCTCTTACACTATTGAGGAGTGTGGGTACAACAAAAAAGCCCACCATACTTCTCTTTGCCCGACGGCATCCATCAGGTAAATCCTGAATAATAAGCTTTATAGGTACCGTCACTAGAGACGTAAATCACTACTATTATACAATACAAACACACTGATTATTAAAGAAAATATAGAAATGACTATAATTGTTGCTAAATGTCCCTATGGACCTTTCTTGGGATATAGATTGTAAAATTATCGATCATTTTTTTGCTTGGCTCAAACAGAATAACAAGGTCCTTTCCTTCCTGTTTCGTAAAAGCAAACCATACCTCAGAGCCTTCTTTGCGGGATGAATAATCCTTCACATTCTTACAGTTTTTAATTTTCTGCGTATATTGAGGTGAATCTACTCTTGCAACTGCTTCAAATTCTTTGCAGCTAGCACTGAACAGTCTCTTTCTCTTGCTCTGGTTAATGATTATATCAATATCTAGATCTCCATTAGTAACTGCATACTCATATTCAATATTCCTTAATGTGATTATGTAATAGATAAGAAAAATAAGCCCCGGAGTGAATAATATAAACAAAATAAATGCGTTAAGAAATAAGAAAACAGCTATTAAAACAGCTAAAGCTATTGCTCCTCCAATTATCAGAAAGTCAAGGAACTTCTTTTGTCTCTTTATTATCTTTTCAATAAATATATCCATGATATACTCCTGTAAATCAGCCCACTCTAATTATGTGCTTTAATNGATACCTTATCGTAGCTTTGATTTAAACACATCTCCGATTCTATCTTTTGTGCTACATTTGTCTGCCACGCTAATAATATCTGTTTCTGTAATCTTCCCCATAATATCTAGGTCCTTATTAAGAATGTAGATGGTGTGAAATCGGTCATAGTCAAGCCTGTTTACCAGTTCACCCATTGTGCAGTCTTCCAGGACTACAAATTCTAATGCAGGATAAATCCCCTTTCTCAGGATTCGTTCTCTTCTGTTTAATATGGTTTCGATGTTCATAATTTATTTTTGTCTCCTTATATTGTCGTAATCTGCGCCACTCCGTTTATGGTGCGCCGTTAAACAGCTTTGTACATTCTGTAATTATATCTCTTACTCCCGCTGTTAAGCCCTCCAAATCAGTATGATTATCCACAATGTTTGTCCTTAAAAAGTCTAAAATCGGGGAANCATCATGTTTTTGCTGCAAAAATACTATTAAACCCAATATTGCAAAGCAAGCCAATGCCTGTTTTATAACTTTTATAGAAAGCTTTGCGACCTTATTATCCTCATCAGGAGCGCTGTCAATACCATTGTTTTTTCTTAAAAAGTTGGGCTTATATGATACACTGTCTTTTCTATAGGCGCTTTTTGACGGGGATGGTATTTCGAACACCTTTGGTTCATAATCGTACTTATTATTATCCTTTTCATCATTTATATCGTATAAGGGTAATAAATCCTCTTCATTATTATCAGTCTTTTTGGAATTAAAACTCTTGCTGATATTAAAATCTTTGAAAAGATTTTCGTCATCCAACTCTGTTATTGGACTTTCATCACTTTTTTTCTCCGGGATTTCAGCATCAAACCCGGGGGGCTCAATTTGTCCTACCCGCCGCCTTTGAATATAACTCTTATATTTATAATTGTTTTCACTTTCAAAAACCTGATGATCCATTTAATCTATCCCTCATTTGATTACTGATAAATCTTATGAAGGATAACACTTAAGATATGATTATTTTCTATCGGGCAATAAGGTCACGCCATTCAAAGTCACCACGCTGCAGTCCATTTATCATAACTTCAGCGGCAGCAAGATTTGTGGCTACAGGAATATTATTTTGGTCGCAAAGTGTTAAGATTTCCATCAAGCCACTCTCTGAAACATTATCAGGATCCATAAAGTATATAACCAAGTCCATTTCATTATATGCGATTCGGGCAATTATCTGTTGCTCTCCAAGCGAGCCATACGCCAGAGAAAAAACCTCTAACCCTGATGACTCAGCAATTATTGCCCCTGTACGACCTGTTGCAAAAATCTTATGCTTAGAAAGAATAAACTTATAGGCAATACAAAAGGCCTCCATTAGCTCTTTCTTAGTATCGTGAGCAATTAGAGCTATATTCATTTGTTCCTCCTAATCTCGGAAAAATTATCTTCCAGCGTCTTTCATGCTCTTAATCGGGATATTAGCCACTAAAGCCGGTACGACTCTTTCCCCGTCATCACTGTTAGTTTTGGTTAATTGGATATCTAAAGCATCTTCATCAATTTCCATATAATTCTGTATCACTCTAATAATCTCGCTTTTTACCATCTCAAGAAACTGAGGTGATACATTTGATCTGTCATGAATCAAAACCAGTTTCAGGCGTTCCTTGGCGACATCCTTTGATGGTTCTTTTTTTCTGAAAAACTTGAATAAATCAATCATGTCCCGTTTACTCCTTATGCCGGCTTAAAGCCAAAAAATTTCTTCATCTTTGTAAGAAACCCCTCTGAATGGTTTAGATCCAATAATGGAACTTCCTCTCCCGCTATTCTTCGGGAAATGTTTCTATATGCTTGTCCTGCCATAGACTTACTATCGTTTACAGCTGGCTCGCCTTTGTTGGTTGATATAATTATGTTTTCATCATCAGGAACAACACCTATAAGGCCAATAGCCAAAATATCGATAATATCTTCAATAGACATCATGTCTCCACGCTTGACCATATCGCCACGAACGCGGTTTACTACTAATTGCGGATTTCTTATTTCATTTGCTTCCAAAAGACCAATGATTCTGTCTGCATCACGTACTGCCGAGACTTCAGGGGTTGTAACCACCAATGCTCTGTCTGCTCCGGCAATAGCGTTTTTAAAACCCTGCTCTATGCCTGCAGGACAATCCACAATTGCATAGTCATATTCACTTTTTATTTCCTCACAAAGAGCCATCATCTGTTGGGGGGTTATGGAGTTCTTGTCACGGGTCTGTGCGGCAGGCAATAAATATAGGCCGTCAAATCTTTTGTCCTTAATAAGAGCTTGTTTTAGCCTGCAGGTTCCCTCTATAACATCCACAATATCATATACTATCCTGTTTTCAAGGCCCATTACCACATCTAAATTTCTAAGACCAATATCGGTATCAATAAGAACGACCTTATTACCTTGCAATGCAAGTCCTGTTCCGAGATTAGCAGTAGTTGTTGTTTTACCAACGCCACCTTTTCCCGATGTAATGACTATAACCTCACCCATTTGTAACTTTCCTCCGAATACAGTATCTTAATGTTAATATTATCTTTTTTCGCTCTAAAAGTCAATGCGAGACAGTGAGACGA
>JGI24707J26582_10000285_pt1 | contig 38770 bp, 37 predicted proteins | sample BioPla1DNA1_FD_26582 | JGI IMG/M metagenome (IMG submission 26582)
TTTTTTGTATTTCTTCTTGAACTAAGTTTTTTGCCTCCTCAATAGTCCATTTATGTTTAACGGGTATATATTCCTTGTATTCATAAGTAATACCTTGAACTGGCAAAACGAAATTCTTTGTGATAGCCAATTGTTTGTTACTAATAATTTTATCATAATGTTGAAAAGAAATACGGGGTTTTAATAAATTTAATTCTTTATCTAATAAACTTATAGCATATTGCTTTTTTATATTATCTGTATATTGTTTTTCTATATAATATAAGGGCTGCTTATGCTTTATCTCATATCTAGTTTTAGCGATTACATCCGCATCGGCATGGACGTATTTTGTAATTACCCCCTCTTCATCTTCTTTTACAATTAACTGACCACTGACCAATACCTCTCCTTTTTTAACAATATCTTTTGGCTTAACTTTCGGCGTTCCTGCCCTAGTTGTAATGCTTACTATCAGTCCTGTTTTTTCTGCCACCAAATCACAGGGGGTTGTTTGGTCTACAATTTCAGGTTTTATTACAGTTTCATTTAATTCTATTGTGATTTTTGTGCCTTTAATATTCACAGCTGTCCAGGATATATCATCAAAGTTTTCCCTTAAGAAGCCTTCTATTTCCGTGTTATCGATTTTATTTTTCAAAACTCCTAATTTTACTCCATGGCTATTTAATGCTTCTATTAATTCCTCTAGGGCAATTCTTTCATTACCACTTATTTCTATAACCCATATAAATGAAGACATAAGATATAAAATCCCTAGAAAAACAAATATTCCTAAAGCCATCATCTTTCTTTTTCTATATCTATGGGCGACAAAAGGCCATCCCTTTTTCTCTACAATCTTAACTTTGCATTTTGTTTTTTTAGCGCAATCTTTCAATAACTTAAATCCGGTTATACTTACTTTCATCTGCATTTTCCCCTTGTTTCTATGAATATCCCACAAATAAATCCCTCTATGGGATGCTAAATTCATAAACCTTTCTGCGGAAAATCCCGATACCTGTATAGTAACATAGCCTCGCAAATAATTCCATATAGACAAAAACATATATTATGCCCCCCACAACCTGTATATATTGAACCTAAACTAAAAATTCCATCTTAAGAATAGTCCCCTTAACTACAATTTCTTCTGTTGTCATAGCTCTTAAAAATAATCCACGACCTTCTAATTTAAGGATTCCATTTGATGTATATATTCTTATTCTTTCATTGTCATATTCCAATATTCCTTTATAATTTTCAATATGCATTTCCTCATTTCCTACCATTGAAATGATTGGGAGATTTAAAATAACTTCTTTTGGGAGATCTAATATATCTGTCATTTTCTTCTTTATACCAATTGGTTGTAATTCTTTTTTCTGTTTTTGTTTCTTTTTTTTTCTATTACTCATAAATGTATCCCTCCATTTATATAGGTCTGCACCTCCCATAGGATTGATTCATCTTTAGGTCTTATTAGGGCTCCCCTATAAATAATATGCAGAAAAAGGGTTTTTAAGACATAAAAAACAAGCTGTATAATAAATACACAGCTTGTTTCTGCCTTACAATTATTTTACTTTAGTTTTTCTTTAACTATTTTACTAATTCTTCCGTTATCTGCCCGACCTTTTACCTTTGACGCTGCAGCTTTTATAATTTTTCCCATGTCTTTCATAGTAGCTGCACCAATATCAGAAATCACTTCATTGATAATCTCTTCTAGCTCTTCGTCAGATAACTGCTTAGGAAGATAGTTCATTAAGATTCCAATTTCCCTTTTTGAATCTTCAATTATATCTTGGCGATTACTTTTTTCTATTTCGGCAAGGGCACTCTTACGTTTTTTAACTTCTTTTAAAATTACTTCAAGAATGCCTTCCTCGTCCAATTCAATTCTTTGGTCCTTTTCAACTTGCAATATTGCAGCACGAACCATTTGAATTGCATTCTTTCGGACAGTATCCTTTTCTTTCATCGCTGCTTTCATGTCTTCCATAAGTCTGGCTTTTAAAGACATAAACATCATCCTTTATATGCTTTATAACGAATTATTTAATCTTTTTTCTAGCAGCTTCTGATTTCTTTTTACGTTTAACACTTGGTTTTTCGTAATGTTCTCGTTTACGAATCTCTTGCATAATTCCAGCTTTTGCACAGTTTCTTTTAAAACGGCGCAGAGCACTATCTAAGGATTCATTTTCTCTGACGATAACCTCTGACATAAATTCCCCTCCCTCCGGATTGCAAGGTTGTGCTTTATGCATACTAACGGAGAAAAGTTCTAAAGCACTGTAATAGATTATACACAATTAGGTGTCTTTCGTCAATAACCAATCTTAAAAAGGATACACATAAAAATCGTCCTTTATTCTTATTTCATTTTCTCCTAATAGATGCTGCAATATATACTCCCTTGTGCTTTTGAACCTATTTATTTCATCTCCATTTAATTCTTCCTTTAATTCTTCTTCGGATAAATTGTTTCCTATAACTCTTATTAGTCTTTTCCCGTCTTTCTTGCTAAACTGCACCCATGTAGGCATAAATGATACTGATTTCAATTCTGCTTTTTCATTTTCTATTTTTTCAAAATCCAAATTTAATATAATTCCTGCATCTCTTGGAGGATAAAGGGGTGTTCTTTGAGAAGAAACAAAGTTACCCAGAGAATATATCACAAAACATATCTTTTCACTACCATCATCCCTTGTAATTTTTCTTGTTTCCATAGACTGAATGACATGGGGATGGGAACCTAATATTATATCAGCCCCGACATCAAATAATTCGTCCACTATCTGCTTTTGATTCCCGTTGGGATATTCTTGATATTCCTCTCCAAAATGAATACTTACAACAATAAAATCTGGGGACAAACCTTTAGCTTTTCTTATATCTGCTTTCATTTTTTCCATATCGATTAAGTTAACTAAATAAGAATGCTCTTTAGGAATTGGTATACCATTAGTCCCATATGTATAGGATAAAAAAGCAAAGGAAATAGTATTTACTTCTTTGATTATTATCTGCTCGCTTTCTTCTTGACTTCTGTATGTACCTGTATGTTCAATTTCTAACTTATCCAATATATCTAAGGTTCTAAGGGCGCCTTTTGCATTTGTGTCCAAGGAATGATTATTAGCCGTGGTAAGTATATCAAATCCAGAATCTTTCAAACTATCTCCTAGGGAATCTGGAGTATTAAACCTCGGATAACCGCTATAACCGGCTTCTGAACCTGCAAGGGTAGTTTCTAAATTACCTATTGTAATATCCCCATCTTCTAAAAAGGGTTTTACCAATTCAAATTGTCTACCGAAATCATAGGTATTACTTTCTTTATCAAAGGCAGCTTCTATCTGCCACTCATGGACCATAATATCTCCTACAACTTTCATTTTTGCAGAATGTATTTCTGGTTCTTTTTTTTCTATAGATATTTCTTCCAAAACAACATTACTGTTTTCTCCATTAATAGCCATTGCCACTTGTGTATTTCCTTCTATATTCCAGTTGGCCACTATCTCATTGCTTTCTTTCGTCTGTCCGCAGGAAGTTAAAAAAACAAGTGTTAAGAGGTAAAATAAACAGTATGTTTTTTTCATCTATACATCTCCAATTTAATTCATAATTTAATATTAATTGTACTCTTTAACCTAAAATGTGTCAAACAAGAAAGCGACAGTATTCTGCCGCTTTCTTATTTGAATTTATTTAATTTGACTTTTTAATACCTCTTCTGCCTTACTAAGAGCTTTATCGATTTTTGATAAGTCCTTACCACCTGCTTGGGCCATATTGGGACGTCCGCCACCATTGCCCCCTGCTATTTTGGCAATTTCTTTGATAATATTTCCTGCATGGGCGCCTTTTTTAACAACATCATCCGTTGCCATTACAACGAAGCTAACTTTGCCATCTTTCCCCGTAGCCAAGGCTATTACTCCCGATACTATTTTATTTTTAATACTATCTCCCATATTTCTAAGCCCATTCATATCTAATTCGTCAAATCTGGCTGTTATCAAGGTAACACCATCAATATCTTTTTTGTTTTCAAGCATGTTTTGAACTGTTTCGATAGACATTTTACTTGTTAATTTTTCTATCTCTTTTTGGTTTTCCTTGGTTTCTAAAATTAACGCTTCTATCTTTTTCGTTATTTGGTCTGGGGTAGTCTTAAGCATTGAAGATAGTTCTTTAATATACTCTTCTTGCTGTTTATAGTGTTCTAAAGCTGCTGAGCCCGTTAATGCCTCAATTCTTCTAACTCCTGCAGCAATCCCGGATTCTGAAATAATTTTAAAGGTTCCGATTTGAGCTGTATTATCTAAGTGGGTCCCTCCGCATAATTCTATGCTGTAATCCCCCATATTAACCACTCGAACTTTTTCTTGGTATTTTTCACCGAACAATGCCATTGCTCCCATTTTTCTAGCTTCGTTAATATCTGTTTCATGGATTGTTATAGGAATATTATCAAAAATCTTTTTGTTTACCTTTTCCTCTACCCTTTGGATTTCTTCTGGAGAAAGAGATGCAAAATGAACAAAGTCAAAACGAAGCCTTTCTGTGGATACATGGGAACCTGCCTGTTCCACATGATTTCCCAAGATATCCCTCAATGCCTTATGAAGAAGATGGGTTGCACTATGGTTTCTAGCAGTTGCCATTCTATTTTCCTTATCCACTATTAAAGAAGCTTTTTCCCCTACTGAAACCGTTCCTTCTACAACCTTCCCTATATGGGGAATATTTCCCCCTGTTGCTTTTATGGAGTCATAAACTTGAATCGTCCCTTTATCCGTCTTTATAATTCCTTTATCCCCTACTTGTCCACCACTTTCAGCATAAAAAGGAGTTCTATCCACAATAACGGATACCTGTTCATCCTCTTGAGCTTGATTTACAAATTCATTGTTTGAAATAATCGCACGAATATTAACATTATCTAGTTTTAGATTTCTATATCCTTCGAATTTCGTTAGCCATTCCTTATTTAATTTTGCATATACGGTTTCCTTTGCTCCCATATAGGTGCTTTCTTCCCTAGCAGTTCTTGCCCTTTCCTTCTGTATTTCCATTTCTTTTATGAATCCTTCTTCATCTAAGTCTAAGCCTTCTTCTTCCAAGATTTCCTTGGTTAAATCAATTGGGAAACCATAAGTATCGTAAAGTTTAAAAGATTTTTCCCCTAGAAGAACGGTTTGTTTGTTTTCCTTTAACTCTTTAATGTAATCTTTTAGTATTTCCATACCTTGGTCTATGGTCTCATTAAATCTTTGTTCTTCTACCGAAAGTATCTTTAGAATATATTCTTTCTTATCTTCCAGTTCCGGATATGCACTACTTGAAGTATCTATGACGGTAGCTGCCAACTCTTCTAAGAACAATCCAGTAATCCCCAATAACTTACCATGACGGACTGCCCTTCTTAAGAGTCTTCTAAATACATAGCCTCTTCCTTCATTAGAGGGAATTATTCCATCAGAAGCCATAAATGTAATTGCTCTTAAATGGTCTGTAATAACCCGGATAGACACATCTTTTTTATCATCTGTTTGATATTTCACCTTTGCAATGCTACATACATGGTCACGAATCGATTTAATAGTATCTACATCAAATATTGAATCAACCCCCTGCATAACAGCTGCGACCCTTTCAAGTCCTGCTCCTGTATCAATATTAGGGTTTGGAAGAGGATTGTAATTCCCGTTTTCATCCTTATCAAATTGAGTGAAAACAAGATTCCAAATCTCTACAAAACGGTCACATTCACAACCTGGAGCACACTCCTTGCTGCCACATCCGTTTTCTTCTCCTCTGTCAAAATATAATTCCGAACAGGGTCCACAGGGTCCTACTCCTATTTCCCAGAAATTGTCATCCTTTCCTAATCTGACAATATGTTTTGCAGGTACTCCGACCTTTTCATTCCAAATTTTAAATGCTTCTTCATCTTCCTCGTAAACTGAAACATAAAGTTTTTCCGTAGGAATTTCTAGAACCTCCGTAACAAATTCCCATGCCCAGGGAATTATTTCTTCCTTAAAATAATCTCCAAAGGAAAAATTTCCTAACATTTCAAAAAAGGTCCCATGCCTTGAGGTTTTACCTACATTTTCTATATCCCCTGTTCGAATACACTTTTGACAGGTTGTAACTCTTTTTTTAGGGGGCTTTTCCTGTCCTGTAAAATAGGGTTTAAGCGGTGCCATTCCGGCATTAACTAAAAGTAGGCTCTTGTCGTTTTGAGGCACAAGGGAAAAACTTCCCATCCTTAAGTGACCCTTTTCTTCAAAAAAAGATAAGTATTTTTCTCTGATATCATTTAGTCCCAAAGACTCCATCATGCAACCTCCTGTATTTTCAACTCTTTATTATTCTAATTCGAGTTTTTGCGTAATAATATACTCGTCCTTTGTACTCCCTGATACTGCAATAACTTTTTCAATATCAAATTCGTCCCCTAGTAGTATACCATATTCTTCTTTTTGAACATAGTTTATTTGATACTTGTTCCCATGATAATCCTCAAATGTAATTTGTTCTATCTTTTTGAGGTATTCTATATATTCTTCTAAACTCAAATTGTTATTATTCATATACTCTGCATGGGGAATTCCTACATACCTGAAATGCCAAGGTTCTGATATAATCCCTGTGATATCCTTTTTCTCAGGAAGATATCTTAAAGTAAATCCATACTTCCAGGCATTTTCATACAGCCATTTTCCCTCGGGACTATTTTTAAACTCTTCTACTAAAGGGTCTGAGGTTTTTAATAATTCTAAACAGGAAAAATCGATAACAAGTCCTGTTTGGTGTTCACTAGTGCCCGGAACAGCAACAATTTCAGAGGCTTTTTCTTTAGCAGTTTCTAAATCAAAGTCATTAGCAAAATAATTAACCTTTGCATTGTATAATTGGCTTTGATAGCTAAAGGGCCTATATCCACTAACAGCCCTAAGTCCTGTTATGCCCTCACTGTTTATCCCATCGAATAGCTTAATGGCTGCCCTTAGAGCATTTTCTTGTAAAAGCATTTCTTTTTTGGTTGAAGGTATATCCCCTGCTCCGTCTAATATAGGGGATGGCTTATAACTTTCGCTTAGTAGATTCCATTTATTAACCAATATTAAATCATCTGTTTTTCTATCTTCTATTGTCTTTAAAATCAAATCCAAATCTTTTTCCTTTTGCAGAATAATATTTTTATCTATTGGTGATTCGTCCACTGCTCCACCTCCCTCCTCCTTAGGCAATACTACTTGCTTATCTACATCACTAAATGTATCCTTAGTAGGATTATTATCCCTTAATCCATATGAATAAATTATACTGACTATGATTGAAACAAAAGCAAAGGCAAAAATCATTTTTTTTCCCATGTATATCCCCCTAGTTTTTTCTTTATTTTAATGTAAAAACCTCATCCCAGTAGGAACGAGGTTTTCTTGGGCAGAACATTCTCTCTAAAAATTATAAGAAAAGATTCGAAGTTTGTCAATATGTAGTATTGTTTGTTATAATAGAACTAAATCTAATTTTTTTATTTCCGCGAACTTATCTAATCTTTTAAATGGAAGCTTATACCTGCATTTCATTGAATTGAAAAAGGATGTGCAAGTCTGCACATCCTATCTTAATCCTTCTATAATATTCCCTGCTTTTTCAATCATTCTTCTTCCGTTTTTCATCATTTTCCGACGTCCCCTTTTATTGGTTGACATCACCTTAAATCCCATTGCTCCTGCTATGCCACCAAGCATTATACCAGCGGTAAATTTATTTATTAACATTACAATCTCCCTTCTTTCTACATATAATATTATTGCAAGACAATGTAATTCTACATAATTAGTATGGGATGCCTATATATTATTTATTCATGCTAACTATGTCATTTGTCATTTTTATAAAAATATTTATAAGAGAAGAAGATGAGAAAAGGCCTTTTTTGTCTTATAATATATATTTTTTAACTGAGTGCTACTTTATTAGATTAAGGAATGTATGAATATTCCACTCCTTAATTTGGGTTCAAACCATGTGGATTTTGGAGGCATGATTTTATTTGCATCGGCAATGTCCATCAATTCCTCTATAGTGGTTGGGTACATCGAAAAAGCTACCTTCATTCCATTCTCCACTCTGTTTTCTAGCTCTTTTAGTCCCCTAATTCCTCCGATAAAATCAATTCTATTATCTGTTCTTGGATCTTTTATTCCAAGGATAGGTCCTAATAAATAATTTTGTAAAATAGATACATCCAATCTTTTTACCGGGTCTTCATGATTATAAGTTCCTTCCTTGGCTACTAGCCTAAACCATGACTTATTGATATACATTCCAAACTCGTGAGATTTCACAGGCTCGTAAGGCTTTGAGTTTTCTAATTCTTCGATTTCGAATTTTTCTTTTATAGCGTCAAAAAATTCTTCTTCGCTTAGTCCATTTAAATCCTTAACAACTCTATTATAATCCATAATATGAAGCTGCTCATCGGGAAAAAGGACGGATAAAAAGTAATTAAATTCTTCCTGCCCTGTATAGGCCCCTTCTTTTCTTCTTTTTAGTCCTACTTTTACAGCGGATGCGGTTCTATGATGGCCATCGGCTATATACAGATAGTTTATTTCTTTAAAGTAGGTCTTTATTTGTTCTATCATATTATTATCGTCAATCACCCATACGATATGACCAATACCATCTTCTGCCTTAAAATCATATACTGCCCTATGGGTTTTCATCCAAGTATTTATTAAATCATTGATTTCTTTTTTTGAACGATAGGTTAAAAATATTGGACCTGTATTGGCATTACAATAATCTACATGTTTAATACGGTCTTGTTCCTTATCTTCCCTGGTTAGCTCATGCTTTTTTATAATATTATCCTGATACTCATCAATGGAAGCACAACCTACAATTCCTATTTGCTCCCGCTCATCCATTATCAATTTATAAATATATAAACAAGGCTGGTTATCCTTGATATATACACCATCATCTATCATTTTATTTAAATTATCCCTTGCTTTTTCATAAACTTTTTTATCGTACAAATCTATAGATGGTTCTAAATCTATTTCTGCTTTATCTACATGTAAAAAGGAATAGGGATTATCTTTTACCATTTCTTTTGCTTCTTCACTACTCATAACATCATAGGGTAGAGCCGCTACCTGATGTACAATGTCCTCCCTTGGTCTTATCGCCTCAAAGGGCCTTAGAACTGCCATGGTTTTCCTCCTTTTCTAAAAAACTTCCGTCAAAATGACGGAAGTTTTAAATTAATATTATACCCTATCTTGGGGTGTGTATTTTGTATGAAGCAATTTATGGGCCTTTTCACTCATAGGATGACCTAAATATGTCTCATACAATTCTTTAATTGCAGAATTTTCATGGGATTTTCTGATTGGCTTTCCTGCATCCTCACGGTAAATTGCCTCTGCACGTTTTTTGAGGATTTCAATATTACCATGATGGAATGGCTGTCCGCCACCACCAATACATCCTCCGGGACATGCCATAATTTCTATAGCATGAAGATTTCTAGGATTTCCTGCTTTTATTTCTTCAAGAAGATTTCTAGCATTTCCTAGGCCATGGGCGATACCTATATTAAGGTCTAAATCTCCCATCTTAACAGTTGCAACCCTAACTCCTTCCATCCCTCTTAATTGTTCAAAATCAACTTTTTCGAGGGTCTTGCCTGTAAATATTTCATAAGCTGTTCTAGTTGCCGCCTCAATAACCCCACCGGTTGCACCAAATATTACACCGGCACCGGTAGATTCCCCTAGGGGCTTATCGAAATCTGCATCTATAAGATCATTAAACTCAATGTTTGCCTTTTTAATTAGATGCGCCAATTCCCTTGTAGAAATAGAAATATCTACATCGGGGTTTCCGTCCACTGAAAACTCTTCCCTAGAAGCTTCGTATTTTTTTGCAAGGCATGGCATAATCGAAACAACTACCATTTTTTCTCTAGGAATTCCCAATTTTTCAGCATAATAAGACTTTGCGATAGAACCAAACATTTGCTGTGGAGATTTTGCAGTTGAGGGTATATCCAATAAGTCTTGGAATTGGCTTTCAATAAAGTTTACCCATCCCGGACAACAAGAAGTAAGAATAGGTAATTTAACACTCTTATCCCCATCTAAAAATCTCTTTAAACGGTCTAGAAGCTCAGTTCCTTCTTCCATAATTGTTAAATCCGCTGCAAAATCAGTGTCAAAAACATAGTCAAATCCTAATTGTTTAAGGGCTGCAACCATTTTACCTGTAACTAAGGTACCAGGCTCAAGTCCAAATTCTTCTCCTAGGGCAGCTCTAACAGCCGGTGCTGTTTGCACTACTACTACCTTATCGGGATTAGCGAGTTCTTCTACAACCGACCATGTATGATCTTTTTCACTGAGAGCTCCTACAGGGCATACCGCAACACATTGCCCACAATGGGTACATACAGAATCTTCTAAATTAACCTCAAAAGCAGGGGCCACGACTGCATCAAAGCCTCTATTGATTCCTGATAATGCCCCTACAGTCTGAACCTCATTACACATGGTTTCACATCTTCTACACATAATACACTTATCCATATCACGGATAATTGTTCTAGAATAGTCTTTTCTATAGGTTGATTGTGCAGCATCTTTAAATCGCACTTCCCTAAGTCCGAACTTTTCTGCTAAATCCTGAAGCTCGCAGTCGCCAGATTTCGGGCAAATGAGACAATCTTTCGGATGGTCAGATAATAATAATTCTAATACAACTCTTCTAGCATTAAGTACACGAATTGTATTGGTCTTTACCTCCATACCATCAAAAACAGGGGTTGCACAAGCAGGTGCTAGATTTCTTCTACCTTCTACTTCAACAACACATATTCTACAGGATGCTGATTTGTTTACCATTTTTATATCATGTAAATCTAGATGGCATAATGTAGGAATATGGATTCCTACTTTCTGTGCTGCTTGTAAAACCGTACTCCCAGTGGGAATTTCAACTTGTTTTCCATCAATTGTAACCTTTACATATGACATTGGTTTTACACTCCTTTTTTCTTATTTCCTAACAATGGCCTCAAACTTACATTTATCATAGCAAGCTCCACATTTGATACATTTATCTTGATCAATTACATGGGCCGATTTTACCTTACCTGAAATTGCATTCACAGGACATACTCTTGAACAAGCAGTACATCCAATACATTTTTCTTCGTTAATAATATATTTAAGAAGAGCAGTACATTGTCCTGCAGGACATGTATGGTCTTTTACATGGGCTACATACTCATCCCAGAAGATTTCTATAGTTGATAATATTGGGTTTGGTGCTGTTTGACCAAGTCCACATAGAGCTGTGTCTTTAATAGTCTGACCTAAGGTTTTTAAAATCTCAAGGTCTTCCATGGTTGCCTTGCCTTTAGTTACTTTATCTAGCAATTCGGATAAACGCTTTGTTCCAATTCTACAAGGTGTACATTTACCACAGGATTCTTCCTCTGTAAATTCTAAGTAGAATTTTGCCACACTAGGCATACAGTCATCTTCATCCATAACTATCATACCACCAGAGCCCATCATGGAGCCTTTGGCAAGGAGGTTATCAAAATCAATTGGTGTATCTAAATCTTTTTCAGTTAAGCAGCCTCCAGAGGGTCCACCGGTTTGTACCGCCTTGAACTTTTTACCGTCTTTTATTCCTCCACCGATATCAAATATAACTTCCCTTAAGGTAGTTCCCATAGGAACTTCAATAAGTCCTACATTATTAATTTTTCCTGCTAGGGCAAATACCTTGGTTCCCCTAGATTTTTCCGTACCTATGCTCTTAAACCAATCGGCTCCTTTTAAAAGGATAACAGGAACATTGGCAAAGGTTTCTACATTGTTAACATTGGTTGGTTTTCCCCAATAACCGGATTCTGCGGGGAAAGGTGGCTTGGTAGTTGGTTCTCCCCTCTCACCTTCCATTGAATGGATAAGTGCAGTTTCTTCACCGCATACGAAAGCCCCTGCCCCATACTTTATTTCAATATCAAAGTTAAAACCGGAGCCTAAAATATCAGTTCCTAATAGTCCATATTCTCTAGCTGACTCAATAGCTTTCATAAGACGTTTTACAGCCAAAGGATATTCCGCACGAATATACACTAAACCTTTAGTTGCACCAATGGCATATCCACATACCGCCATAGCCTCAACAATAGAATGGGGGTCTCCTTCTAGAATGGAACGGTCCATAAATGCTCCCGGATCCCCTTCATCTGCATTACAAACAACATATTTTTGGTCTGCCTTATTCTTGTTAGTAAACTCCCATTTCAGTCCTGTTGGGAAACCACCGCCCCCACGGCCCCTAAGTCCTGATTTCTTCATTTCATCTATTACCCCTTCAGGGTTCATTTCTGTCAATGCCTTACCTAAAGCCTGATAACCTTCTCTTGCTATGTATTCATCAATATTGTCCGGATCGATAAAACCGCAGTTTCTAAGAGCTACTCGCATTTGTTTTTTGTAGAAATCCATATGCTTGGAATCTTCAATTGATTTATTAGAAGTGGGTTCCTTATATAATAGCTTTTCTACTTTTCTACCTTTAATCAAATGTTCCTTTACAATAACTTCAGCATCCTCTGGTCTAACCTGTATATAAAAAGTATTATCCGGAAGAATCTTAACAATTGGTCCTTTTTCGCAAAAACCAAAACATCCTGTTTTTAGTACTTGAACTTCATCTTCCATTCCATTTTCTTTTAAATGACTTTTAATATTCTCTACAATTTGGATAGAGTTCGAAGATACGCATCCTGTTCCTCCACACACCAATACATGCATTTTATATTTGGACATTACGAAAGCCTCCTTTTAAATTACTCATCCACTGTTTTATGAGTGACAGGTATAATGCCGTCCAATAGTTCGCCCTGCTTTATATACTTTTCTACTATTTCTTTAGCTCTTTGTTTTGTTACATCCCCAAAAACAACAGGCTCTTTTTCAGGAATCGTTACCTCTACAGTAGGCTCGGCATAGCAATATCCCATGCAACCTGTTTGTGATACAATCACATTTTCTAATTTTTGAGTATCTATTTCTTCTATGAACGTATTCATAACGTCCCTAGCTCCTGACGCAATTCCGCAAGTTGCCATTGCCACACGAACTTGAATCATTTTTTCAATTTTGTCGCCTTTTTCCCTTAGGTTTACTTTTGATTTGTATTGCTCTCTTAGGCTTTTTAATTCATCTAAAGATTTAATTTTAGCCATTTTTTACCCTCCCAATTTTCATTATTCATATTCTTTTAGAATTGATTTTACTTGATTGGTAGTAACACGACCATACACTTTATCCCCTACTAGAACAACAGGGGCTAATCCGCAAGCGCCAACACAGCGCAAAGCATCTAGGGAAAAATTACCATCAGGAGTTGTTTCACCTACTTCAATTTCTAGTACTCTTTTAAACTCATTTAATACCTTCTCTGCACCGCGGACATAACACGCTGTTCCCATGCAAACAGAAATAGGATGCTTTCCTTTAGGAACCATGGTAAAAAATGAATAAAAACTAACAATACCATATACCTTAGATACCGGAATATCCAACTTCTTTGCAACAAACTGCTGTACTTCTTTTGGAAGATATCCAAAAATCCCCTGAGCCCTATGTAATACAGAAATTAATGCTCCATTTTTTTCATTTAAATCATTGATAAATTGTTCTAGTTCACGAAAACCGTGTTCAGCCAATTTATTTGTACAACTTGCACAATCAGACATCTTTCTTCCCCCTTCTAAAATAATAAAATATTATAATCAAACTTCGAATTTCTTTAAAATCGAAGTGATTTTCATGGTAAAAGTTTAATGTATACAGTATGATATCAAATTATCATACTTTCATCTTTAATGTCAAGATTATGACATAAATCTTCATGGTTTTTTTATTATTTAACTTAATAATTTGATAAGCTCTGGAATAGATTTTATCGGCAGTTCTAAATATTGCTCTCTTTCAAATATATCCTCCAAATAATGGGCATCAGAGGACTTAATTACTTTTAATTCATTGTATTTTGATATTATTTTGTCAGAATCAGCATTTCGAGAGATTTCTATGGCTCCTATCTCTAAATCTTTAGGAATCCAACCCAAATTGGATACAATACTGTATGAATTTCTATCGATGTGTGCAGGGTAGGTTACCCCTTTTAGCTTCTTTACAAAGCTCACTACTTCATAAATATTTAAAGTTGTAGCTGTTAGGAGCAATCTGTCATTTTCCCTAATGATATCGTCATTTTCATCTAGAATAAATTGGTTTCCAAAAATATCAGCCCTATTCTTTAGAGGCGGAAGACTGTTGTAGACTATTTCTTGCATTTTATTTGCTGCATCCATATCAGGGAACAAACAAACCATATGTACTTCCTCCGAGGTTTCAATTTCCATTCCGGGAAGCACCATAAGGTGGCTGCCCTTGGCCACCCTCATCACCGTCTCCGCATTTTCACAGGAATTATGATCAGTAATAGCAATGATATCTAGCTCTTTTAAAAGTGACATGTTGACAATATTATTTGGAGTCATGTTTTTGTCCCCACAGGGTGAAAGTGCAGTGTGAATATGTAAATCATAAGCATATTTCATAGTTTTCCTTCTTTACTCTATCCCTATTTCGATAAGTTTTTTAATGGTGGTATAAGAGTTCATCTCCGTGGAAAAAACAGTAATTCCCTCTTCGTTAGCTCTTGTAACAGTATCCTTATCTATATGAGCTCCTTCCGATACTATAATGCAAGATAAGTTAAGTAAAGAGGCTATTGCTATAATATTAACGTGGCTTTGAATCGTTACCCATACTGCTCCTGGTTTTGCATTTGCTATAACCCAGCTTAAAAGATCNCCCGTATAGCCTGTTGTAACTTCCTTATCCACCCCACTAGCTCCTGCCACCATAAATAATTCTAGTTTTTCCATTATATCTTTTACTTTCATTTTCTCCCCCCTAATGTTCCTTTTTCCCGAAAGCTGGCGGTAGTTTTTGGGAAAGAGCTACCATGTCTTCTGCCATCTCTCTTACTTTTCTTCTTAACATAAAAACGCAGTCTTCTATATTAGCATTGTTTTGAACTATATCCTCTGCTAAAGCCCGACAAGTAGGGGCTCCACAAGAACCGCAGTCTATTTGTGGAAGTTCATCGTATATTCTTTCTAACTCCTCCATTTTTTTAATTGCTTCATTCATATCTTTATCCAAAGTCATAACAGGTTTAGAGATTACTTCTTTACTCCATGTTAAGTCATCATTAAATTCAGTTTCCATTATATTGGTGTCTTCTGTGTGCTCCATAGTATAGTTTAAAACCTTTTTTAAATGATTTTTGGCTACAAAACTATTTTCTACGGTCAAGGGTCCCCCGAGGCATCCCCCTGTACAAGCTAGACCTTCTATAAATTCTACATCTTGGAGTTTCCCATTTTCCACCTTTTCTAAAATCCTATTTACATTTTCTATTCCATCCACGGCAATATAATTATCAATTCCTAAACCTTTTCCTTCTCCTCCTGATACTGCCCATCTAATCCCTTCCCTAGAACTATGTCTTATTATTTGAACATCATCTAGTCTCCTTAAAATCGATATAAGTTTCTTATATACTTCTCTTATAGAAACTACCCTATCTACAAATGATTTTTCAAATCCTATGGGATTTCTTACATTTGTGGCTTTCGCAGCACAAGGACTAATAAAGAACACACCTATGTCTTCTTCTTTCATACCTTTGTTTACCAAGTTGTTTTTAACTATTCTTGCAGCTACTTCCATAGGGGACATAATAGGAAGAATATGATCTATTAATTCTGGGAATCTTATTTGAATTAATCTCACTATTACGGGACATGCTGAGGATATTATCGGTCTCTTAACCTGAGTTGTCTTTAACATTTTTTTAGATTCTTCAGTTACAATTTCTGCAGCTTTTGAAACCTCAAATACTTCATCGAATCCTAGGATTTTTAATCCTGTTAAAATTGCATTTACATCTAAAACATCTTTAAATTGGGCATATAAAGTAGGAGCAGGGATTGCTACTTTATACTTATACTCTGCCAAACTATCTAAGCTATCGGTTATGGCTCTTTTGGCATGATTCCTACATACTTTAATACAAAGACCACAGTCTATACATCTTTCATCAATAATCTCTGCTTTTCCATTTCTAACTCTTATGGCTTCAGTTGGACACCGTTTAATACAATCTGTACACCCAATGCATTTATCTTCTTGTAAGGTTACAGAATGCAAATACTCAGACATTTAATCACCATCTCTCTTAAATGTATACCGTAATTTCTACCGTAGTCCCTTTTCCAATTTCTGATGTTATGTTTAAGCCATCACTGTATTTTTTCATATTGGGCAGACCCATCCCTGCCCCAAATCCTAACTCTCTTACTTTTTCGTTGGCAGTAGAATATCCCTCCTGCATTGCTAAATTAATATCTGGAATTCCCGGGCCTTTATCTTTTAAAATTATGTATACCCTTTTTGGTGTAATCTCTACCTCTATTTCACCGCCATTGGCATGAATCACCATATTTATTTCAGCCTCATACATTGCAATCGCAATTTTTCGAATGATTTCAGATGATACCCCCAACTGTTTTAGTACCCTTTTAACTTGACTCGATGCTTCCCCTGCTAAAATAAACTCATCTCCATCCACTTCGAATCTAAGCTTCATACCTTCCCTCCTGTTTTGATTCTCTGCCGGTTAAACCATTACTAAATAATAATCCGCATGAAATGTAGAGCGGGTATTTTGTAGTTAAAATAACCATATTCTTTGCACGCGCTAGCTCTAGGACCTCCTCACCTGGTCTTTTCCCCCGTACAAAAACAATAGCCTTTATATCCATCATTTCTGCTGTCCTAACTACCTGTGGATTCACAAGGCCTGTAAGGAGTAGTACCTTATCCTTTACAAAGGCTAAAACATCACTCATCAAATCAGAACCGCAGGCCAAAAACACTTCACGGTTCAAATTCTCCTCCCCTACTAATAATTCCGCATCGAGGATATCTTTTACTTTCTGTAGTTTCATATACACCCTCCACTTTATACATAATCTTTAAAACCTTTTATATTTAGTATTATATCAAACCAAATGAAGCCCATAGAAATTAAAAATACTTAATTCCCGGGAGTGTAATCTTAAATAAATTTTTATTAGGAAAGTTAAAAATCCTTACCTGTCCTATATTTAAAAATGGCTTTTTAATTCTTGCCATTCCCAAACCATATTTTAAAAATCTTTCTCTTTTATCCATAAGGAGTAATCTCTGATAGAGCCAAGGATTTCTCCTTGGAGGATTTTGGTCTTGCATTATTTTTTTAAGGCTACCCCTATTCCAAACAGCACCAGGGTTGGATACCGATATCTGTTCATCATTTATTGTAACTACTATTTCCCTTGACATATCCCAATAGTCCCTATGAACAACTGCATTAGAAAGGGCATCATAAACTGACTTTATTGGATAAGTAGTATTCTCGAAAAAATTAGAAATAAGTGCTTCACATTTATCCAGCATTTCTAAAATATTTCCCCGGATATAGTATACTTGTTCATTGTATTCAATCCTAATGCCTGTATGTGGAAGATAGTTTTGTGGCAGATTCCCAAATAAAAGAAGTCCCCCCATCGTGGGATGATAACCTGTTCTTTCGGAATCCCTTCCAATAATGCCCAATCCCTCTAATAAAACATTTTCATTTTCTTCAAAGATTGTACCCTTTATTATATAGGTTTGTAGGAGTTCATGATTAAGCTCGGTCATGGGAATTTTTCTGCAGATTATTTGCTCAGCACTAGCCAGACCGTTTTCTTGTAGCATGTTTGCTATTTCATGCCTTCTTGCTACATCAGTGGTTGAACCTCTTCTAATATAAAAAGTTCCTGTCTGTCTTATTTGATGTGGTCTTTGATTGCTTTTGAATATGGTAACAACTGCAATATCTTTTTCCTTATACCTGATAATATCTACCCTAACGGGCACCGGTGGATCACAGCGATTGCAAATAATCTGTTGAATCCTTTCTTCATTAAAAGGCTTTAAATCTACCCCCACAATTTCCTTTGACTTATCTCTCACGCCAAAAACGATATAACCCCTTCCCCCATTGGAATTGGCAATGGCGCAGACGTCTTTCACAAATTCTTTTTTCTCTGAATCCGTATTTAGGTAAAAGTTTTCTTTAAAATCTAATTTAAAGCCCTCTGGTTGATTTAAAATTTTTTTTAATTTATTGACATTCACTTTACCACACCTTTTTAGCAATATCCTAACTTTCCATATGCTTTAGGTTTTTTTAATAATTAATATTATTTCCTCTATTGTATACTAAATTCTAGCATAATAAAAGAAAAAGCACAGAACTTTCGTGCTTTTTCTTTTATTGCATTTCGAATTTATATCCAACCCCCCAAACGGTTTTGATACTCCATTTTTCATTATTGTTTAGCTTTTCTCTTATTCTTTTTATATGAACATCTACAGTCCTTGTATCTCCCATATAATCATATCCCCAAATACGGTCTAACAGCTGTTCTCTGGTAAATACACGATTGGGATTGGAAACAAGAAAATACAATAGCTCTAATTCTTTTGGGGGTAATTCCATCTGTTTCCCGTGATAGGTAACGGAATAATTGCCTATATCAACTGTTAGATTAGGAATGACAATTTTTGTGCTATTATCTTCTTTATGCTCAAAGCGTCTTAGTACTGCCTTAACCCTAGCAACCAATTCCTTAGGTTCAAAGGGTTTTACGATATAATCATCTGCACCTAATTCTAATCCTAGGACCTTATCGAAAGTCTCGCCCTTAGCCGTCAACATTATAATTGGTATATTGCTGATTTTTCTTATTTCTTTACAAACATCATAACCGTCTATTTCGGGCAGCATGATATCTAGTAATACAAGATGTGGTGCAAAGGAAGAAAAGGTATGAACTGCTTTTTTCCCACTGTAAATCTCCTTAGTTTTATACCCTTCCTTATTTAAATAAAGGGAAATGAGTTCAGCAATATGTACATCATCATCTACAATTAATATTTTGATTTCAGGGGACAATATCACACCTCCTTAAAAAACCCCTACTTAAGTAGGGGGCTTTTTATTCTGCTTTACCCATCTTAGACTTAAGTGCAGCTAATTCATCCATCACGTCTAAATCTTGTTTAGCTTTTTCTAACCGTTCAAATTCTTTATCTAAGGTATCCCCAGTTACTTCTTCATTTAATTCTTCCTTAGCTTTTACTTTATCTTCCATGGCTTCTATTTTAGATTCCATACGGGCAAAGGTATCAAAGGCACTGGTATCGTTTATTTCAGAATATGTTTTATTGATTGACTCCTGAGCTTTAGCTCTTTTTGATCTAGCCTTAAGTAGGTCCTTCTTTCTTTTAGCTTCTTCAATCTTATTATTAAGTTCGCGCAGAGATGTTTTAAGTTTCTCAGTCACTTGTTGCTGACTGTCTAAATTTACTTTATACTCCTCGGCCAATTTTTGATGTTCATTTTTCCTTTTTAGGGCCTTAACTGCTAATTCATCACTTTGTTGCTGCACAGCTAGTTCTGCTTTTTGCGCCCATTCTCCTTGTAACTTAACTTGTTCTTCATACTCTCTTTCTAATTTCTTTTCATCTGCCATTGCTTGTGCTATTTGTGATTTGGCTGTTGTGTATTGTTCTTGCATCTCAAGTATTAGTTGGTCAAGCATTTTTTCCGGGTCTTCTGCTTTATCAATGAGGTCGTTAATATTAGATTTAATTACAGTAAACATACGACTGAAAATTCCCATCTTAATCACTCCTACTTTTTTTATTTTATTTCTATCTTATATTATATATAAAGTATACCACTTCATGCAATATACCATTTGAATTGTTGAAAGATACTTTCAAATGAAGTGTTGTACTCTACATTTTGATTATACACACTCTATAGTTTAATGTCAAGTAGTGTTATTGCAATTCAACAATGGTGACCCCTGTTTCCCCCTCTCCATATTTACCTAATCGATAAGACTTCACATNGGGATGTCTTTTAAGCAGTTGGTGGATAGCTTGCCTTAGGACCCCCGTCCCTTTACCATGGATTATTGTAACTTGGGACAAGCTAGATAAGCAGGCATCGTCTAGATATTTATCTGTATTGATGACTGCTTCATCTGCCATCTGTCCCCGAAGATCAATTTCTGCCCTGATATTGAGGGCCTTCCCTTTTTTTGCTGAAATTGTTATTCCCTTAGACTTATTCTTTATGGTTCCTTTTTCGGATTCATCTAAGGCTAAATTGGATATATGAACATTAATTTTCATAATTCCCGCCTGCACCATTACATCTCCATTATGATTGGGTGGCTCTACAACCACACCGGTCTGGTTTAGGGTTGAAATAAATACTTTATCGCCTTTTTTTAGATTTTTAGGGGGCTTTTTAAAGGTCTTCTTAGGGATGGCTGCTTTTATTATACCCTCATCCATATCTTGAATACTCTCCCTAAGGCTTCCCCTTGCTTCTTCTATTTCTTTTTGACTTATTACTACCTGGGCTTCTCTTGCTGATTTTTGCAACTCCTTAATAATTGAATCTGCCTCATCCTTTGCTTTTTGCAAAATCTTTCTTGCTTCTTGTCTTGCTTCTAAGAGTAATTTTTCCTTTTGGGATTCTATTTTTTCTTTTTGTTTTTCCATTTGAGATTTTAGCAGCTGGGCTTCTTCTCTATATCGTGCTGCCTTATCCTGTTCATAAGCAGCAGTCTTTTTACTAGTTTCCAAATCCATAATTAAATCTTCAAATTTTTTGTCTTCCTTAGTAATTAATTGATTTGCACTATCTATAATGAAATCTTGGAGTCCTAATCTTTTTGAGATAGCAAAGGCATTACTTTTACCTGGGATTCCTATAAGGAGTTTATAAGTAGGCCTAAGGGTCTTTATATCAAATTCTGAAGAGGCATTTTCTATTCCCTCCGTGGATAGGGCATATACCTTTAATTCACTATAGTGGGTAGTAGCGGCAGTGCGAATTTCTTCTTTTAATAAATAATCTAATATTGCCATGGCAAGGGCAGCCCCCTCTGTGGGATCGGTTCCCGCACCTAGTTCATCAAAAAGCACTAAAGAATTGGGGGTTACTTGTTTTAATATATGAACAATATTGGTCATATGGCTTGAAAAAGTACTAAGGCTTTGCTCTATACTTTGTTCATCTCCAATATCTGCAAATACCCTATCAAATACCGCCAATTCCGAATTGTCGAAGGCAGGTATATGAAGCCCTGCCTGCCCCATTAATGTAAAAAGTCCTAAGGTTTTTAAGGATACAGTTTTTCCCCCTGTATTAGGACCCGTAATGAGCAAAGTAGTAAATTTATCACCTAAATAAATATCAATAGGCACTACTGTCTTAACATCTAGTAAGGGGTGTCTTGCTTTTTTAATGTGAATTCTGCCTTCTTGATTAAACCTAGGCTCTACAGCCCTCATTTCAAGGGCAAGTCCTGCCTTTGAAAATGTAAAGTCTAATTGGGTTAGGATATTCACATTGCCTTCTATAACTTCTAAATTTTCTTCAACTATTGAAGTTAGGTGAATCAATATCTTTTCTATTTCTGCTTTTTCCTTTACTTGTAATTCTCTTAGTTGGTTATTCATTTGAACAATTTCCATCGGTTCTACAAATAAGGTAGCCCCCGTTGAAGATTGATCATGGATAATTCCTGGGAAATTGCTCCTATATTCTTGTTTTACCGGAACGCAATATCGATCCCCCCTCATGGTTATTACTGCATCTTGCAGCATAACTTGATTTGAAGAGGAGTGAATTGTTTTTTGTAGCCTTTCTTTTATCCTTTCATTCATGGATTTCATTTCTCTTCGTAAGTTATAAAGGGTAGGACTGGCATCATCGGAAATTTCCTCTTCAGAAACAATGCACCTAGATATTTCAGCCTCAATCTTAGGAAGGGTTACTATTCCATCAAAAAGAGAATCAAGGGTCTCGTATACTTCTTGTTTTCTCTCATCCTTGGAATAGTTTTTTACTTTTTTACATACATGAAGTAAATCAGTAATATTTAATAATTCCGAATTGGATAGTACCCCCCCTATTTTTATCCTTCTTATGGGGGTTCTCACATCCCGAAAACCCCCTAGGGGTATACCACCCTTTTTGATGCTCATGCTGACTGCATCGCTAGTTTCTTTTTGCATTTGAATAATTGCATGATAATTTGAAGAAGGCTTTAAGTTTTCTGCAATCTCTTTTGCCATAGGGGATACTGCATAACGAATTAATTTTTCGATTATCTTATTATATTCAAGGGTTTTTAATGTTCTTTCTTCCATGGATAAATCCTTTCTTAAATTAATATACTATAATTGCAATGAAAACAATGAAAATAAAAATACTGACTTAATTATGAGTTAATTATATCATTAACTTATGATTAAAACTACATACTCATATTTATTAAAAAGGATTCTTATGAGCTTGATAAATAAATGATACCTGTGATTGCAGTGAAAATAACAGGAATAAAAATACCATTGACATAACTATAAGTTACTTATATCATTAACTTATAATTAAAAATACATACTCATATTTGTTTAAGGGGGATTCCCATGAGCTTTATTAATCCTAAAACTTTATACAATGAAATATTATCCTCTATCCAGTCTAGTTTTAGTATGCCTGTTAAGCTTCCACAAAAAACCCCTGTTGATTCTACCTTATTCAATGTAGTTTTAGAAAAAGAAGTTAATAAGGAAAATATGGATATTGATTTAGACATAGATGATAAGATTAAAGAGGCAATTGAAAGAGCTAGTAAAAAGTACAACCTTAGTCCTAGTTTAATCAAAGCCGTCATTAAACAGGAAAGTAATTTTAATCCGCATGCCCTTTCCAACGCTGGGGCACAAGGACTTATGCAGTTAATGCCCGCTACTGCCCATATGCTTAATGTTAAAAATCCATGGGATATAGATGAAAATATTGACGGGGGCTCTCGTTTCCTTAAAGACATGCTTATCCAGTTTAATGGAAACACTCAATTGGCTTTAGCTGCCTACAATTCTGGTCCAGGAAATGTTAAAAAATACGATGGCATACCACCTTTTAATGAAACCCAAAATTATGTCCCAAAGGTGTTAGCCTATAAAAAACAATATGAAGCATTTAAAAAAGAGTGATATATTATCACTCTTTTTTTATAAAAAGTCTTAGCCATTATCCTACCCCATTTTGCCTTTATAGAACTCTGACAGCTTTCACATATGTACGGGTATAATAACCTTCCCCTAAGCTACTTATAATAACTCCCCTACTGCTTTCTGAATGGATAAATTGATTATCTCCTATATAAATTCCAACGTGAGAAATATTACCGTTATTAACTCCCGAAGTGTCAAAAAGAACTAAGTCTCCGGGCTGTAAGTCTTTCTTGGAAACAGCATATCCATCTAAGCCTTGACCCCCAGAGGTTCTATTTAGGNTTATTCCAAAGTTACCCATAACTGATTGGGTAAAACCTGAACAATCTACTCCTCTAGATAAATCTGTTCCTGCATATCTATAAGGTGTTCCAATAAACCTTTTTGCATATGCTATTATTTCATTTGCTGATTTATTACTAGAAACCTGCACTTCTACTTTTACTTGTGGAAGAAAAGCTTCCTCCGCAGTTCTAACATATTCTTCATAAATCCAAGCTTCGCTATCATTATAAACCACTTGATACCAATCACCCAACTTGCCTGTTATAACTAAATCATCACCCTTATTAACTTGTCCTAAAACCTGACAACTTGTATTGGGTTTTACTCTTATATTTACCCTATCCCCTGTGGATATTCCACTAATTGAATCTATATGTAATGAATCCTTTTTAACATATCCTTCTATTTTGTTGTCCAATGATACAAAGTAATAATCACCTTCAAGACCGATAATTTCTACTTTATCCTTTTTATTTAGAGTGCTTACTATTTCTTCTTCATTACTAAAACTATTTAAAACACCTATTCCGTCTTGTGAACTTATGCCTATTGTTTTTCCATAAGAATTAGAAACTCCAAAAATTGAAAATACCCCAAAAACCAAAGCGCAAGAAGCTATTCTACGTAATATTTTCATCAGTAAACCCCCATTTAGAATTTTGTTACGTAATTGTTACGATATTATTATATAAGTGTTTACGGGTTTTGTCAATTACTTTTAAAAATATTGTAGAATTATGAAATTTGTTAAGCACTTTTACGATAAACAATAATATTACCATAAGTATTAGCTCTTGAATCCTTGGTGTATACAATTTTATTGGTTGTAAAACCAAGCTTTTCCCAAAACTGCATTCCAATTTTATTATTCTGTGCCACACTGACATAAATCCACTGGATATTATGCTCCTTAGTATAAAAATTAATAATTTCTTCAACTAATTCTAGCCCATATCCCCGTCTGCAATATTTTCTATTTATCATAATAGCATTGATCCATAATACACTTTTTTTATAATCATACAAATTTCCTTTAATACATCCAATTCTAAGATTATCTCCATGGGTTTTAGCAACATAAAAGAAGCAATTATTACCTTGATTGCTGCTTTTTATAATTTTATCAAATCTATTTTTGGTTAATCTCTTAGGGGAACCTATTGCATATAAGTAAAATCGAAAATCGTCATATATATTCTTTATAAAATCGAAATCATCTTCTTTGATATTATCTATGTAAATTCGTTTAGAATAAATTATATTCTTTAACATATTTTTCACCTTGAGCATTCGTTATAATTCCTTGCTGCTGATTATAGCATATAATAAAGTTTATGGCATAAGACCATAAACTTTTAGCTTTGACTAGTATGTTCTATATCGTCTTCCTTATTTTCTAAATCCGGACTTAGTTCCTCAGAAGCCTCCATATCATAAGCCGTCCTATGCTGATATCTGGCTTCTGTGTTATTTGCCGCCGAAATCGCCATAGACATTACTAGAACACCTAGAGCAGAACCAATAAAAATACCAATAATTATTCCTGACCAAAACATAAAAGCCCCTCTTTCTATTTTTATATTTTTAGGGTATGCTTTTATTAAGTATTTCATTCAAACAGTTTTTACATTTTACAATTATGTTTTTTAAAATAGTATGTTTTCTAAAAAACATTTAAAAAATCTAGCTATTTACAGCTAGATTTTTATTAATAATCGTATTCCCTTAGTTTTCCCTCAGCTAGTAACCCGTTAAAATCCATTTGTCTCATAGCCTCATAGGCAACAATAGCTACTGAATTTGATAAGTTTAAAGATCGGGCCTCACTAATCATTGGTATCCTAATGCTAGTATCAGAATAATCTTTTAAGATAGTCTCCGGAATACCGGCAGTTTCTTTCCCAAATATTATAAAACAATCCTTAGTATATTTTACATCGGTATATTTATGCTTAGCTTTTGTTGTAGCCATGAAATACAACCCATCAGGATATTTTAATTTAAAATCCTCAAAACTGTCATGATAATGAATGTCTAATAAGCTCCAGTAATCTAGACCTGCTCTTTTTAAATATTTATCTTCAATAGAAAAACCTAATGGTTTGATAAGATGTAAACTAGCTCCAATGGCGGCACAGGTTCTGGCAATGTTCCCTGTGTTTTGGGGAATTTCAGGCTCTAAAAGAACAATATTCACAGTCATCACTCATTCTTTTTATTCTCCTGTATGGCAACATCGATTTCAAATGTATCTCCTTCACTTAACTGAAGGGGAATACAAATGGTCTGCATTTTAGATGTAGAAATTTGTAAATTGCTTCCCATTAATAAGGAAGGTGGTGTAATATCGACTGAGATCCCGTTATTATAAAATAGTGTCGCTGTGTTTCCTAAAATCATATTTGTCAATTCTGAAATAGCACTTTTTGCCATCTCATCCATCTCAGTAACTTCCATCCCCATCATCATCTTAGAAGCAATCGAGCAAGCAGTTTTTGTACCTAAACTAAAAATCACCTGCCCCTTTATCTCCCCAGTAAGCCCAATAATGATTGCGATTGTATCTCCAGGATAAGGAGATTTTTTTAGGTATATTTTACCAAGCTTTGTCTCTTCATTGCATACATCCCTTAGAATAGATTGCGTTCCTTGAATGAAAGGATTAATTAAGTCAACATTAATGGCCATTAAGTACCCCCACCTTTTTTATAATAAAGTAAATTATCAAGATATCATTTTCTTATTTATTTTAGCATATTAGATTTTTAATTACAATGTAATAGGCAAAATTTATATATTTTTTATTACCCTAAATCTTCTGACACAACATATGGGTTGTCACTTGACTTAATATGAAAAATCCATTATTATTATTATATAAAAATTGTTATTAATAAGGTGGTTTTTTCTATGAAAGAACTTTCTCAGCTTTTAAAGCAAAAAAACTTAAAGGTGACCCCCCAGAGATTGGCTATTTTTCAAATGCTATCCAAATCCGTAGAGCATCCTTGTGCAGAAACTATTTATAAGGCTTTAGAGAGTACACATCCTACGATGAGTCTAGCAACCGTATACAAAACCTTAGATGCCCTAAAAAAAGCCCATCTCATACAGGAATTAAATGTAGGTGAGGACTCTTTTAGATATGATGCTAGGGTACAGTCTCATCCCCATTTGATTTGTGTTGAGTGCAATGAAGTGCATGATATGCATTCGATTTATTTGGATGATATCCGCTCTAGAGTTGAAGATACTACAAACTTTAAACTAGTAGATGAAAAAATTTATTTTTATGGCTTTTGCCCAAGTTGCCAGGAAAATGATATCAATAAAAAAGAACTTCAATAATTTGAAGTTCTTTTTTATTGATATTGTTGCATAAATAGCTCAATTCTTTTTAGTGCTTCTTTTATATTTTCAATGGAATAGGCATAAGAACATCTAATAAATCCTTCTCCACTTTCCCCAAAGGCTGTTCCTGGGACAACGGCTACCTTTTGTTCGTACAAAAGTTTTGTGCAAAATTCCTCAGCGGTTAGTCCCGTTTTTTGTATTGAAGGAAAAACATAAAATGCCCCTAAGGGTTCAAAGCAATCCATTCCCATATTCCTAAAGCCATTAACCATTATCTTTCTTCTCCTGTTAAATGATGCTTTCATTTGGGCTACATCATTATCTCCATTTTTTAGGGCTTCTATCCCTGCATATTGACTAATGGTTGGAGCACACATAATGGCATATTGGTGAATCTTTGTCATTTCAGCAATCAAATCCTTCGGTCCTGCGGCATATCCCATTCTCCATCCTGTCATTGCATAAGCTTTAGAGAATCCGTTAATCACCAAAGTATTTTCATACATTCCCGGCAACATAGCAATGGATACATGTTCTTTATCATAGGTCAATTCAGCATATATCTCATCCGAAATAACTAGAATATCCCTTTTTCTTAACACTTCTGCTATCTTTTCTAAATCACTTTTTTCCATAATCCCACCGGTTGGATTATTAGGATAGGGGAGAATCAATACTTTTGTTTTATCAGTAATATGTTCTTCTAATTGCTCCGGGGTTAACCGAAATTCATTTTCAGCCTTTGTGGTAATTACAACAGGATTTCCCCCTGCCATAATTGCACAAGGCTTATATGAAACATAAGAAGGTTCAGGGATTAACACCTCATCCCCTGGGTTTAACAATGCCCTAAGTGCTAAGTCAATTGCCTCACTGGCACCAACTGTCACTAAAATTTGTGTATTAGGGTTATATGTTATATTAAATCTCCTAGACAGGTATGTACTTATTTCACATCTTAACTCCATTAGACCTGAATTAGAAGTGTATATGGTTTTTCCCTTTTCTAAAGAATATATCCCCTCTTCTCGGATATGCCAGGGAGTATCAAAATCCGGTTCCCCTACCCCCAAGGATATAACATCTTTCATTTCATTTGCCACGTCAAAGAATTTCCTAATACCCGAAGGTGGAAGCTCCCTAACCTTAGTCGCAATCATTTCTTTCTTCATGGAGAGACAACCATCCTTTCATCCTTACGGGGTCCTTCAAAAGGAATACCATGTTCTTTATATTTTTTAAGCACAAAGTGAGTACCCGTACTTAATACCGATTCAAGGGGGGCTAATTTTTGTGCAACAAATAAAGCCACTTCTTTCATGGTCCTTCCTTCTATAATAACTGTTAAATCAAATCCACCAGACATCAGATATACTGCTTTAACTTCATTAAAACGATAAATTCTTTCAGCTATTTTATCAAACCCCTCCCCTCTTTGGGGGGTAACTTTAACTTCAATCAGAGCTGTAACCAAATCCTTATTAGTCTTATCCCAATTAATTAAGGTATTATAGCCGCAAATAATTTGCTTTTTTTCCATTTCCTCTATTTCTTTTTCTATCTTTTCCTTGGATGAATTAAGCATAATAGCAATATCTCCGGTGTTCAACCTACTGTTTTTTTCCAAAATCTCTAAGATATCTTCCTTCATAGCAACCTCCACCACCCTAAACCTCTTAGGTATTTATTTACTTTTTTGATAGTCCATATCCTCTTTATAATTTCTAAAGGAACAAACTTGGTTTCTGCCCTGGGATTTTGCCTCATACATCCCCCAATCGGCTTTGTTAATCAAATCTTCCTCCGTATGACCGTCTACCCCATATTCTGATATCCCAATACTCACGGTGACATTTCTATCTACCCGAAGTTGTTCTTGAAGGGGATAGTTTTCTATACTTTTTCGTATTCTTTCTGCTGTAACATAGCCTGCCCTGTATTCCGTTTCAGGAAGTACAACAACAAACTCTTCTCCACCATACCTAGAAACCAAATCAATTTTGCGGATGGTTTTTTTGGCGACTTGATGGATAATCTTAAGAACTTCATCCCCTATCTTATGTCCATAAGTATCATTAAAAGATTTAAAATTATCTATATCAAAAAACAGTACACAAAACCTTTTGTTATGTCTTCTAGATCTTTCTATTTCTTTTTTCAGAAAATCCTTTAAATATCTTCTTGTTTTTGCTCCGGTTAAGGGATCTGTATTTGCTTTTCTTTTAACAGAATTGTATAAAACTGCTGTTGTTAGTGCAGTTCCTCCCTGCCCCACAAGAAGGGAAATAAACTGCCCAATTTCAGATTGTATTTGTTCGTCTGCCGCAATAATTAAAAATCCCCCTTCTTTCATACTGCACATTATTTTAAACATATACAGATGTTTTTTATTAGAATTAAGGGTTATAACTTTCATATTGTAGATGTTAACCAAATCAATCATATAAAAGGGCTGATAAGAACCAACAACATGTTTATAGTCTTTCATACATTTAATTTTCTTTATTTCATCGCCCATAGTTACTGTAGCATATCCGATAGGTTCATTTTCCTCTCGATATTTTTTAAACTCGCTGTATTTATATATATATCCTTCCCCTTCACGTTTTGAATATAGTAAGACTGCGCAATCATCGCTATCTGCCATTACAGAAATATTTTTAAGTAGTATTTTTATGATTTCATTTTGGGAAAGACTCCCGTTTAGGGCAGCACTAATCTTATTAATATGTATCAAGTTGTCAATACTTTTCTTTGAATGCTCCAGATAAAATTTTTCTAATTCCTTCTGCTCCATAATTTTATCGTAATCTCGGAGAATATGCCAAAATATAGATAAATTAAATACGAGTATAATACTCCAAAAAATCCCCCTTACCTCCCACATCTCGGGGTAGTACCTAACTCCTAGGATAAACTCATAAGTCCAAATATTTAAAAACAGGATTGCATTTGCCAGTAATGAAGCCAATGTGCTTCGATATCGTATCAGCATAATAACTTGCAAGATAATAAATGCGAATTCCATGGGCAATTCACATACCTCTAAAACAATGGTTGCCCCCCAAAAAATTGCTACTATATCAAATAATGATACTACTATAATGATTGTATCGATATTTTTATCGTGTTTGCATAATCTCACTGCTATATAGGTACTAAGGGTATACACTACACCAAATACCAAAAAAATCAATAGCCTATTAATCATTTGTGTGCTGTTGCTACTTGATATATTCAAATTCATAGGTATCAAAAAGAAGAGAAACAATAATGCCACCCATCGAAAGCCTATTAAAATATTTTCTATTCTCTTTCTTTCATCAATTTCCATAAGCGTTCCCACCCCGCACGCATTATATAATAACTTTATAAAGTTCATCCGCTTCAGGTTGTTCTAAGGGTGTCAAAGTGCCTTTTTGTATGCATATTCTATCCTTGTGAGTAATCCTGCCTATGATTTTTGCCTGAATATTTTGTTTCTTAAACTGTTCGATAAGTTTTCCCCCCTCAAATGCGGTCATAATCATACAGCCACTAGAAATTAACTTATACGGAGAAATATTAAAATAGTCACATATCTTTATCGTTTCTTCCCTTACAGGTATCTTATCTAAATATACCTCTACACCAACAACAGAGCATTCGGCAATTTCCCAAATAGCACCGAATATCCCCCCCTCTGTTGCATCATGCATGGAAGTGACCCCGAACTCAGCAGCAATTTTCCCCTCTTGAACTACGGATAAAAAATTGCTGAATCCTTGGGCTCTGCACAAAAAATCTTCTGGAAACTCTTTTCTTAATTCTTCTTTGCAATCTTTGGCTAAAATTGCTGTTCCTTCCAAGCCTGCCCATTTTGTCATAATTAAGTCTTGCCCAATCTTAGCATTTTTTGTCAAAATTAACTTGCTTTTATCCACCTTTCCAACTACTGTTGCAGAAATAATAGGTTTATTAACTGCATTGCTTATTTCCGTATGGCCTCCTATTATCTCTACATTTATTTCATTTGCTGCTTTTTCTGCATCCTTCATTATTTCATGTAGTTCTTCTTTAGATGCGGTTTCCGGTAGTATAACGGTTAACAATACTCCTATGGGTTCTCCCCCACTAGATGCAATGTCATTACATGAAACATGAATAGCCAGATAACCCGCATCCTTATCAGCTCCGGTAATGGGGTCTGTTGAAACAAGAAAAACTTCATTATGCCCTAATTTTATGGCAGAACAATCTTCTCCTATATTCGGCCTTAAAATAATTTCGTCCCTTTTGTTCTTTATAGTATCAAACACCAGTTCTTTTAATATAGCCGGTGCAACTTTGCCAATTTTCACTATTATAACCTCTCTCGGAATTTACATCTATTCTATAAGTTATTCAATATAGTAACCATGTAGACGGTTTAATTATACTATAATCAGAAAATAATTCAAATTACTTTTGCCCGTTTTCTTTTTTTAGTTTTTCTTTTACCAATTGCCATTGTTCTCTAGTTAAATTCATAATTCTTTCTGAAGCTCCCCTAATATTTAGTACCTTAGAAAACCACATTGCTGCTTCTTCATAATTACCTAAGCGAAAATATAATTCTCCAATCAAATAACGTACTGTCGGTTCATCCATATTTTCTAAAGGAAACCTTTCCTTAGAAAAAGCCTCTAAATATTTTTCCAAAGCGTATCTTAGAAATTGCTCTTCGTTTTTTTCTTGTTCCATAAATCTATATATCCATGCAATTCTCAAACACAATCCCGCTACTTCGCTGGCCTTGGCTCTACTGATTTGAGCACTGATTAATGCAAGTTTGAAATTGCTTATTGCAGTTTCATAATCTATTACTTTTTCCGTTTCTCTTGCAACCCATTTAGGAGTTATGAATTGCTCAATCAGTTTCCCCCTCTTAAATGAGATATCTGAAAATGTACTTTTTTGGGCCGCATATCCACATAATTGACAAATCCAAATGTCATAAAGCAAGGGATTAATATCCTTATAGGTTATACAAAAGTCAGTATCCCTACTTTTTACACTGTATGCTTTTTGTTTGGCTGCAAATACCTTAAACTCATTTTCACATATCGGGCATTGCACTGTTTTCTCGTAAATATATTCTTCTAGGTTCATCATACATCACTCTCCGACGTAAATAACTTTAATCGATGCCAAAGCGTACCTTAGGTCTTTTTAGGCGTTATCTTTCTATTTGTGTTTACAAGTAAAACTCTGCACGTTTTTTATAAAGATAAATAAAACACCTCCTAATATACCGTTATTATATATTATTTTTAAAGGTTTTACAATAATTATGAAGGGAACAAATATATGCAATAGAATTATATTATTATTCTATTAGCCTGTTATAAAATTATTATAGATTTAACTAGTATTTTTGAAGTGACTTTTCTTAAATAGGCTTTATACTGTAAGTAAAAAAGAGCCTCACATTTAATCCTTGTGTGCTCTTTTTTATTTTATTTTATAATAATGGGGGCATTGGAAGCTTCTAAATCCAGCTTTACTTTTCTTGTGGCTAAGGTATAATTTTGGGTCTTTCCCTTGACATAATTTTTCTCGTTTTCTTCGTATTCCAAAGTGGGTATATCAACTTGTATTCCATTTAAGGATGTATTTGCTTCTAGGGAATATCCTATCCTAATGTCCTTTGATAGTTCTATCTCTATCTTTCCATTGGAGGTCTCTGCCCTTAGCTCATAGATATCTGATTTTTCAGGTTCAACTATTCCAGGGCCTATAAAAATATTTGAATTAGTTGTGAGTAATTTTGTCTTTACAATATCGTACTGTTTTACTTCAATAGTTGCATTACTGGTATCTGCTTCCACATATTGACCTGTTATATTTCCTAGGGTGATTTTTCCATTAGTAGTTTCTAAGTGAATTTCTTCTGCCTTAAATCCATCAATACATATATTGCCGTTTACGGAATTAACATAAAGATTTTTAAATAATTCTTCCGGAACATATGCCTCTATAGATACCTTACTGAAATATGCTTCGTTATAATTTAAATAAAATGTATCTCCTAACTCTAATAATTCAATATTGTTTCCTTCGTTTTTAGTAATATACTTAACCTTTGCAGTAATTTTATCTCCATTATAGCCTTTTATGTAGACTACTCCATTTTTACCGTTAAATTTTAATTGAGCATTCTTTTTATTCCCCACGTATAATTCCAGTGTTTTTTCCTTCTCACCGCCATAAGAATCTGAAAAGGACTTTGATATTTTATCTGCAATATAATTGGTTTTATCAATTAAGGTCTGGGTAATCTTTTGTAATTTAGGCTCTAAATCTTTAGAAAGTACTTCTATCTTTTTACCGAGATCCCTTGAAAATGAATCTGAACTTTTACTATTTTCCCATTGGTTGTTTGCAGTGGGGGTTTTTGTTTCCTGTTTTTTATCATCTTTATTTTTTAGGGCATTTAATAATTCAGAAGCTTCCGCTGCAGTTATTTTTCCTTGTTCTAACATTTTCAAAATGGTCATTTTTTCTTCATTCATAATCTTTTCTCCTTTAATAATTCTTTATATATCTTTATATACGATTGTTTATTTGTTTTGTTTATTAAAGGGCAGTGTAAAATAAAAGATTGAGCCTTCTTCATACTTGCTTTCAAACCAAATTTCTCCTCCTATTCTAGTAATTAGTTCCTTTGTTATTGTCATTCCTAAACCGCTCCCCTTTGTTTCTATACTGCTTTGTTTATTGCTTATTTGGGTAAATCTATCAAAGACTTTGTCATAATCTTTTTCTTTAATCCCTATCCCCGTATCTTTTATAGCAAAAACTACTCTTTCATTTTGTAAATCACTACGTGCGGTTATTGTAATGCTTCCTTTATTTGTAAACTTAGCTGCATTTCCAATGATATTATAAAGTATTTGTTGAATTCTTATTTCGTCACCAATAATTTTAGGGATTTTGCCATCATAATCGTAGCTTATATTTATATTTTTATCTCCTATTAAAGATCTTAATGTCATAACTCCATTTAATACTATTTCATATAAATCAATCTCTTCTTGCTCTAAATCTATTTTTCCCGATTCTATTTTGGATAGGTCTAATATGTCATTAATTAACTTAAGAAGGTACTTGCCGCTGCTATGAATATTGTTTAAATCACTTAAATCTTGACCAGAAATACTATTTTCTAGGTTTGATACAAGCAATTCGGAAAAACCAATAATAGTGTTTAAAGGAGTTTTTAGTTCATGGGAGATATTAGCAAAAAACATGGACTTTAGACGATCCAGTTCCATTAGTTTTTTATTACTTTCCTCTAGTCTACTTTTAGTTAATCTTAATTCATCATTTACATATTTTGAATTTTGATATGCAAGGGAAACTTCCTTATACAATTTAAGAGTATGGATAGAGACTGCCCCCTGTCTGCAGAGTATTTCTAACATCTTTTGTTCGTCAATATCAAATGAATGGGCATATCTAAAATGAAGGCTTAAGACCCCTACGACCTTATCATTTACTTCTATAGGACACGAGATTTGTGAATAATCCCGGAGCCTGTTTTTTTCTTCAACAATCTTTATATATGTTATTTTTTCTTCTTTTACTTTATTAATCAAATCCCAGTGGATTGGATGGGTTGCTTCCGTATATATTTCCCTTGTATAGTCAGATATTGTTACGACCTCAGTATTCCTATGATTGGTAACCAAAGAACAATAATCTTGCTGAAGCAAGGAGGATGTTTTTACTAAGATTTCATTACATAGCATATCATAAGAATCTAGGTTTAATATGGGCCTAGCCAAGGTTTCAAAAGCCTGCTGAAATTTTTTCATGGATATATCTGTAAGCTGGTTAATGACATAATCAAAAAATATGGTAATGTATTTTTGTCTAGCTTGCTCTATTATTTTGGCTCTACTAACTACTTCTAAAATAGAATACTTTAAAAGATTAATTCTATCTTGTATTTCATGGACTTTAGCTCCTCTTAAGCTGTGTTTTTGAACTATATGAAGCACCAAATCTTTAATCATTTTCTTGCTTTTATCCGACGGGTTTAAATAAGTGTCTCTTTCATTATCGATAAAATATCCCAGGGCTATTAAAACATTTCTTATGGTGGTAAGAGGTTCCTCGATGATTCTTCTTTGCTGACCCACATATTTGCGATTCATTATGTTTTTTTCCCAACCAAACAAAATTTCATCCATATGATTTTCGCATAAATGAATAAAATTACTCATCTTATCACCCCTTACTCCAAATAATTATCTTTTTCTTTTTCTTTTTTGATTTAACAAGGCAGCACTTGTACTGCTCACTTTCCCATTATCCTTTTTGCTTATTTTTCTATCCACCTTATCTTTTTTATCTTTTTTAACTTTTTGCTTCTTATCTTTCTGTTTTCCGCCTTCTACCTTTATCCTCCCAGATAATTTCAATCCATCTGTGATCTTAATTATAAGTTCTTCTATTTTATTACTGATGAAACTTATTCTTCGAAATGCTATATCAAATATCAGCAATAGAAGCCCTAATAGGATTAGAAATCCATCGATATCCCTTTCTCCATAAACATCCATTTGTATTTCTGCAAAAACATCTTTTGCCTCCTTTAAGACCCTGCCTCCAGTTAGCCTTGCAATTTGGTCTAATAATACCGTTTCCTTTTTCATTTTATTGATATCATATTCTGAAGAATAAGGGATATTCATTCCGGTATAAATGGTTTCTGTTTCTCCAAATCTATTGATTTGAAAGTTAAGCATGTAGACCCCTATATTGTTTCCCTTAAAACTTCCCGTATAAGAACCTGGAGCAGTTGCTTTTAAATCCAATATCTTTTCTTCCATATCAGGCCCATAAATATTAACTGTTACCTCTGCATCTGATTGGATATTAGGAATTTTCGCCGTTACCTCAATATTTTCCCCTACCAATCTTCCCTCTGCTACTATATTCTCACTTATTGGCTTTCTAAGAACCCAGGAAACCATATTTCTTATCACCTGGATACCGGAATCTGAAGCTAGCCAGTCTAAACTCCATTGATTATCCACATCCGAAGTCCAAGCAACAGTCTTGCCAAGTCCATATCTCCATGTGGATAAGATAGGATCCTCCTTGGGGCTGCTTAAAATTACCTCTGCACGATTTTTAGGAGTCGTTGCAACATATCCCTGTAATTTAGGCAGAGTCTCCACTCCTTCCAAAATAGGGGAGAGCCTGGTTACGATAGGATAAAACTCTTCGTCATTAAGATAGGTTTTCCCTGCTGTCATTGTTTCCTCTATAAATATTTTGGGCAAATCGGAAAATTCATCGGTATAATAATATCTTCCTCTACCGTCTTGCGCCAACCTTCTTAAGAGAGTAATATCAGAGGAAGGGCCTACAGCGACGGTAGATAAGGTTATATTGTTTTCTGCCATCTTACTTATTAAATCGTCATATCCTGTTTTTTCAGCCTGACCATCTGTAAGCAAGATAATATGTTTTATTTTAGTATCTGCATTATATATAATCTCGTATGCTTTTCTAAGTGCAGGTATGATACTGGTGCCGCCTCCTGAAGATATGCTTGCAATATCTTCTTGAATCTTTTCTAGATTTTTCTCCACATTCTGTAATCTTACAATTTCCTGGGGCTGGTCATCAAAAGATAAGACCCCAACCTTATCAAAAGGATTAAGTACTTCCACTGCACGGATGGCAGCCTCCTTTGCCAATTCTAACTTTGAAATGCCATATCGAGCCTCTTCCATACTTCCTGACCTATCTGTAACAATCATAAGCCCCATATCGGGAATATTTCTCTTATCCTTCAATTCCATATTAACAGGCAGTATTGTTTCTAGGGGGGTGTCAAAGTAATTTCCAAGGGCATAAGCATCTTCTCCACCGGTTACAATAAGCCCTCCACCTATATGTTTTATATAAGATTCTAGATTGTTTAAGAATCTTTCGTCTAAATCATCTGCTTTAATATTGGCAATAATAACCCCATCGTACTTAGATAGGGTATCTGCTTCTATAGGAACATTATGGGGCTCAATACTTTTTACTTCAATAAGGGAATTTTTTAAGATTTCTCTGATTTCTGCACCACTATTGTTTTTTTCTACTAGAAGTACATGGGGTATATCTTCTATATAGGTATATCCAAAAGCAGAATTGTTTTCAGCAATTGTATCTATCTCTGGCTCTAATTCAGCATGATAAATCCTCGCTCCGCCTTCTTTTGCCATCCCTAAAAAAACAAAACGGTTTTGTCCCTTCCTCACTTTTACATTTTGTGATTGTATCAAGTCTTTCCCATCGTATATCTTTAGCATTCCCCCAGTATCCACTAGGCTGTCCACAGATACAAGGATATCAAATTCCTGGTTTTTCCTTAAGTATTTTGGTATGATTATTTCGGTTACTTGTACCTCCCTAGTGCTGGTGTTTTCTATTGGAAGTACATCTATTTTTATGTTTTTTTCTGCTAAAATCTTGGCTTGACTAAGTGCATTTTCCATATTTTCCTGACCATCTGAAATAAGCACAATACGTTTTTTTGATTCCTCCGGAATTAAAGTGGAGGATAGTTTTATTCCCTGGGAGATATTGGTATACCTTGGATTGATAACAGATTCAAATTCCACAAAATTCGGTTCAAGAAGTGGGGGAGCTTCCACCCCTGCATTTGCCCCAAAAACCACTATTCCAACCTCGTCCTTTTTCCCCTTATGGGTAATAGCTTTTTTTATGAATTCTTCTACCTTTTTCACGGAAACTTTCGCACTATCGGATAGGTCCACTGTAAAAATTGTAGTTGTTTTATCCACTGTATCTTTCACTGTAAGCCCCGATAAAGAAAGACATATAAACAAAATTATAAGACATCGTAAAAATATAAGAAATGTCTTTTTGTAGGCTGAAATATTCAAATTCCTTCCCATAAGGATTACAAAGAGAAACAAAATAGGGATTAAAAACAAATATCCCCAACTTGTAAAATTAAAGGCCACTAATATACACCCACCATTCTATTCCAACAAAAATCAACACCAATAACAAAATGCTGTTTTTTATATTTTTGTTTCCTTCATCTACTATATCATTCTTTGTTACATCCACCTCCAAAACATCCTTTAGCTGAGTTATACCCTCTCCAATAGGTGGATTAACTGCAAAGGAATGAAAGATGCTACTTGTTTCCCTCTTCTGCTCTAGTATATAAATCCCTATCTCATCGGTGTCCCCATAGGGCTGTATGGGAAAAGGCGGGGCCAATTGCTCTACCATACCTTTTGGCTTTAGCACCTTTACTTCCATAACATCAGGGGATAATTGAAATTCTATGGTATCTCCTGCTGTAATTTTATCAAGATTATAAATCTTTTGAGGTATATACCATTGTATTGTATTATACATGAAAATAGGAAATTCTTTTTTTAATGGCAAATCTGTTTGATGCAAGTCAAATCCGCAGATAATAATTTTTTGGTTATTTTGTTCTCCTGCTATAATTAAGGGAGTATCTTGGGTACTTATAACTGCCTCTGCCCAGTTGGGCATTAACATTTTTCTTGTTTTAGCAATATCAAAATCCATTCGTTTAATGAATTCTAAAAGCCGGCCCTCTGAGGATATAATTGCCCCTACTTCAATATCCCTTTCAACATGAACCAGGGGATTATCTTTTGGTGGATTAAATATTAATATATGTCCATCCTGCGGAAGTGTGGCAGGTATTATTCCATCGAATATGTAAAGATGATATCCTTCTAGACTCTCTGTGCTTTCTATGTTTTTTT
>JGI24707J26582_10000286_pt1 | contig 38607 bp, 41 predicted proteins | sample BioPla1DNA1_FD_26582 | JGI IMG/M metagenome (IMG submission 26582)
ATTCCAGGGCTGTCGGACTCGACAGCTTCGATGAGACCGTCACGGCTTCGGGCTGTCACTCGAAGCCCGGGAGCGAGATCCTTGATCGCTTGGTGATGCCATGAATTGACAAGACACGTCTCGCCGAGAGCTTTAATCAGATAAGAGTCGTCTTCGATATCGACGTGATGTGTGACGGCTTGGCGACAGGCTTGCTGTACATGCTGGATAGTAAACTCCGGCACGTCTTCTATGTTTTGGTATAGCGTTCCGCCAAGCGCAACATTAACGAGCTGCATCCCGCGACAGACACCGAATATCGGGTAAGAGCGTTCCAGCGCTCTTCTGAATAAAAGCAGTTCAAACTCGTCGCGCTGCGGTGATAATCTTCCAAGCCCCCTGATCGGTTCTTCTCCGTAGGCAAGAGGTGAGATGTCTACACCGCCGGTCAAAATAATGCCCCCGCAGACATCTAAAATGGAATCGATCACATCGCGGTCATCCGTCACAGGTATAATTAAAGGAGCGGCACCTGCACCGTACACCGATCTGATATACGCATCGTTGACGTAGTGCCTGTTTGAACCTTCCCAGTGTTGATCTTGATCGGCAATCAGCGCACCGGACAGTCCTACTCGAAACATAAATACCCCCTCTAAGTCAATGCGTCATCGCCATGAAGATAGGCAATCATGAGAACGTATCGTACCTCTACAAAAAACTGACCGTTCATCATCATGGGCATTCATACAACACGTATCCATTATATACAAATACAAACAAAATATACATTAATAGAGGGTACAGTCATTATTTGTTCGCGATGCGTTTTACTCCTACACACTCAAAAGAGGATGTCCTGCGGCGGAGTGACCGCAGAACATCCTCTCGTAGCCGATACCTGTTCTATTTAATGTGTTTCTGTGCTAACGATGTCCTTCGCAGAGCAGGTATCTGTTCCGGCGGGCTTTTTTGTTGAACTGCTTCCGCCGTTTCGCGACTTATCCTTACTCAAATGTACCGGCGAGGATTTCTGCCAATTGAGCGTCGTCGACTTCAATGTTGTAGAAGAGTTTGAAGAAATCTTTTACTTGCGTCTCCGGCGAATCTGTATAGATCTCAGGATAGAACGTCGCACCGAGCCAACGAACGCCGAGATAACGGTTGACGGACGGCGGCGTACTCAAAAAACCGTACGGCACAGAAGGAATCGCGATGACCTTACCGTTCTTTACGGCGTCGAGTGCTCCCCAAGCGGGATCTTTTTTTATCTCCTCAGCTAATGCGATGCCGTCGACAAGGAGATAGTCGGGGTTCCACTGAAGTATTTGCTCCATGGAGACTTCAGAGCCGCCACCTTTTGAAGCGGCTTCAACATCAGCAACGTTTACAACCGGGATATAATCGAGTAGTTCGCTGTGGAATGAACCGACGGCATTCGTGTTGAGACCGAGATCACCGAGTGCCCAGTATGCTTTGACGACTTTATTCTCGGGGATCTCCGCTTTCGCCTTTTCACAGAGTTCCAGCGTCTCTTCACAGTATTTTGCAAGCTCTTCCGTTCTCGCGTTATCGCCAAACAGCTCTCCCAGATCGCGATATGTCTTCGGCATACCTGCGAAAGTCGCCTCAATAAAGATGGCGGGCGTATTGATCTGTTCCTGCATACCGTCCATATCTTCTTTAATCGTCTTTTTCGCTTCACCTATGTCGATAATGACTTCCGTATCTGCCGCAAGAACAGCTTCTAAATTGAAATCCCCGCCTTTGCCGTAAAACTGACCGAACACGGGTAAATCGCCATACTTTTTGTCGATCAGCTTGAGTTGTGTGTCGGAGAATTGACTTGCTTTTCCGCAGAGCAAGTCGGGTGCCGCAGTGTAGAGTACAATCTGAGCCAATGGGCCTGACGGTGCGATCCTCGTCAGCTTTGTCGGAATCGTCACCTCTCGTCCGACTGAATCCGTGAAAATACGTGTCTCCGGTTCCGATGGCTCTGTGAGTGACGTCTCCGGCGGCGCCGGTTTAGTCGTGTCACTGACAGCTGGCGCAGAAATGTCCGAGGGGTGTGCGGGTGGAGTCTTCTCACAACCCGTAATCATCGATAGGCCCAGAATCATCGCTAAAATGAGCGAGATCCATGTCAATTTTGTCTTGTTCATGTTTTTCCTCCTATAATTGACATTTTGGTACAATTCCGTAGCGGCATAATGATTTACCGCACTTCTCGCGATTCGTAGAATCGCGTTTGACCCATTTTATTGATTCCGACCTATCTGTAATGCTCGCCGTGCATGAACGTACGAAGCACTTTCCCGTATTGTATTTCTATGCACTCAGTACAATTATTTGTATCCTTTTTATGATGTCCATCATGGCGCAATAGCGCATGACGGCTATTCTTTTCCTCACGGATAATTGTGACGTTTCTCTTGGTTTTTCACATCGTGATTACGCAATTTATCAAAATGAGGTAAAACGGTGACCAGTTCCGTTCGCGCGCTTTTTTCGAGTTGAATGGGCACGCGGTAAACGTGCGACAAAAGCGCTTCGGAGAGGACATCCTGCGGTTTTCCGAACGCTCTCGCAGTACCTCCTTCGATAAGCAATACATCATCTGCATACAGGAAGATGTGTTGCGGATTGTGTGTCGAGATGAGCACAAGATAACCACGATTGGCGAGTTGGCGGACCTCTTCGAGAACACGTATCTGATTGCCGTAATCAAGGCTAGCCGTCGGCTCGTCCATGATCAGGATCGGGGCGTCTTGCGCGACAGCACGCGCGATCAGTACAAGTTGCTGCTCACCGCCTGAGAGCTGATCATAGAGACGGTTGCTAAATTGTTCGATCTGGAGGAGCTTCATCGCCTCAGCCGCCTTGATGCGTTCGTGCTTTCCCGGCTGCGCGAACATGCTGAAAGAAGAGGTCGTTCCCATCAAGACCATTTCTTCAACGGTAAACTGAAACGAACCCGTCTGAGTTTGCGGAATATACGCCATCTGTTTCGCACGCTCGCGACTTGTCAGTGTTTTGACACTATGTCCGTTGATCTTGATCTCGCCTTTCTGCAACGGAAGCACGCCGAGAATCAATTTGAAAAGCGTCGATTTGCCGGCACCGTTCGCCCCGAGGATACCGACAACGCGCCCGCGCGGGACAGAGAAAGAGAGATCCTTCAGCACTTCGTTCTGGCGGTAGCTGAACGAAACATCCTGTATCTGCAAGCCGCTTTTCACCGTAAAATCCGCCCTCATCCTGTCACGCCCCTTCTGCCCTCACGGATGATGAGAAAAACGAAAAAGGGAGCGCCGATAAATGCGGTCAAAATCCCGAGCGGAATACCCGACGTCGTTGCGCGCCGCGCAATGTTATCAACGAATAAGAGAAAGCTTGACCCGATGAGCGCCGACGCAGGCAGGGATACGCGGTTATCGCTCCCGACGATCATGCGGGAGATATGCGGTACGACCAAACCGATCCAGCCGATGACGCCGCTTACCGACACACATGTAGCGGTGATCAATGTCGCCGACACGACCATAATCGTTCTGATCAGGCGCGTGCGCACTCCCATTGTTGATGCGGCTTCTTCGCCGAGCGCAAGCAAGTTGAGTTGCCACCGAAGCAGAAGGATCATGACAATCCCGAGAAGAATCGGTATGGCGGCAAAGACAAGCGATTTCATTCGAGCGGAATTGAGAGATCCCATGAGCCAGTACGTGATGGCGGGCAACTGATCCGTCGGATCAGCTGTGAATTTTATGAGTGACAGCCCTGCGGAAAACAGCGAACTCACGACGATACCTGTCAAGACGAGCGACAACAGCCTATTCGCCCTGACAAAAGAGGCAATAAAGAGAACGAGAACAATAGAGAGAAGTCCGAACAAAAACGAAACGATCGTGGTTCCTGTCGATGCGAACCCCGCTAAAATCGCCAATGCCGCGCCGAAACTCGCCCCTGAAGACGCACCAAGCACATCAGGAGAAACCATGGGGTTCTGGAATACTCCCTGAAATGTATGCCCCGCGACGGAGAGACCCGAGCCGACAAGAAGCGCCAAGATGATACGCGGAAGTCGCACGTTGACAATGACGGTCGTGACCTCCTCCGCGAACACCGCTCCTGTCCCCCAAAGCTGACTCCAGAAGTATTGGACGATCGTGACGGGACTGATCCGGTACCAGCCGATGGCAAATGAAACGATGATAAGAACGATAAGAATCGCCCCCATCACACCGAATCGAAACGCCAAATGCCTCTTCTGCCTACCTTTAATGAGCTCATCAGGAATCTCTTCCAGCTTTTTTGTGATTGTGCCGTCACTTTCGAGCATGATACCTGTCATGGACTCATGTGACAAAATGGCGCGGCGACGCTCATTGAGGATAACCTTTTCGGAATCGACAAGATCGGAATGCGAAAGCGACTCTTCAAGCGATTGATCGTGTTTCCAGACGATGATTACCGGCGTTTCACGATTCTCAAGTAACTGCATCACGCGGTGAAAAATCTTATCGTCAAGAAGCTCGACACCTCCAAGCTCATCAAGGACGATGACATCACCCTGCTTTTCAAGCAAGGGAAAGGTTTTGTCGGCAAACTGCTCCACGTCAAAATGACTGTTCTCTCCCTCGACATGCAGAAAACAATCTTCAGGAAAAGTCTTTCCGTTCTGATGCCTGACAGTTAACAGTCCCGTCTCTCGCTGAATGCCTGCCGGTATATGTGAAAACCCTGTTTTCTGCCCTCGCCTTGTCGTGTGACGGATCGTCATATATCCGGCAGGCCTTAACCCCGTATCTTCAAGGTAACGCTGTACAAAGGTGGACTTCCCGCTCCCGATCACGCCTGTCACGAGCAGATGACCTTTTCTTGAACCGTCCTCATTAAATAATGCTGACTGCGCAAACATCATCGCGCCGCGTTCGTTTGCGGGGTACATGAATGTTGTATTTCTTAAAGCTGCCATAAATGCTCTTCCGATTACTTTCGCCTACAACTTAAAACTTACAAGCACCCCGGGCGTTTCGGTTCAATCTTTCCGGAGCGTACAGCAATCATCTGTGCGGCGATACTGACGGCGATCTCTTCAGGCGTCTCGCCTCCGATGTTGAGCCCGATGGGCGATATCGCCCGGTTCACCGCCTCTTCGGAATGTCCGCGCTCTATAAGCATGGCGTCAACAGTTCGCACCTTATACTTGCTGCCGATCACACCGATATAGCGCGCCGGCGTCTTCAACACTTGGTCCTCTACGTCAAGATCATTCTTGTGACCGCGCGTCATGATACATACAAAATCGTCAGGACCGATCGATACTGATTTATCGATATGGTCAAGGTCACACATGCGCACATCGTAAGCGCCGGGAAATAAGGCCGGATCGGTGAATTCTTCGCGGTCATCAAGCACGACGACGGCAAAATGCGTATGCGCGAGCACGGGGACGAGCGCCTGTGCGACGTGTCCGCCTCCAAAAATATAAACGACGCCGGGAACGACGAGTTCCTCGACGTAAAAATCGTGATCACACAGATTGACGGCCTGACCGCGTTGGCAAAGCAAACGAGGGTTATCGAGCAAAGCGATCGTACAAGGGTGATTCTCCGGATAACCTTTAAACGACCATCCCGCGACGGAAAAATCGGGATTCGCCGGATTCGTCCCCGGCGGCGCCGTAAACAGCGCCAGTCCAAGCTGGTTTTCCTCGCTGATATCGGTAACCAGCCAGCTCGGACGACGCTTCTTGATTGCTTCGCGCGCCTCTTTCACGATATCAAGCAACTCTTGATCATCACCGGACAAGTAAAGATAATGCACCGTCGCGCTGCCGCCGCAAATCATTCCGATATCTTCAATCTGATTCTTCGTCAAGACAAACTGGTGAATATTCGAGCGTTTCTCTTCGATTGCCTCTTGAGCAATGGCAATTGATTGGTATTCAACGGCTCCGCCGCCTACCGTCCCCGCCAACCAGCCTGCTTTTCCGACCAACATGCGTGCGCCCGCGCCTCGCGGTGTCGCTCCCGAACTCGCCGTGACGGTCGCAAGGACTGTATCCTCACCTCTCTCAAGTGTTTCCTGAAGCACCCTAAGAATTTGATCCATAAAAACTCCTTTTATACGCAATAGTAATTAAGAAACGCTAAAGAGGTTAAGCCTACGCTCTTTCGTATAAGTAAGAACAAGACCTAAACAATTTATATTACTCATTATACCCAAATTGTATTTAAAAAACACTTGCTTCGCGGATTTTTTCACAAATATTTTGCATGAAGAATCTTTTCTCCAGTTAGGTCGATTGACCTTCGGTGTAGAGCATGGCAGCGCCGATTACTCCGGCGTCATTTCCAAGATTGCTTCGCTCAATCGGCGGTGGCGGGAGAACATCACCGCTTACCGTCGTCTGAGCGACGCGCGCACGCAGAGGTTCTAGGAGAACGTCGCCCGCATGGCTTATCCCGCCGCCGAGTAAAATCATATGCGGCCGATAGAGAACGACAAGATTGCGAATACCGATCGCAAGATAATGAACGAAGCGATCCAAAATCATTGTCGCGACTACGTCGCCTTCTGAAGCCGCTTCAAAAATGTAACGCGCATTGAAAGACGCTCCGTCAAAAGACACGCGATCTCGCAATACGGTGTCGTCATCACCCGAGAGCGCCTCACATGTCATGCGTTTCAGTCCTCGGATCGATGCGTAAACTTCAAGGCAATCCCATTGTCCGCAACTACACGCGATGCGATCTCCCGTCTCAATCGCCATGTGCCCCGGCTCAATTCCAAAACCCGTCGCGCCTCGGAAGATTTTGTTTTCAAAGACGAAACCGCCTCCGATACCGGTGCCGAGCGTCAACATCAACACGCTTTTGTAGTTATGCGCGGCGCCCGCGAGATACTCGCCGAATACAGCACAATCGGCATCGTTAGCGATGAACACCGGCACATCGGGGAAACGCTCCCGCAAAAGCGCGGGAAAGTCGACATGCTTGAGAAAAAGGTTCGTCGCATGCAGGAGCATACCCGTCTCAGGATCGACAACGCCCGGCACACCGATACCGATAGAAAGCAGATCGGTAACGGAAAGTTCCTGACGCGTTAATAATGTATCGATAGTGNCCGCCATCGTGTCGACCAAGGATTCGGCCGACCGAGGCGCCCTCGTTTTCACGCGTTTGCGATCCACGATTTTTCGAGAATCATCAACGATTCCCACAACAATGTTTGTGCCCCCGAGATCGATTCCAATTGAGTACGCCATAACATTACCGCCTTCTGCAACTGTTATATACAGATGATTATACAAGAGAAAATCGAACGCCGTGACATAAAAACATACGGTCATGAACAATGTCCAATCGGTAATACACATGGCATATGCCGTCAATGGATTTCATGCCAATGTACGCAACGGATAAACTGATTCGATACATGGCACAGGGTAGTTGGAGAAGACTTTTCACTCAGGTACAATGTAAACGGTAGGCATCAATCGCTATCTTTGAGGGGAAGGTTCATCATGAAAAATGCCGATATTGAGAAATGTATGACGGTCAGACTTGACGGCCCGTTACCTCCTGCTCCGACGTTTGTCGAAGGTATCCGCCGGGCACCTCGTCGCGAAGCGAACTTATCGAAAAGCGAGCGTGCGACGGCGTTAAAGAATGCGTTGCGTTATATTCCCGAAGAATACCACGAACAACTCGCGCCGGAGTTTCTTCGCGAGCTCGACGAACACGGAAAAATTTACGGGTATCGCTACCGCCCGGAAGGTCGCATCTTCGGGAAACCGATCGACGAATACGAGGGGCGGTGCATCGAGGGGAAAGCGTTTCAGGTCATGATCGACAACAACCTCGATTTTGAGGTCGCGCTCTACCCTTATGAGCTCATTACATACGGTGAAACAGGAGCCGTCTGTCAGAACTGGATGCAGTATCGTCTGATCAAGAAATATCTGGAGCGCCTGACCGAGACACAGACGCTCGTCTTATTCTCGGGACATCCTGTCGGACTATTCCACAGCCCCGTTTCCGCACCGCGCGTTATACTGACGAACGGCCTCATGATCGGCCAGTACGACAATTTGACCGATTACAATCGCGCCGCGGCGATGGGTGTCTCGAGCTATGGCCAGATGACTGCCGGCGGCTGGATGTACATCGGGCCGCAGGGTATCGTCCACGGTACGTACAACACACTTCTCAATGCAGGCAGACAGCATCTCGGCATTCCGAACGAGGGAAACCTCGCAGGCCATCTCTTTGTCAGTTCCGGGCTGGGCGGGATGTCGGGCGCCCAAGGAAAGGCTTGCAACATTGCCGGCGGTGTTTCCGTCATCGCTGAAGTCGATGTGTCGCGCATCGCGACGCGCCATGATCAAGGGTGGGTTGATCGTGTCGTCAATACGTGCGAGGAAGCTTTTTGTATTGCACGAGAAGCCATGTCAGAGAAAGTCCCGCTAGCCATNGCCTATCACGGCAACATCGTCGATTTNCTCGAATATGCGATCAATCANGANATNCATATTGAACTTCTGTCCGACCAGACATCTTGCCACGAAGCATACACAGGCGGCTACTGTCCGCAAGGGCTGACATTTGAAGAGCGCACGGTAATGCTGGATCGCGATCCCGAACACTTCCGCGTCCTCGTGAATAAATCGCTCGTGAAACACTTCCAAGCGATCAAAGAATTGACGGCGAGGGGTACGTACTTTTTCGATTACGGAAACTCTTTCATGAAAGCTATTTTCGATGCAGGCGTCAATGAGATCTCGCGAAACGGCGAAAATGACCGTGACGGTTTTATCTGGCCTTCGTACGTGGAAGATATCATGGGCCCTCTTCTCTTCGATTACGGCTACGGACCTTTCCGTTGGGTCTGTCTATCCGGTAAGGATGAGGATCTGCGCGCGACCGATAAGGCGGCAATGTCCTGCATTGATCCTGAGCGCCGATATCAGGACCGCGACAATTACAACTGGATCCGCGACGCCGAGAAAAATAACCTTGTTGTCGGAACGAAGGCACGCATTCTGTACAGCGATGCCTTCGGACGTATGTCGATCGCGCTCAAAATGAACGAACTTGTCCGTCAAGGCGCCATAGGCCCTGTCATGATCGGACGCGACCACCATGACACGGGCGGAACGGACTCGCCATTCCGAGAGACGTCGAACATTCGCGACGGCAGTAACGTAACAGCAGACATGGCGACCTCCGTCTTTGCCGGCAATGCGGCTCGCGGGATGAGCCTCTGTGCCCTTCACAACGGAGGAGGCGTAGGCATCGGCAAGGCGATCAATGGCGGCTTCGGGTGCGTCCTCGACGGTTCGGAGCGAATGGATGACGTCATCCGCAATGCCGTCCTTTGGGATGTCATGGCGGGCGTCGCGAGACGTTCGTGGGCGCGCAACGAACACGCGATCGAGACGGCGATGGAGTATAACCGCGTGATGGAAAACTCCGACGCCCTGACGCTCCCCTATATCGCCGACGACGACCTGATCGAGCGCGTTTTGCACGGAGAAAAGAGTTCGTAACGGGCCTCCGCCACTATGACACCCTGAGCGGGCGCGTGTTGCAAGGAGAAAAGAGTTCATAGCGGGCTCCCTCTTCGCCACGATGACACTCTGAGCGGGCGCGTGTTCCTGAGAGCAAGTCGAGCGATTCTCTCAACGACTAAAGAACAAAGAGACCATTAATCCGGAAACTCTACCGAACCTTACAAGAAAAAGAAACGAAAGGAAATTCCACATGACACAAGCGAGACAGATCGTTGAATGCGTCCCCAATTTTAGCGAAGGCCGCGACAAAGAGAAGATTGAGCGCATCGTCGCCCCGCTCAAAGGGCGTCAAGGTGTCCGCCTCGTCAACTACGAAGGCGACGCCGACTACAACCGTCTCGTCGTTACCGTGCTGGGAGAACCGACGGCCGTCAAAGAAGCCGTCCTCGACACTATCGGTGTCGCGACGGAGCTGATCGACCTCAACGTCCACGAAGGCGAGCACTCGCGCATGGGCGCAACCGATGTTGTCCCGTTTATCCCGATTCGCAACATGACGATGGAAGAAGCCGTCGAGCTGTCAAAAGAGACGGCTAAGGCTATCTACGAGCGCTATGACATTCCCGTCTTCCTCTATGAAAACTCCGCGACATCGCCCGACAGAGTCAACCTTGCGCGCATCCGCAAAGGACAGTTCGAGGGCATGAAGGAAAAAATTATGCAGCCTGAGTGGGGTCCCGACTACGGAGAGCGAAAAATCCATCCGACCGCCGGCGTCACTGCCGTCTGCGCACGTTTTCCTCTCGTCGCATATAATATCGATCTTGACACCGACAACATCGACATCGCAAACAAGATCGCGCGCGCCATTCGACAATCGGGAGGCGGATTCCAACACATCAAGGCGGGAGGCGTCGAGCTGAAAGAAAAAGGTATCGTGCAAGTCACGATGAACATCACCGACTACCGCAAGAACCCGATTTACCGCGTCTTTGAAACGGTCAAAATGGAAGCGGCACGCTACGGCGTCTCCGTCATCGGGAGCGAAATCGTCGGTCTTGCGCCGATGGCCGCTCTGACCGAGTCGCTCGAATACTACATCGGCCTGCACGATTTCAGCGAAGAGAAAATCATCGAACATTGGCTGCTCGGATGACAACGGCCGAGCGTTGTGTGAACAGAGTGTGGGTGAAGACGCCGCAGCCATCTTCGATCAAGCGAGGCGAAGCACGGCCACAGTCAACACGATAGAGAGACGACCATGGACTTTTTAGTGATTGAAAATGCGGCGGAACTTGTCACGCCGATCGGCCGATCGGCGCTTTTCGGACGTGATATGGCAAAACTTCACGTCATTAAAGACGGCGCAGTCCTCTGTCGACATGACGAGATCCTCGCCGTTGGCACGACTTCCGATATTGAGAAAACGCTCATAGAACACATGTGCGACCCTTGGTCGATTATTCGTAGCCAAGGTCAATTTGAGAAAACGCCCACAGATTATAAATATGAAGATATCACTGTAGAGCGTATCGACGCCTCCGGAAAAACTGTTCTCCCCGGTTACGTCGACCCGCACACACACTTTATCTTCGGCGGATATCGCCAAGACGAGTTTCAGATGAGACTGCAGGGCGCGACGTACATGGAAATCATGGAGGCGGGAGGCGGCATCGCGTCGACCAATAAGGCGACACGCGAGGCGACGGTAGAACAGCTTTACGAAGCCGGTTTCCGACGTTTAGACCGTATGCTCGACCTCGGCATCACCACTGTCGAGGGAAAGACGGGTTATGGCGAAGACACGGAGACGGAAGACAAGATGTTGACCGTTATGGAACGCCTCGACCGCGATCACCCTGTAGACATCGTTCGAACTTACATGGGAGCGCACTCCGTCCCGCCCGCTTACAAGGGACGGACCGGCGACTACGTTGACTACCTGATTGCTGAGGGATTACCCATGGCGAAGGGGCGAGCCGATTTTTGTGACGTGTTCACGGAAAAAGGCGTCTTCGAGCTTGATGATTCAGAGCGACTGCTCGTTGCCGCACGCGAGTACGGTTTCAAACTCAAGATGCATGCCGATGAGATCGTGCCTCTCGGAGGCGCCGGACTCGCCGCCAAACTCCGCGCCACGAGCGCCGATCATCTTCTCAAGGCATCAGATGAGGATCTTCTCGCCATGCGTGATGCCGGCGTCGTGGCAACGCTTCTCCCCTGCACGGCGTTCAGCCTCCGCGAACCTTACGCGCGAGGGCGTTTTATGATCGACAACGGTTTAGCCGTTGCACTCGGAACGGACCTCAATCCTGGAAGCTGCTACACGCAATCGATCCCCCTGATGACGGCGCTAGCTACAATCTACATGGAGATGACGATCGAAGAGACGATTACGGCTCTGACATTAAACGCCGCCGCCGCCATCGATCGTGCCGAAACGGTCGGCTCGCTCGAGCCGGGGAAGAAAGCTGACATTATCGTCCTCGATTGCCCCGATCATCGACACCTCTCTTATCATTTCGCGATGAACCTCGTCGAAACCGTCGTCAAGAACGGTGTAATGGTCAGAAAACCTACAAACTGAATACTGCGAGAAACAACTTGATTTATAATGTTATCAACGATCAACATAGCGAGGAGTGAATGCCATGATTCAAGTCAATGCCATCGGTGACGCCTGTCCGTTGCCCGTCATTAAAGTCAAAAAAGCGCTTGAGCAGATGTCATCCGGCGAACTCGAGGTACTTGTCGACAACGACGTCGCCGTACAGAACATCGAGCGGTTCGCCAAGTCGAGAGAGTGCGCCTTTAGTTATGAGAAGGGAGACGGTATATTTACGATCCGGATCGTCAAGTCAGCCGATGATATCTCCGAAGACTCAACTGAACAGGTAGAAGACGTTCGGGAGCACACACCTCGCTCCGTCAAGCGCGTTGTTGCCATAGCCTCGAATACTATGGGGCGCGGAGACGATGTGCTAGGCGACATCCTGATAAAAAGTTTCTTCTTTACGCTGACACAGCTCGACGAATTGCCTCATACCGTTCTGCTTTACAATTCGGGCGCAAAACTGTCAATTCACGGAAGTCCCGTCCTGAAAGATATCGTCGCACTACATCAAGCCGGCGTCAGGATTATGACTTGTGGTACGTGCCTGAACCATTTCGGCATCGCCGATCAACTCGCCATTGGCGATATTACCAACATGTATGATATCGTCGATGAGCTTCGGACGGCTACGCACATCATTAGGCCTTAGCTCGATGAACTTCAGACAGCAACGCACATCATCAGGCCTTAGCTCGATGAGCTTCAGACAGCAACGCACATCATTAGGCCTCAGCTCAATGAGCTTCAGACAGCTACGCAAATCATCAGGCCTCAGCTCAATGAGCTTCAGACAGCTACGCACATCATCAGGCCTTAGCTCGATGAGCTTCAGACAGCGACGCACATCATTAGGCCATAGCTCGATGAGCACACAGCGGCAGTGCATATGAGAGAACGAGCGCCAAAACTCGTCATCACGTTCAGGTCGACAACCGACGCCATGATGATGGAGAAAACATGCCCTGCGGGAAACGGCAGACTCATTCCGGTTCCGCGCGAAATCAGCCGGGGGTGCGGCTTGGCATGGGCGGCAGAACCTGACCGTGAGGCGTTTCTTCTCCAAATCATGCGCGACAACGAAATCCCCTGGCTCGAGAAGAAAATCATTGAGTTTTATAATTTTTGACTCGTTTCAAAATTGAGCAATAAGCGCTATCACTATGCAAGCCGTTCTCTTCCGACGTGTTGTATGCCGGTAATGGAAAGTGCTGAACTAGTACCTTTGCAAAATTACTTATTGCGTTCTCTTCGCATGTGGAGTTTAATCGCTTCGACGGCGACACGAATGCCGCGCATCGTATCGTGATCTTCCGTGTCGTCCATTCCCCTAGCACGACGTTCCTGATTCCAAATCGTATTCAAAATGCACGCTGCTTTCGCCCCGAGAAATTGGCAGACGATGTAAAGCGCAGCGCTCTCCATCTCCGACGCAAGCGCTCCTCCCTTGATCCAAGCCTGCCATTTTTGCTCCAAGTCATAGCCGACGGGCATGCGTCCGGGCGAGTGTTGGCCGTAAAATGAATCCTTACACTGGACGACTCCGGCATGGTAGCGGTAACCGCCATCACGTGCTGCATCGACGAGACAGCCCGTCAATTCAAAATCGGCGACGGCGGGAAACTCGATCGGCAGATATTCGCGCGTCGTCCCCTCCATCCTGATGGCGCCCGTCGCGATCACGAGATCGCCGCCCATCACAGGAAGCGCCATGCCGCCGCACGTGCCCACGCGTATGAAATTCCTGACCCCGGTCATGAACAGTTCCTCTATGCCGATCGCGGTCGAAGGACCGCCCATTCCCGTTGACATGACGAGGATCGGTTCGCCGAGAAGCGTTCCCAACCACGTCGTATACTCGCGATTCCGACCGATAAAATGCGGGTCGTCGAGCAGCATGGCGATTTTTTCAACACGTCCGGGGTCTCCCGGCAGCAACACATATTTCGCACCGTGCGAATCATCGAGTTGAATGTGATAAAGCTTTTCCATATGATCCTCCCTCTTAAGCTGAAAGCTATAGACCCTTGCCTGTTGAGCGGCAAACAACAGACCCCTCTGCATATCGTTATTCTTAATAGCCTTTAAAGCGGCGTGGCTGTTTGACCATCTTTATAACTAAAGGAAATGCGTTTCGCACGCCGTTCTCCAGCAGTTATAATACGCGAGCCGTCAACTAGGCAAGCGCGTCTCTGTCGAATGTCTTGCCGCTGTACGCGACGGCGATCTGTGCGGCGACGTGTGCGTTGTTCAAAACGAGCGCAATATTCGCCTCAAGACTTTCGCCACCCGTTTCTGCGACAATGTTCTCGAGCAGGAAAGGCGAAACATCTTTGCCGGTAATCCCCTGCGCATCAGCCTTAGCGATAGCGTCAGCGATAGCGCGATCAATCTTCTCTTTGTCCATCGCATCTTTAGCGGGAATTGGGTTGGCGATAACCATACCGCTTTGGAACCCAAGCGACCGCGAGATACGAAAAATCCTCGCCACTTCTTCCGGCGTGTCAGCCCGCATTGGCAGCTTGTAGCCGCTCTCTCTTGTATAAAATGCCGGCATCTCATCTGTTCCGTATCCGATAACAGGAACGCCTCCCGTCTCGAGGTACTCGAGTGTCCGACCTATGTCGAGAATTGATTTTGCCCCAGCACAGATGACGGCAACGGGAGTGTTAGCGAGTTCTTCCAAATCGGCTGAAATATCCATTGTATCCTCGCCATGTCGATGGACACCGCCGATCCCGCCTGTTGCAAAAAACGATATGCCGGCGAGCTGAGATGCGATCATTGTTCCCGAGACAGTAAGTGACCCCGTAAGTCCTTTCGCGAGCACGTAAGGAAAATCGCGTCGCGATGTTTTCGTGGCAGACAAACCCTCCGTGCCGAAACGCTCAATCTCGTCGTGCGACAATCCGACGCAAATTTTGCCGTCGAGTACACCGATCGTCGCCGGCAGGGCGCCTCCGCGGTAAACTTCCCGTTCAACAGCTAACGCCGTCTCCACATTTTTCGGAAAGGGCATCCCGTGCGAAATAATCGTCGTCTCGAGCGAGACGATCGGCATACCAAGTCGAAGAGCCTCCGACACGTCTTTTGATAAGTGTATATACTGTTTCAATAACTCCATCCCGTTTTCTCCATTACATCATCTCTTAAAATGATATGTTTTCATTGTTTATTCTCAGAGAACCTGAAGCGTCAGCCTCGCGCTGTCGGCGCGCCGTTCGAGCCTCTCTTTTGTCATCGCATCATTGACGGCACCAGTCGATTCAAGCGTAAGCGAAGCGGCAGCTTGTGCAAGACGCGCCGCACCTTCAAGCTTGTAACCCGACATCATCGCCCACGCGAAAATGGCGGCCATCGCATCACCCGCTCCCGTCGTATTGACAATGCCGGTCGTCTCTTCCGTGCAGCCATCAAGCTGTCTCTCGACGGCAAAATCGTATCCACTCACAACAGTCTGTCGTCCATCGGCAAACAGGGCGCCTTCCGCGCCGAGTGAAAGACAAATACTGCCGATTCCTTCCGCAATAAGCCGATGCGCCGCTTTGACTGCATCTTCAAGGGTAGTAATCGAGAGATTCGTTAAATACCTAGCTTCCATACGATTGAGTTTCAAACCGGCGAGTCGATGGAAAACCGGTTTGAGTCGATCAACTTTTGCAATCGAGACAGCGTCTGCAAAGATCGGCACATCCCATTCACTCGCCAAGTAAACAATGACTTGTTCCGGCAAGTTCGCATCGATCACCGCCGCACACGGCAACATTTCCGGACAATCAGGATCACGGAATGCCCGAGAGCCGGACGAGCGCCAACTAAATCGCTCATCGTCATCGACCACACTGCGTTGTTCACGGTGTGCCCGAGATCCGAGCGAGCGCCAACTCTTAATATCCTTCAACGTGAGCGACTCAATAGCCGTCATGTCGTTGATGGCGGCAACCATGTCACCTATTTCGTCGTTGATAGCAATATAACGTGAAGACGCAAGATCAGATCGCACAAGCACGTGATCGAGCACAAGATTCGAAGCACGGCAGACCTCGTCCAATAACCGACCAACCGAATCTTCCCCTCGCACGGATAAAAAATATACAGGGCGAGTGAGCATCGCAAGATTGCGAGCAATATTGAGCGCAACACCGCCCGCCCGTTCCACAACGACTCCGGGCGTGGAGTCGCTCAAATGAAAAGGCTTTCGAGCCGTCGCAATAAGGTCAAGATTTTGACCTCCCGCAACGATCCAAAACGTATCTGACATTGATTGCCGCCCTATTCCATCAGATAATCGAGATCTTCGGGTCCGAAAGAGTGCGGCAATAGCGCGTGGAGAGTCGTCTCGAAAAACGCTGTCGGAGATGTCGCGACCAATATGATCATCTCGCCTGACGTCGGCAAAAACTCGCGAAGGACTTGGCGGCAGATACCGCATGGATACGCCAAATCGAGCGCTTCCAGATTGGCATTCTCTTCGGCACCGACGACGGCAATCGCAACAAACGCTTCCGCCCCCTCTGACACTGCCTTGACCGCCGCCGTTCGCTCCGCACAGATAGTCGCCCCATACGAAGCATTCTCGATGTTTGCGCCGCGGAATATCCTGCCGTCAGTAGTCAGAATGGCCGCCCCGACTTTAAAACGTGAATAGGGGGCATAGCTGCTCTCTCTCGCCAGAAACGCCTCCTCGACCAGACGTAATTTCATCTCTGTATTAATCATCGCAAAGTCAAACCTTTCGTGACAGAGCATGTAATCGAAAGGGCGGGAAAACAACTTCTTCGAAATGGCCCCGCACTTTCATACTTTTCGTCTAATGAACGGACTTATTTTACCATACTCCATAGGTGAAACCGACAACATAGGCGCCGTTCAACTCCGGTATTGCATCTTAATGTAGAGAACGATTGTAGAGAACGATTGCTCAACCGCCCTGTATTCCGACAAAATGTCTGCGATCGTACAGTAAAGACCAAAACTTTCTTTCCACATCTCCCTTGCCTTTCGTTAGACTTTCGGGCATGAGCCATTACTTTTGGAAACAAAAATGAGCATGAGCAAAAATGTTCGACATTTCATTGAACCACGAGCATGAGCGATTACGTTCGATAATGCATTGAACCTCGAGGACAGACAATCGAATTGAATGATCATTGGATCACGAGCATGAGCGAACGCGTTTAGAAGAAATTTCGAGTATGAGCGATTGTTTTTGGGGAATTTTTCGATCATGAGCGATTATCTGTGGAGACAACATTGAGCATAACAATTGCATGAGGAAACATTTCAAGCATGAGCGACTACATTAGAGGAATTTTTCGAGTATGAGCGACTACATTAGAGGAATTTTTCGAGTATGAGCGACTACATTAGAGGAATTTTTCGAGTATGAGCGACTACGTGTGGAGACAACATCAAGGATAACAATTGCGTGAGGAAACATTTCAAGCATGAGCGGTTACGAGTGGAGACAACTTCAAGCATGAACGATTACGTTAAAAAATACATCTGTGGGAAAGCGGCACTCGATTACTGGGGTGTTCCGGCCATCCGAGGGAAAATTGAACCGCCCGATATCATCTTCCCCGAAGAGTACGTCATCTTCACCGACAAGCCCCTCTACCGTCCCGATCGGGCCACCATCCACACCTGCAGTATCCCGGGCGCCGATCAGTACGTCGAAGGAAAAGCCTGCACCCTTCCGCTTGTATTTTTACAGGTCGCCCATGAATACACCATCCACGAATTAATCTTTCTTGGACTCCAATGTTGCTCCTACCGCGAAGGTGATCGCCCGCGATGTACCGTCGAAGAACTGCGCGCCTGCGCAGAGGAACTGAAAGGACATCGAGGCCGCAGAAAAGCCCTCCGCGCCATCCGCTATCTCGAGAACAATTCGCGTTCCCCCATGGAATCGATCCTCTACATGTTCCTTCGATTACCTAATGCTCTCGGAGGTTGCGGCTTTAACGAGATCGTTCTCAACGAAAGAATTGACTTGGAAGATGGCGGTAAAACTTACTTTGCCGACCTCTATGTCCCGTCCTGTAAGCTTGATATCGAGTATGACAGTGAAGAATTCCACAGCACCGCATCCGCGTTAGCAAGAGACCGGAAACGTGCCGCTCACCTAGAAGCGGAAGGCTATCGCGTCGTTTCGGTTGGCTACTCTCAGCTTACAGACCTTAAGGCCTTTAGAAACCTAGCACGCCAACTCTCACGGCTCATAGGAAAGCGCATTTATATCCGTGCGAGAAAGTTTTTTGAGAACTTCGTGGCCTTACGCGACCTACTGCTCAGGAAAGGGAACAACATCCGCTCACGTTTCCGCAAAATCCACCGGAACGAGGTGCCTTGGCATTCCGGCGTCCACACCGCATACAAACTCTACCTCGCCGCATGGAACCGACTGATCCGGCACCCTAATCAACCTTTGGTCTTAACGCGAGCACCGTAGCTGTCGGTTCATTTCCGATCACGATCCACGATTCAATACATTCTTCGTCGCCAACAAGTACAACCCTAAGCAGATAGCGTGCTCAGTACGCCACCCATTCTCATTTTTTGCAAAACGACCTCACCCTGACTAGCGAGCCGACCACGGGCTGCCGCCTTAATCCGCCAATTTGTCACTTAAGCACACTTTTTCCAGTACACTGCCACCCCTACCTACCTCTTTCCACGCCTTCCCTGTACAGTTTTTCAGGTTACTTCGAAAAACTGCGACACGCGAGAAGAGAATAGTTCTCTAGGGAAGGTATAAGGAGTAGACCGGCAATACAGTGCGCCTCACCCTGTGCAATTACTCAACTAATATCGAATAACTGTGGCACACGGTGAGAGATAGGCTCTATGGGGAGGGGATTAATGGATGGATTGGCATATAGGCTTGGCATCCCTGTACAGTTTTTCAACTTAAACTAGAAATTTGCATCAAAGGCTGGGGCAAATGCATTTTTTTATTATACGGCGCATCGGCTGAGTAGCAATTACTCTATTCGTTGCTCTCGACTAAGATCGCCAACAACATTTTTCAGAAAAGATTGATAAATTGTACTCGTGGTGGCACGCATGCATCGTTCACTTGGAAAAATGTCGCTACGCATTTGTTAGTTGTTTGCTATTTCCGTTAATCGTCGCGTCTCAACTTTTCCTGTCAACCAGTAATTGGCTCTGTGGGAAATGGATCATGGAAAGAATGGCACATGACAGATAATAAAGAATAAAGAAGACGACTCCGGAGTGGAACCATCCACAAAAATGAAGGCGCCGCCCGACAGTTTGGACAGCGCCTGATTGGTGCCCAGAGCAGGAATCGAACCAGCGACACACGGATTTTCAGTCCGTTGCTCTACCGACTGAGCTATCTGGGCTTAAACAATCGCCGGCATAGAAACCGGCAATTGTCTGGCGACGCAGAAGGGACTCGAACCCTCGACCTCCAGCTTGACAGGCTGGCATTCTAACCGTCTGAACTACTGCGCCGTACAACTCTTTTTCGAGCGGCCATGCAAGGATAACAGATAATCGAAACGGTTGTCAACCGCTCGATCAACAAAGTAATCCGTACTCAATAGAAAAGAAAAATAGACAACTACGGCTTCTTATCGGGAGTCTCATCCGCCACACGCGGCAGGTCGTAACCGAACAAGAAGTCCCTGTCCTCAAAGTAGCAAACGGCACGCCTTGAAGTACGACTAAAAAGCCAGTCGAGCGAGACTTGAAAATAACCCGCAATCTTCAGGAGCATAAAAAAATCAGGTTCACGCTCGTCGCGTTCATATTTTGAAATTGTCTGTCTGCTAACATTTAGGGCATCGGCAACATCATCTTGACGGAGTTTTCTTTCTTTCCGCAATTCTCTGAGACGATCCCCGAATGTTTTCTCATGCTCATCCATACTTATGTGAAGTATGGATTGAGATGAAAATATGCTCAAGAAAAAACACCCGATATGCTACGAAGTGGCGCATTTAATCGTTCAAAAGGGAAACTTGTCAAAAATCACTACTTATGCAATGATTAAGCGTACGGGAACCGAACTCCAGATTTGATAAAATGTTTGACAGTTAGATGACATTAACGTGGATCATGCGCTCGTCGTTGCGAAACGTCAGTTCACCTGCATACGGGAGCATAGCTCAGCAGGGAGAGCACTTGCCTTACAAGCAAGGGGTCATCGGTTCGAGCCCGGTTGCTCCCACCAAGCGCAAACCGCTGGGACATCGACGTTTCAGCGGTTTTTGCTTTCAGAGAATCCATGCAACTCTAATTTCTTGTACCATTTTTTGTACCAAATAGAGACCAAACAAGTGCTATATATACCTATTTATATATAGTTTATGGACAAAAAGGCATAAAAAACAGCCGCCCTTTCGATCGGTCAGTTACCTCCTCCCCTCCGCCCCGGACTCTCCGTAAAGCCGAGACGGAGGGTATATGAAAAGGAGAAAAAATGAACCTTAATAGACTATCCGTCTGTGTCTGTGTCATCGAGCTCCGGCAACCCACCAACATTCATCAACAGCGAGACAGTAGCTGATAGCGTTGCTGTTGACAGAACGATTGGCCAATTAACCTCGCCAAGCGTTCTTGCCGTTGCTCCAATGGTTGCCACGGCTGACTGAGCCCAGGTCTTTAAGGCTCGGATGCCGGCGGCTTTCCACCACTTCTTACTCGTGATATTGTGTTTCATTTCTTGGATGCTCCTTTCTTTTTGGTAGCGCTTCAATCAGGGGCAAGCAATCATGCAGGATTAGGTCATAATCCTCATCCCCTTCAGGGATGCAGTCCTTGTAACGCCTAATGCAGAGCATGTAATTCTCCCACTGCAGCTGAGTTATGTAGCCTTGTTCATCGTATTTCTCGGTGTGGTTAAAAATCTTGTCCCCAAGCGCTGATCGTCGGTATTCCTTAGACTCTCTTGTGTTTTCCTTGTAATCGTCACTAAGGGTGCATAAGTTGGTATTGATTGTGCTCACACTCTCCTCGACATTTTCCAGTCGTTTTTCGTGGTCAAGGAGGGTAGTTCTCCAACACGTTTTCTTTCCCCACCAATCCTTGATTTGTTGCCGGTACTTGATTAGCGAGGCAATGATCGTTAGCAAAGCGACAATACAGGCAAGTATCGTGCTGACAATTCCTAATGTGCTCATTTCATCAGAGCCTCCCACGTTTGCGGCCCGACAACGCCGTCCACGTACAGTTTGTGGTCCGTTTGAAATTCTTTGACCATCCTGTCAGTAAGCGGACCTAAATTCTCGTCAGTAACCATCTTGTTGTCATCGGTATACCCGAGATTAATCAAGATCGCTTGTAACACGCCTACCACAGGCCCCTTATCGCCCTGCTTAAGCGTGTTGGCTTTCGCCCATGCGTCTACCTTATCTGCCGGCGACGGCTTTGGCGGCGACACAGATTTTGGTGTAGATTTAGGGGCGGGCTCGGTCGCGAGCACCTTGACGTACTTGGTTCCAAGGTGCAGCCATCCCTTTTCGGCAGGCACATATCCCCAACCTGAGGTCTCTTCCGCGATCTCGACGACGCTGTCTTTTGGCAGCGTTTTCAGGCGCTTAGATAGTGTTGACGGTTTTTCTCTTACATTTAGGCCGTGAGGCGTGATTATCTGTACCCGTTTACTTTCTGCCGGTTTAGGTGCTGGTGTAGTAGAGCCAGTCATCGCGGCTTTTACATCATGCCTAAAAGTGTCCATTGTGAAAGGCAATTTTAATTGAGCCCACAAATGCTCAGGGTCTCCGTGATTCGATGCGACGCCGGCCTTATGCCCTTCCTTGTGGCTGATCAGTGCGAGATGGTTTTTGCCCTTGATCTTCGCCAGCGGATCGAGGCCACGTCGCTTGAATATATCTGCGAACAATTCGACGGCCGTCCAGTAGTTTTCAATCACGTATTTCCTTGAAGCTTCAAGATGTTCAGGAGCAACCGTGAACTTACCGCCTTTGCCGTACTTCAACCACTTCGGCTCTGCCATTTCGACCTGGAACATGTAATTATTCGCGTTACCGTTAGGGCCGCTTCCAGAAGTCCATGGGCGCTTGTCCTCCGGCAGGCATTGGATAGCGACGCCAGGCTCGGTGACGTATGTAGGGCAGACCCGAGCGGTCACGCGATTCCACCGTGCCGCCCAGTTATCAGCTGATGCCTGGGGGCAGCCGACCGAGTGGAGCATACCACCTAAGACACCCTGCATCTTGCGAGGATCGTTATAGCACGGCGACTTGGTAGCATGTCTAATTTTGATTGTTATTGCCATTTGTTTTTCCTCCAATAAAAAACCCCAGCTATGCTGCAGCTGAGGTAATCAGTCTGATTATCTTAATGATGCTAGACATCAGGGCGCATTTTCGACCCAACCAAGGTCTTCTAGGATATCCTGAACTTCTTGCTTCAAATGATCAGGTACATCATCTATTGTTTTCTTTCCCTTCATAATTAAATTCGCATAGATAGCCGCCATCGTTCATCACCTGTCCTTTCTATAACAACATTTCATAGACTTCACACAGCACCAATTGCGTATCAGTTATCTGACTTTCCAAAGATTCATTTTTTTCATCAAGCATCTTGATGTATTCATCCTTGTCGTACTGAACCAAATTGTATTCAAAGCCAGTAAATCCTTCCTGCTCATCTATGCTCGGCTCAGTGACTGCCTGAATATCGGAGGCAATCCATACACTGAATTCATCGATACTCATTTCTTCAGGCATGACTGTACTCCTTGTTTTTCCAAAATCTTTCATGCTTTTTTACCGCCTTTCTTGTTTTTGCTTTTGATGTTGCGCTGATAGTATGCATCTGCATATTCCTGGATTGGCGCGATGTATTTCTGCTGCAATCTGTAACTGTCACAATGCATCAACCAACCCTTATATGAATTGATGGCGCACCATTTTGAATAATTCAGGTCTCTTCCTTCCATCCTGTCCTTGTTTATTCGATTCAGTTTCTTCTTCATTCGTTTGCAGGTACGTTTTCTCAGTAGTACATAATCTAAGAAAACTCTATAGCCAACGTAATCAACGCCTCTGATATAGGAAGGGAAGACCTGCCAATTTTCTTTAATTTCAAGTTTTAGATTCATTCTGAAGTATTCAGCAATGTCATCTTTCAACTTGTGTAAATCACTTTTATTTTCACCGAAAATAACAATGTCATCCATGTATCTAAAATAGTGTTTGACCCGCTTGACCTCTTTTATCCAGTGGTCAAAAGATGACAAATAAAGGTTGCCTGAGTACTGTGAAAGATAATTTCCAATCGGAATCCCAACACCACCAGGTGTCGAATCGATGATTTCATCTAGCAACCAAAGCAAATCCTTGTCCTTGAATAATCTTCTATACTGCATTTTCAAAATGGCATGATCAATAGAAGGATAGTATTTCTTTACATCTAACTTTAGACAGTATTGACAACCGGAGATGTCTGTTTGCATAGCGTGTTTCAGCTTGTACAAGCAAAGATGGATACCCTTTTCAGGAATCGCAGAATAGGTATCATCAGTAAAAGTTTTCAACAGATAAGGTTCAATGATTTGTAGAATCGCCCATTGGCAAATCCTGTCAGGGAAGTATGGTAATTTGTAAATCAGGCGTTCTTTCCCGGTGTCATTCCTGATAAAAGTTTTATATTCAGAAGTGTGGTAGGTTTTATTGATTAGCATTTCCTGGAGCCTCGCTAGGTACTCTTCAGGATTTTCATCAACCAGTTTGACTTCCTTATACCAGCCTTTACCTTTCTTCGCATTTTTATGCGCACGTCTTAGGTTGTCTATGTCATAGATCTTGGGGTATAGCTTTCCGTATCTTTTCATTTTGTATGCATATTGAATGGTCAAATCTTCAACTTTGAGAGTTTACCAATACAACCTTTCATCTTTTTATATTTTGGCAAGCGCCAGGGCAATTTGGTCACATATGTAAAAAGTAAAGTATCTTTCACACCTTACTTCTTTATAATTTATATGCATTTAGTGAGTGACTGCCGATGTTCCGATTCCGATTAGCCGCTGAATTATTCAAATTCCAATAGAAACTGCCTGCATTCGAGCCATTATTCCAATTACCGCCTAATAGAGCAATGGAATTGCTGACTTTTTCAGGTAGAGATTGTTTTATGTTCGCGTATAAGAATCAGTACAAATTGCCCAATAATTCAATGGTTAAGCCACTTTTGGCACATACAGCGAGCGACCGCCGATGCTCCGAGCCCGATTAGCCGCCGAATTAGCCAAATACCAAGAGAAACCGCCCGCANNCGAGCCACTACCCCAACTACCGCCCAAGAGAGCAATCGTATAATATTCGACAGCTCTATTCTGGTAAAAGTAGTCTCCGACGGGGACACTTGCATTGCCGAGAGCTTCAGAGGCAATGAATAGCCAATCATATTCTTCGTCATAAGCAAAAGCACTTATGTAGCCATTTGTGCCACTAATAGTGATTCCTGCGTCCTTGTATGCGCCATCATTTTTATTGTCTGTAAAATCGTTGTCTGCGATATAGACAGAGCCCTCACCATAGTTGTAAATGTTGATTCCATCAACCCACTTCCAAATGTTTCCGTAGAAGTTTTCTTCGCCCCTGTATGAGATCGCTGACCAACCGCTTTCACTGGTGACAGCCCCCGTAGCGTTTCCAAGATTAGTCGTGATACCGGTGAGTTCAGACATGTTGGTTGCGCCATCATCTGCTTTGCCTGTGATTCCAGCCCCAATTGCGGATTGCATGTTAAAACTTGCGTACTCAACAAGAAACAGAAGTGCCGTTGCAGTCACAGATTGAATCGTTGCTTGCGTCCACCCCGTCCCGCGCTTCGCGGCAAGGGCCCTGAACCCTGCTCTAGTTGCCCCGCTCTGTGACAGCCCGCTAGTTGGTTTAGCCCCCGCAATAGACGCGAGTACATCATTGTCAAAGTCGACGGTCTGCGCATCGTTGATGTTGTATGCATCAGCCGACGTGTCATAAGTGGACCCTTCATAAGCCGAAAGGTATATACAATCATTTTCCACGCCATTTCTAATAAACGCTGGATGCAGTTTGAATCCGGCTTTCTTAGTGGGCGAAATGTAATATCTGCCTTTCCGCAGGAGCATTCCTTTTTCACCGAGTCTTCTTTCAAGCTCAAGCGGGACAACCTTGTAATAGAACTTTGGCTGTTCCACCATGACCTGAACTTTTGTTCCGACTGGGTATGTGGTGTCGTCGAGGGTGACTGCTTGTGTCAAAGCGCCTGTTTCTGTGTACCCCGCCTCGCCATGATAAGCGAGGACGACGCCCGCATCCGTCAGAATGCATCGTTTACGCTTCCACGGATCAATAGCATCAAAGTCCGCTCCAGGAGTCATTGCGGAAGCACCTGCAAGTCGGGTGAATCGCTTGTTCACAAAGTCGACTTCAACACCATAGATGTCCTCTTCTGTGTAGCCTATATAAGCCTGCAGATCGTCAATTTGCCCTTGTAGGCTTTGGATGTCGCCGATGGTGGCAACCCCACCAGGGTCAACTTCAACCGTCACATTAGACGCATTCTGGACAGTAGTGACAAGCTTCAGAAAACATCCGCTGGACGATACTCCATTGTAAGGGGGCATCCATCCAGGCGTAGAAGCGCCACACGCTGCATATACAATTTCGCCCTCATCCGGATCTTGCGCATAAAGGGCAATTGTTCTGATGTGATACCCGGTTGTCAACAAAGCATTGGTGACTGCGCCTTCCACTTGCACCGCCGCATTACTTGTTTTTATAACCCTTGAGATACCTGAGGTTTGTTTTACGCCGCCAAGTGTGGCCATAGCAAGAATCTGTGCATCAGTGTATGCAGTTTCCGAAAGAGAAATCTTTGTGAATGTGATGTTCCCTCTGCCTGCAAGCATCTTCGCAATTAGTGCTTGACCTTTGTTTGTGATTACCATTGGCCTAAATTCCGCCATAATTTTTACCGCCTTTCTTTATAAACAGTAGGAGTCGCTGACTTCAATTTGATTCGTGATACAATGAGCCGTAAACCCGCCTGCTCCAGAATTAATAGTAAACACGTCATTAACAGAATCAGTTAGCATAATTTCACAAGCGCCCGAACCAGCTGCAGCTGGGCATGCTACGCCGCCCAAACTCCAGACAGCACCAAAAGAATCCGTCAATTGGAACATGTCTATAAACACTTGACCCACAGTGACATAGGCACTGCCCTCAATCAAATAGTCCAGGATGTTTTCTGCAATAACTTGAACGTTCGCAGGTAGCATATACCTAAAAATACGTTCCAAATCTTCAACTTGGCCATAAAGATCAAGATGTGTGGTGATACACAATTGATATTCGCTCCAGTTTTCAACTATTTCATAGTCTTCGCCACACAACATTTGTATCTTTTGTTGAAAATGATTCCATGTGTAAGAAAAGGTATACCCCCACCTAATAAAAACCCTTGAAATCCTTGATTCAAGAGTATCTTCAGAGGAAGGTGTGATTTTTAGGATTTTCTCAAATCTTGTAACGCCGCTATCATGTGCTGACAAGATAAATGCATCATCTAAAAAATCAGCAAGCTTATCCCACGCAAGTTCGAACTCCGGCTCCTCGGCGTCCATCAGACATTTGAAGTATGGAATCAGAAAGTTCGGAAGATAGTCTTTTAAGCTACGATCCGAGGGTAACATTGACATCACCTCGTTTCGGGACAGCGTTGGACGCGATTACTAAGTTTGTAGCTAGGCCGTTCAAAGTCATATCCTCAACGTCGATGATGTGCTCGACGTTGAGCATTAGCGCTTGGAGCGCGGCGCGTCGAACAACAACGTTTGGCAGATTCTCCCACTCTTTAGTTAATTCTAAGAGATAAGCGTCGAGCACCCCGTGAACGGCGGGCAGGACTTCCGAAATCGTGTAGCCTGTTTCAAGCATGAGCTTTGCCGACAGGTCTACCTCTTCGGATGTTGCTCCTTCGACGGTCACGATGTGTCCAATAGGTGCGATACCGTAGCCTTCTCCTGAGTTAACAGATGGGTCAACGGCGGTCTGTACAAAATCGACCAGCTCTGCGCTGGGCGCATCATAGTCGGAGTTGATAATGATGAGCTTCACTGTCCCTCCGCCGTCCCAATGCGGAATGACCTTAACTCCGCCGACTCCTTGAACTTCGTTTACTTTTTCTTTGTAGTCCGCAATGTTGCCCCCGAACGCTAACGAAGTAAAGGAATTAAGATACCGGGCCCGGAAGACTTCAGTGTCCTCTTCATCCTCTCCGGGGACTAAAATCTCTGTAATCTTTGCTGTTTCTAATCCGGGGATGTAATCGATAGGGATTAAATCGCCTGTTGCTAAAATTGCGCCCTCAGTTTCGCAAATCAACTTATAGACGCCGGGAGCGAGCTCACAGTCAACATAGTAGTTGTGCATACCTAGATTAAAACGAGTCCCTGTGGGAACCGCTAAGGTATCTGGGGTAAATTCCCCTTTAACTCTTGCCGCGCTAGCCGGGATCGGACTTAACCCTCTTTCCCTTGCCCTAAGAACTAGAGCGTCACGTTCCGCAGTGTCTACAAAAACCTGATCAAACGCCCACGCGAGCTGTTCGTAGAGCAGATTAAGTTCTGCAGCCGCAGGAGCAAGGGCTGTATAGATCACAGACCCTTCGCGCTTATCCATCGAATCGGGAATCCTCTCAAGCATCCGGTTAAGGATTGTTTCATACGAAGTCATACATTACCTCCGTTTCACCGAAAACTGTAGTAACCAAGAAGGCCACACTTAGCTTTTTCTTATCTTGAATAAAAGCAAATTCAGAGACATCACTGATCCGATCATCCTGCATCAAAGCTTCGGTGATTCTACGTTCAACTTCTAATCTCACCCAGTCAGGATCCTTGCCGTACAAGTCCAAGGTTTCCATCCCGTAATTCCACGAGTAGATTGGCCACTCGAACCGCTCCGTTTGAAGGATGCAGAAGATTGATTGCTCCAGAGCCTCCAACCCGTCAATAACCCGCCCATCTTCCAGAGCGTATGTTTTAGACGGCGGCACTTCGAATTCAATGCGCTCATTGATTGTAGTCGTAGGAATCATTGCACTACCCCCAGTATTAGGAAGGTTTGTCCGCCTTGCTGTCGGAGCAGAGCAACTCGATCCTGTGTCGAAAGCCCTATCCCCTTGAGCCAGACGCATTGATCCGATGTGATCGTTAGTTTTTGATCAACGGCTATTTTTAACGGTGAGGTCGATTGAACAACTCCGAACATCAACTTGACAGGGAATGTGGCTTCGACAGCATTGACTGCGATTTGTTTGAAGGTCTCGAAAACATCAGGCAACGAAACCACCCCCGATCAAAGTCAAGTCCATTGTGTGCTCGGACTCGCTGAATTCATGTTTTGCTTTTTCGACAAGCATCCATTGTTGGATCCCGTGAAGATTCACAAGAACCAGCGAACCGGCACGAACGCGTACATCGCCAAACACCTTTTTGACGGACAGTTTTTGCTCAACTTGATTATGGAGATTAAGTAGCGCATCTGCCTTCTGCTGAGCGTTAACCTTCTCGTCTGCCTTCTCGTAGTGTTGCAACAGCCCCCATTTGTTCTGGTTAGCTGTCGATTGCGCGATGTAGATCTCGCGCTTTCCTGTCTTTTTGTTATCCCTGAATAGCTTAATTCGGTTGTACGTTTTCGCATCGATTGAGCGCGAAAGATCAAAGTTATCCGAGGATGAATCGTCCAAGACAACAGGCACCTTCATATCTTTGATCTCCTTGAGAGCGATCCTTCCGAAGTCATCGAACAATACGAAAAGCCTCCGGTCATGCATGAGCGTTGCATCCAACGCGTTACCAATAATGTCAAACAAAGTCTGATTATCCTCAACCCTCGAAGGGATCACATAGCCTGTATTGACGAGCGCTCCAGTCTTCAACCGGAAGTCATCCGCGATCATCTTCACGACCTGATCGGCACGCTTACCGGAGTAGACATATGTGTCTTTGTTCTTCAGGTAGCGCAGCTGATCATAAGCTGTGAATTTGACCTTGTCTTTGTCGCTCTTATCTGTAAAAAGAAATCCGTAGAACACGTTTGCGCCGTCAACCTTGAACCGAACGGCGTTCCCCATCTCGAATGGAACCGGCGGTAGACAGCTGAAAGTGAGTTTCCCCGGATTGTTCTTCCTAGACGTATCCCAAACAACTTTACCCTCGACGGGGGGCGCGTAGATCGTATTACCGCTCATTACGACCAGTTCATACATAAAGGCACCTCCTACTTCGGTGGAATCTTCAATACTTGGCCGACATAGATTGTGCAATACGCAACTCGTTTTCCCTTGTTCCTGGCTGAAATAAGAGCTTTGTTAGCGTTATAAATCTTCTTCCAGAGATTACCCTTACCGTAGAAACGTCTAGCAATCGCCCATAAGCTATCGCCCTTCTTGACTTTATACGTTTCGCCCTCTGCCTTCTTAGGAGAACCTGTTCGAGCTGCAGAAGGGTTGGCGACAGTTTTACTCGCTTTAGACGTTGTCTTGGTCGGGATAGTGACAGTCTTCAGACCGTAATCGACGTACTGCTTGAGTTTGACAGAGATCGATACGTCCCTCGCATTGGCCGCGGATTCTTCGATCGTGTAGTCTTCAAGCGAGACTTTTAGGTTCGTGCCAAATCCCCGCTCCCTAACAACAATAAACTGGAACGGTTTTTTGCTAACCTTAAGTTTCTCCAAATGATCGAGAAAGAATTTCTGCGGTTTGAAGTTAACAACGAAAGGGTACTTCTGATACGGCAGGTCGAACTTGAAATCGATCTGCGTAAGCCCAGGACGCTTGAGTTGGTTGACCTCACCTTCGTTGATAAGGTCAACGGTTTTGTTCTTGTTTTTGATTTGCAGCTTAATAGCCGCCGGCGCGAACGGTAACAATACATCGCCTAAAAACACTTTATGCATGACTACCCTCCGCAGCTCCCACGAGCTGACCTTTGAGCCAGTCGCTGAACTGATCAACGACACCATCAATGTCAGGCTCGGACTGAACGTTCGTGAAGTCAAAACTCATGTCCGCAAACGTGAACCGATTGATCACATCACGTTCAGCAATTTCCCTCATGTATTTGAGTTCTTCATTGCTGATATCCAGCGAATCTTTTATGCTTCCAACGTTCTTGTCGATGTTCCCGATCTTCGCTGCTTGAGCTGAAGCGGTTGGCCTAAAATCATCAACGGTTTCAACTTCTTGTGCACTCTCTTTTTCAAGGTCACGTCGTGCAGCGTCAATCTCAGCAAGTCTAGTTTCCGTTGCTTGCCGCGCATTGTACTTCATAGCCGCCAATTCGCCCTTGCGAGATGCGATGTCGGCATCTAGCTCCGCTCTCTTAGCCGCCAGATCAGCTTCCCTAGCTTGTTTGGCAGCCTCGTTTTCGGCAGCAGCCATCGTTCCGAAAGTGACCTGTTCAATGAATCCAATGCTGACAAAGGGGAGTTTGTTTAGCTTATCAATAAACCCGTTGATTATATTGATAGCACCATTAACCAAGTTTTGGAGGATCATCAGGACCGATACTTTCATATCCCCAATAAATCCGGCAATAGCCACACCAGCACTCGCCCAAGCGAACTTCAGCTTAGCAATCAGATCAATAACCCAATAGACACCAGTAAAGAACCCGATTTTAACCCAGTCCCAGGCGGTTAGAATTGCATTAACCACGATCAACCAGGCAATGCGTATGCCACCGACAGCTTTTACCCATTGATAGATCGCGACAATGATTGCCGCGATGGCCAAGATGATCCAAGTAATGGGACTCGCGAGGAGAGCAGCGTTAAGCGCCCACTGAGCCACTGTTGAGACCCAATTCGCGGCTGCGACCGCAAGCGATTTAATGGCCCACAGACCCAGCGCAACGGCAATACCCAAAACGATGGGCTCAATCCATGACCAATTTTCAGCAATCACATTCGCAAGCCAAATAGCCGCATCGACAAGCCAACCGATAACTTGGGCAATGTAGCCTAAACCAATGATCATCGCGTCAATCGCGGTCTGAATAGCAGGATCGTTCAGAAATTCATTGAGCTTCATGAGCGCCGGCTCAAACATCATGATCAATTGGTTTTGTATGGACTGCCAAACTTGAGCAAACGTCATAGGCATGTTCGCAAACTTTGCCTCTGTTTCGTCAGCCGCCGCGAACACGGCCTCTTTTACTACTTGAGCGGATAATTCGCCCTCTGCCGCAAGCTTCCGAATTTCGCCCATAGACACGCCTAGATAGTCAGCAACTTGCTGAAGAATCATAGGCGTGTTGGACATGACTGCGTTCAAGTCCTGACCTCGAAGCACCCCTGAAGCCATGGCTTGAGTTAGGTTATACATAACCGACTCGGCACCTTGCTTGCTGGTACCTGAGATCGTGAACATTTTGTTGAGCAATTCGGAGAAATAGATTGCTTCGCGGTTATCCGCGAACGCATCTTTCGCCTGCATAGACAGACTAGCAACTGCTTTAGCCGTGTCCAAATACGCACCGCGAGAGCGCTGTGCACTTCGGAAGACCATCTGGTTAAGCTGCTCTGTCGTCTGCTGCCCGTCGTTAATCATGTCCAGTCGAGCATGAACCTGAACTAACTCATCGGACATCTCCGCGCCAAGTTTAATGCCCTTGATAATTGCTATCACTGCCGCTGTTTTAATTGCGGCTGAGTGCAACATCGACATTTGACTATTCGCGTTACGTGCCTCATTCGCGAACTGCTGGGCGCCACGAGAAGATTTTCTTAATTCTTCATCAATTTCTCTAGCCGAACTAGCCGCCTGATCAAGTTCTTCAGAAGCATGAACGATCGATGACGTATCCACAGGTTGAGCAAGTGAGGCTTTAACATTACCAAACGTCCCTAGAACATTATTCAAAGACGCATCGATGCGGTTCAGCGTGGCACTCATTGAATCGTTTAATCGCAATGTAGATCTAAGAGTTGCCATACCATCACCTACCTCTTTGCTTTTCTTACTTGCTTTTCTTCTTCCTTGATCCGCAAACGGATAGAAGCGATCACAAATGCCCTCTCGTAATCGTTCAGATTGAAATACTGGGACGGAGTCCACCGAAGCTTCTGAATGCAAAAGTGCAGAATGTTCGCTTCGGGGTCACCATCCTCGATTAGTTTTTTGCATTTTCAACTTCAAGCTCGAGATCGAATCCATTGATTTCTTGGACGGCATTGGACAAGTTGCTATACTCGCCCGGGATAAGCATCCTTTCGAGCAGTGCCTCCGCGCCCATGACGCCGTAACTGTCCTGCAGATCCTTGTCATGCAAATCGGGGAAGACCACCGACGCAACGCAGGATTTCAGAACATATTCGTTAAAGTTCGTTTCCGGCAGGAACACATTGCGCTTACCCGGGACCGGGACGCGCTTCGTACACGCCTGTCTGATGGCTCGATCTTCTTCGTTGGTCAACGGCCTCAGTTCCCATTCAATGGGCTGACCGCTCTCATCGAGAAAGCGGTCAGACACTTTAACTTTTCGATTTTCGATCGGCAGCGCGTTTTGCGCCATAAAAGCGTTCAGGTTCATTACATACCTCTCAATTCACGGAAGGTCTCCGGGATCGCGAAATCGTCGAAGGTGAAATCGATATCCTCGTCCAGGAACTCGGCATCGGCGTCGAATTTTGCGAGAATGACACTGTTCAGATTGCAGTCTTTGAGAATGACTGTTTGCCTGCCGACGCTGGATGTCGGATCCTCGTTTGTGACCTGGATTTCAAAGTACATATCTTCGCCCGTCTGCTTGTATCTTTCAGCAAGCTTACGGAAGATTGACGTGTTGTAATGCATGCGCCCTGAACCGGTCCCCTTCCAGCCCGTTGTTTTATTGCCCTTGCCCGTTTTGCCAAGAATAGGGACTTCGGCCTTTGTCTTTTCGAACGTCGCGTCTAGGTTGATGATCTGCATCGCGTTGTATCTGCGATTGCCGATCGTCACAAAGCATTCAGCTAACGACCCACTAACGGAATCTCCGGCTTTCATGACTTGGTTATTCATAAAGAGTCACTCCTTTCTTAACTGACAATGACGGTCATGTAGAGCTGCGTCATGGCCGAGATAGGCGTGATTCCTAAATTAACCACAACTGCCTTCTTGTTCTGGCCTTCAGACACTACAACGTCACCTTCCTCGAACGCCTCGATTGCACGAATCTCACGCAGGTTCGTCAAGAAGTTCACGACATCAGACCACAAAGAGATGCGACCGCTCTCATCGTTCGGAATCCTGCCAAGATATTTCGTGTTGAATACTGTAGCGATATCGGTCGCGATCCGGTCAAGGACCCTGATCGTCTGGTTGATCTTAAAGTCCTCAGACTTGTCCGCGCCCAATGTCGTTAAAGAGTTGATGTCTTCAAGCACACGAATGGAGTCACCGACACGGTGGAAGATGAACTTCCCGGCTTCCAGTGCCTGTTCTAGCTGTGTCTGAGAGTAATCCGCCACAACCGTATATTCGCCGTCATAGACAGCATTAGTCAGGCTCTCGGACACTGCTGCGCCTGCAAGCGCACCAGCAACCCAGTACACCAACGAAGAAGCATTCGCTACATTGACAACGCCTTCATGGTCGGCGGCCGTGTTGTACACAACGGTCTGAAACTTCAGCCCGATCTCATCACGTATCCGCTTAGTGAAGGCCACTACAACCGCCACAATCTCCGAGGTCTCTGACGCGCAAGCTAACGCATCGAAGGAATATGCTTCGAGCTTGGTCAAGAAACCCTGCCAAACCTGTGCCGTAGCCGTGCCACCGTTTGTGCCGCCAGTGAGCGATAGCCCCGCATGGGCCGTCAATGAAGCGCTTGTTTTCCACGTAACGAAGTCATTCGCGTCGAGATCGGTTATCGTCGCAACAGCGAGCTGTTGAAACACCAAGGCAGTACCCAAATATACGAGCACATCGAACTTGGTGGCATCAATGACGTTAGCTCTCACAACTGTCTTCAAATCGTTTCCGCGGGTCCCTTTGTACTTAGCGGTCGCTATTGTGTTTGACGCGGCGGCCGCTCCGTCTCCAGCGAGCTTGTAGAGTAAGACTTTACGAGCCCTCCGGAAAGCCTCGCGCAACGGTTTCATATTTTCGTGATCATAGTCATAACCGAGCAAGCTCCTAGAGTCTCTAAGAAAGTCTGCACGGTCGATCACCATGACCTGGGCGTCCGGGCCCCAATCAAGCGGCAAACCCATTGCCACAGTCCCTCGCTCTCCAAGAAGAGAAGAGGCACGGGGCGCCGCGACAAAGTTGATATAGCTCCCAGGGAGCTTCTTATTTTGCACCGTAAAGGTGCCCCCACCTAAGGCCATTATTTGTCCCTCACTTTCAAAAATACATTGACAAGCTTTTCAGCTTGCTCAATGGAATAGGTTTTAGATTCATCCAAGGCCGCCTGGACAATGTCCGGGCATTCCGGGAACCTAACCAGTAACTGTTCTCTTGTGAACTCGATCGGCTTATCTACGCGATCAGTTTTCTTATCCGCCATTAATGTTCACTCCTTCCAAAGTTTCAAACTTATCCGTCTCATCGACACTGACAAGCGAGTAGTTCAGGTTGCACGTCACCTGCAAGGTTCCGGCGACAATCTCGGAAATCAGCGACGAGACGCGAAGGCTAATGTCACTCCCAAGGTCGACCTGTTCTAACTGCGTCATGATCTTGTTTTGGATCTCGATAAGTTCCGCGTGATCGCCGGGTTTCTTCGGCAAGTAGGTAATCTGCACAGGAAACACGATCCGGCTTTGCTTCATGATCCGCGGCTGCTTTACCGTGATCAAAGGCGTAATAAAGAAGCAAGGCTCTTTTACACCTTGCTCCACATCATCCTGATAAATTGTCGCCGTCTCATCGATCTGCTTTAGCCTTCTCGCGAGGGCGTTTATTATTTCTTGCATTCCTTAAAACACCCCCTTCAGCAATTCAAGCAATTTCTTCTCGATATACTTTTCTTTGAAGCTGTCGATGAATTCCTCAGACTTACGTAGCATAAACCGGCCCTGAACGAAATTTACAACGAGTTGCTTTCCGATTGCCGGAACATATCGCCCCGGTGTCTGTCTATGCCCGTACTCAACGTAGATTCCGTACTCGACAGGATTTTCGATCGTGATGATGTACTCGTTGCCTTGTTTCTCGATGGGGAGCGCTGCAGCATAAGAACTAATCGCCCTATCCACTCCGCCGGTCCATCCGCGTCGTAGCGTTCCGCCCATCTTACCCATTTCTGCGGGATACTTCCCGACGGGCGTGCGAGGGACCACCTCGGCCAGAAGCCTAGCGGCTAACTCCCGCGCAACACCAGAGATAAAATCTTCCAGGCCGACCTTACGCAGATCACCGAGCCGCTCTTTAAGCTTGAGCAAATCGTCGAAGTTCGCATCGCCCCACTTAGCCATGTCGATCCTCTAGTTCTAGGAGGATCTCCTGATGCGTGGGATAGATCGCCGGTTCTCCGGACCGATAGAACGCCCTTGATTTATCCTGCCTCGTGACCGTTATCCGGCTCCCGACAGGAATCTCAAGCGTCTCATCACAAAACAACTTAACGACTTGTTCCCGGCGAACCCATCGATCGACTGTCGCCCCTGAAATCGTCTCGAACGAGATTCGGCATGGCGCATCACGAATGACAACCCTTGGCGGTTCACTTGACGTGATCTTGGTATCCGGATCCTCTGTGGAGTCCATAACCTCAACCGTCATCGAGTCAGTCCATAGGTAACGTATCGATGACCTTACCACCTCAAGCGACGGAATGCTGACCATTGATCGTCCCCCCTTGTCTTCAGAAAGCCGATAATCAGCCTGGCCAAATCGGCGTCTGTCATTGACGGCACAACCTCAACGGTCGTGTCACCGAGCCGGACGGTTTTAGCGCCGGGCGCCCCGAGATCGAAGCTAGGCAGACTGTTCGTCAAGAACTTCATCTCCATCCATGCGCCCGCAGCACGATCGACGAGAACAAGCTCTAATTCGGCAGGCAAAGAGACGTGGTTAATCTCCGTGAGAATCCACTGATGCTGTTGTTCGATGAGCATGTCAATCAGCGCGTGGTCAGCTTCAGTAATCACAAGGCCGAAGCCTTCCAGCCGGAGAATAACTTTATCTCTTATCTCACGAAGTTTAACCTCACCCATTGCTTAACCCTCTTTTTCTATCAAGGCGACGATGTCTGCCTTTCTTGTGGCCCCGCCTAGATCAATGTTGTTTTCAGCTGCGTAGTCCTTGAGTTCTGTGAGAGTCATCTTCTTCAGATTCAGGACCTTTGACTCTGCCGCCGATACCGCTTTCGCAACAACATCCGCTTTCGGCTTCTTAACAAGCGTAAAGCCCTCGTTGATGAGGGCCTTCGCTTTTAATTCAGAGTCGACGATACGAACTACATTGAGTCTTTCTAGCTCAAACATACATTAACCCTCTCCTCCGGCAGGCGGGTCGGGGTCAGGATCGGGGCTTTCCGGAGTCTCAGGCTCTGGAACAGGAGCCGTATTGACGAACAACCCCTCTTCGTGTTGTTTCTTGACCCAGAGATCGTGGTATTTGCGATAGTCAAGCTTCCAAGCATCCGCCGTTTGGTTGACGTCCGGCGCAAAGATACGAATCTTGTCAGTCTTTGAGATCGCAAGAGGGTCCGTCTTAACGGTCAAAAGCCAGTTAATGTCCAAAGCATCCGCATGAACAACAAAACCGCCAGCCTCTTGTCCCTCGGTCTCGCCGTCATAGAAGGTGTACTTCGTTTTCATGCGAGCAGAAGGTACCGGGATAATCGGGTGATCGTTGATGGCATGAACTTTCGTTTTTACGCCCCCGCGATCGAACTCGATGATGGACGCTGAACGATTCCAGAAGGTTGACTGTTCGAGAATGCGTTTCACCGGGCCCGGCATCGAGATAACGATCATGACCCCATCACCATAGATATCCTCGATTGCTCCGAGGTCCGCAAGCAGCTGCTGGGCGATTGTTGCGGCGACCGGAGTATAATCCGATGTCGTCTGACTCGCCGCGATAGCGAGCGTTGCAAGCTTGGAGTAACGATACGCGTCGATCTCCGGAATGACATGCCTCTTCTGGAACTCGGCCATTACAGCCGTCGCGTTCAGATGGAAGTGCGTGTCATCGTTGTCCATACGGTCGATGCTGAATGTGCGCCCTCTGTCCTGCGTCATTTCATACGTGTTGTAAACAAGCGAGATCGCACCTTTTGTGAAGCCGTCTTCACGGTCATAATCCGCTAGCCCCTGCGTCGAGATCGTTCCGATCTCAATCTTTTTTCCGCCGTTGTAAATTACTTGACCGGCGTTCTGTTCCATCCATCCGGATGTCGCTCCTATCGCAACCTGCTGGTCAAGTCGCTCCTGCAGGATGGTCGCGTATTTCTGAATTGAATTCGCCATGATTAATAGTATCCTTTCATAATGTCATCTACCTGTTGCTCCATACCTTTGCTACCCTGCAAGGTATCTACTTTTCCGCCGGGCGTCATACCGAAGAACTTCGGTTCCGCCGGCGCGTCGTCTGACTCGAACAGGTACGGGTCAGACTTCTTGATGTCATCGAGATTGAGCCCCTCGACTTTCCCGTCTTTCACAGAGAGTTTCTCGAAGTCCAGCAACGCTTTGATCGCTTTAGTGTTCTTGCCTTTCGCCCCAACAATGGCCGCATCGAGGGCGGCATCAAGCTGTTGCTCTACAAGTTTCTTCTCCAGCGCATCTGTGTCCGTTTTGTACTTTGCCTGAAGGTCTTCATATTTCTTTGTGAGATCGGCATTATCGGTGGAACTCTTTTTGAGGTCCGCAATATCTTTGTCTCGTTCTTTGATCTGATCTTGCAGATCCTTAACGGTTAATTCTGCAGCGTCAGCTCTCGCCTTTTCTGCGTTGATGTCTTTACCGTTTTCGTCCATGATCTTGTCAATGATGTCATCGGCCAGACCCAGATTCTTCAAAAATTCTCGTTTCATAGTGCTTTGTCCTTTCCCTCTACGCTTTTTTACGAGGTCGCGCCTCCTGGAGTCGACACACTGACGCAGTGTCCGCTAGTTTTGGTGCACGATCGTGCTGGTGGAGATGACGGGTTCCGCCCCCGTGTCCGGAACACTGCACTTTGGCTTTGTTGTCCCGTCGAAACTATCCCATCCCCATAAAGATAAGCGCCGAAGTTTGCAACCTCCGGCGCCCACGCTGTACAACTTCCGCTCGCGGGACTTGAACCCGCAACCTTGACAATGCTCAAGGCCATCCCTTAATAGCGGCATAAAAAAGCGGCCTCTCGACCGCTCATCTAAAGCTTAAATTAGGTCAATACAATCTATGACTTAAACAGATCCGCCCATATATCCCCTTCGAAACCGTATAGCTTATCTACAATCCGCTCTGCCAAAAAGGTTTCAGAGGTAGGGTTGTCATTTTCATCCAACGATTCTACTGTTTTATCG
>JGI24707J26582_10000289_pt1 | contig 38385 bp, 38 predicted proteins | sample BioPla1DNA1_FD_26582 | JGI IMG/M metagenome (IMG submission 26582)
TCAAGAACCNCACCTAAACCTTGTGTATGGTCATTGTGCATATGACTGGCTATCACCAGATCTAGCCGGCGCACCCCTCGATGCCGCAAAAAAGGCAGTACGATATCCTTACCCACATCAAAAGAGCTGCCTGTCGAAGATTGAGGTCGCCCCCCTCCATCGATGAGCACAGTACGACCCTGAGGGGTACTTACAAAAATGGCATCACCCTGACCTACATCCAGAAAGACAATCTCCAGGGGGCGCCAACACTGCACTAACAACGGGTAGTAAACCACGGTTAGCATCCCCATTAGGATTCCACAAACCCACCGTTTGCCTGACTGCAAAGTCTTTGTGATCGGGCAACTTAGTCGCCGGTAAATGGCTTGCCTGTTAAGCTTATGGACCATTAGCGTAAGCACCAGATAATACCCTATCCAGATTCCGGGATAGCCCGCCGGAACATGGATCCGTACCCCCGGCCAAGATGCGCACCGCTCAATAACAAAGTCCATGGTTCTTAAGAGCCAGCGCAACGGAACCGCGAGCAAAGGAGTAATACTTTTCCATTGGCCCATAAGACTGCCAAGAAGACCAAAGGGGACTATCAGGCTCGCCAAAGGAATAGTAACAAGGCTTAGAAAGATGCCTATCCAGGTGAACTCATGGAAGTAATAGGAGATAATCGGAAAGAGCACCAACTGAGCACTTAAGGATAAAACCATGATGTCAATCCCACGGGTTACTAGCCTAGAGGGCCTTTTCCATTGCCCGCAGATGGACGATATTGCCTCCCGCAAGCTTGGTGCAATATTGATAATTCCCAACAGGGCTCCGTAGGATAACTGAAAGCTTGCATCAAAAACTAAGCTGGGGTTCAATGATAATTGCAGCAATGCTGCCCAACCTGTAGCCTCCCGCCGATGATAGCCCCGACCCAATATCCCGGCACCGAGATAAAATGTTAAGGTAGTAGCCGCCCTGACCACGGGTAGATTCCACCCCGTGATCAATGCATAGACCCAGGCAATTGCAGCGGTCAGGACGGAGCTAGGTNCTTCGCCTAGCCGCAAGAGCCGCAGCACATACCAGGCTGCCGCGGCCACAAATCCAATATGCAGACCGGATACAGAAAGCAAGTGGGCCTGTCCCGTATGGCTAAAGGCCTCCTGGACCTCCGGAACTAGCAAGCTCTTTTCCCCCAAAACCATGGCTGCTAGGATGCCCCAAGATCGGAGTGATAGATGATCCCGAAAGGTGTTTATCAAAGCTCGACGGCACCCATCAGCCCAGCGAAGCAAGGTCATGATCGAGCTCCCTATGGTCCGATTCATGATACCGTCTAGTGCCGGTTCCGTCTTTATGATTGGGCTATTGCCTTCGACATAGGCTAGAGCTCCTATTCCCCGCCGGAGAAGGTAATGGCCATAGTCAAATTGACCGGGGTTACCCGCCCTGGGCGGTGACCTAAATCGCGCAGTAACGACTATCTGATCTCCCGGCCGTAGATCATCTGCCAACTCCTCGTCGGGCAAAGCCCTCTGGGTGATTTGGGCCAAACCCTTAGTTATTCGAAGTCCATCTGGCTGCCGAATTCCCTGAACTTCTACCACCAAAGTTCGTTGTTGCTCTTTGGAAACAACTTCCCTTATCCTACCCACAACCTGTAGAACGTCGCCGAAATCAACTAGGGGAGCAAGGCTGGTCTCCACCCTCGACCAATAGATGCTGAAGTTAGCTGCACCCACTGCCAAGAGAAGAATAGCCAAAACATGGTAGCCAACGCCTTTGGGCCTTTTTCTTTGCGTAACTAAACAAACCACCCAAATAACGAAGGCACTTACCCACGTCAAGTACGGGGTAAGCTCCAGTTCTTTGCTTAAGAAACTTCCCAGCCCCAACCACAATATACACCGCCAAGCCAGGGATGTATCCAACCAAAGGGCAATGATTCTGTTTGCGAATTTGTGGACTGCCCTTTGAGCCGTTCTCACGCCTTGGCCAGCGTGTCTTGCGCGAGGCAGTATCAACCGATTCTCCTACCAATCATGGCTGTAGATTCACTCCGTTTCCTCATGGATAGTGACCAGGGGCAGTAATTTTTCCAATGTCTTTCTTCCGATCCCTTTCACCTCTAGAAGCTGCTCTTCATGGAGGAAGCGCCCTTGTTCATTGCGATAGTCAATGATCCTGCCAGCCAAAACCGGGCCAATGCCCGGCAGTGATATCAATTCCTCTGCCGATGCCGTATTGATATTGATCTTGCGCACAATCACAGAACTAGCCTTGTCTTCCGTCGATGCCTGTTCAGCCCGTTCCACTGACCCGGAACTGGAACTAATATCTTTGTTTGCACTAAGATCAGTCGCATCCATCTTGTGAGCCTCGACTTCATCACCATCATGATTAGCCTCCGCCCAGATCACCGGATCTACCTCTAAGACCAACTCGCCCTTTCCATACCACAGCTGGAATCCACCACCGATCAATATGAGGCAAGCTACTATTAAGATGAATATTTGCTCTGCCTTGTTAAGGCATCGCGCACTCACTATCATCCCCTCCTTTACTATCNCCTCGGGGGAGTACAGTACGATTTAACTATTCTGCCTCGCTTTCGGATCTCCTGCTTTATGAGGGCATCAAAAAGAGCCACCCCATAAAGGATGGCTCTCATGGCGCCCGTCCTGTAGACCTAGCCGATAATGGCTGGTCAAGCTATTTTACAACAATATTCACTAACTTATCAGGTACTACCACGGTCTTTACAATTGTCTTGCCCCCTACATAAGCCTGCACCCGAGGTTCAGCAAGGGCATGTGTCTTAATATACTTCTCATCGCTACCCACTGGAACCACTATGCGCTCTCGGACCTTACCGTTAACCTGGATCACAATGGTGACTTCTTCAGCCCTAGCAGCTTCCTCATCGTAAGTAGGCCATTTCTGACTATGGACACTCTCACTCTGGCCTAAGCGATGCCAAAGCTCCTCGGCAACATGGGGTGCAAAGGGAGCCAACACCAAAAGCAGAAGCTCCAATGCCTCTCGCACCACTGCCAATTCCTGTTCTTCTTTAGGCAGCTCTTTATATTGATACAACTCGTTGACCATTTCCATGATAGCGCTGATAGCAGTGTTAAAGCTAAATCTACTGTCAATATCAGTGGTTATCTTCTTGACGCTGCCATGGACAATCCGCCGCAACTCCCGTTCTCGGGTACCAAGATCTTTGGGAATATTCCTGGATACATCCCGAATATCGTCGACATACTCCATAGCCAGCCGCCAAACCCTGTTAATAAACCGATAGGACCCCTCCACACCCTCATCGCTCCACTCCAGATCCCTCTCCGGGGGTGAGGCGAATAGAATAAATAGGCGGGCAGTATCGGCTCCATATTGATCGATTATGCGGTCAGGATCTACCACATTGCCCTTGGACTTAGACATTTTTGCTCCATCCCGCAGTACCATACCTTGGGTCAGTAGATTGCGGAAGGGTATGTCGGCCTCTGCAAGACCGAAGTCCGATACAACCATCTGGAAAAACCGGCAGTACATCAGGTGCAAAATGGCATGCTCAATACCACCGACATATTGATCTACCGGCATCCACCTATCAACCTTCTCCTTGGCAAAGGGAAGCTCAGCGTTATGTGGATCGGCATATCTTAGGAAATACCAAGAGGAATCGATAAACGTATCCATAGTATCGGTTTCCCGCCTGGCGGGCCCTCCACACTCAGGGCATTTGGTTTCGACGAACTCCTTACAGTGCTGCAAGGGCGATTCACCTGTGGATGTAGACTCAATGTCAGTTGGCAAAACCACCGGCAGGTCCTTCTCCGGCACCGGTACAATGCCACACTTATCACAGTACACGATGGGGATCGGTGTGCCCCAATACCGCTGCCTGGAGATTAGCCAGTCTCGCAAGCGATAATTAGTCTGCTCCCCGCCCTTACCTATTGCCTCTAGATGTGCGGTTATCCTATTTCTAGCTTCTTCACTGGTAAGACCGCTAAAATCACCGGAGTTGATTAAGATGCCATCCTCGAAATACCCCTCGTCAAGAGGCTCCGTTCTATCCTCACCCGGGGGTCTTACCACCGCCTTGATACTCAGATCGTATTTCTTCGCAAAGGCATAGTCCCTCTCATCATGGGCCGGTACTCCCATAACCGCACCGGTTCCGTAACCGCCTAAAACATAATTGCCTATGAGAATGGGAATCCGCTGGCCGCTCAATGGATTGATGGCATATCTACCAGTGAAAACCCCCTTCTTCTCTGTATCTTCAGCTGTCCGGGTGATCTCATCTTCCGCCAAAACTGATTTGATAAAAGCTCGGACTTCGGAGACATGTGGCTGTCCGTCTATGAGTTTTTCGACTAGGGGATGCTCCGGGGCCACCACCATATAGGTCGCCCCGAACACTGTATCAGCTCGGGTGGTGAACACTGGCAGTTCCTCCGACAACCCCTCAACTGCAAAGACAATCTCTGTGCCTTCACTGCGGCCTATCCAATTGGCCTGCATCGACTTGACTTTCTCCGGCCAACCCTCCAATTCATCTAGGCCATCCAACAAGCGGTCGGCATAATCTGTGATTTTGAAAAACCACTGCTCTAGATCGGTTTTCTCTACCACTGTATCACAGCGTTCACAAAGACCTGCCACCACCTGTTCATTGGCTAAGACCGTAGCACAAGACGGACACCAATTGACTGCTGCCTTCTTGCGGTAGGCTAAACCATGCTTGTACAAAAGCAAAAACAGCCACTGGGTCCATTTGTAATAGCTGGGTTCACAAGTAGCATACTCACGGCTCCAGTCATAGCTTAGCCCCATTCGTTTTAGCTCGTCCCGCATATGCTCAATATTGCGCCAGGTCCACTCGTGGGGATGAACATTGCGCTGAATAGCAGCATTCTCCGCCGGCAGACCAAAAGCATCCCACCCCATAGGGTGCAGCACATCATAGCCTTGCATTCGCTTGAATCTGGCTATCACGTCACCGATAGAGTATACACGAACATGCCCCATATGCAAACGTCCCGAAGGGTAGGGGAACATCTCTAGGCAATAATACCGCGGGCGGCTATCATCGTCTAGCGATGCATAGAGCCCATCCTGCTCCCAACGCTTTTGCCATTTGCTTTCGATCTCATGGAAATTGTACCTGTCAACCATACAATACCCCCGTTCGTCGCCTAGTGTTCCTCATCTCTTGATCAAAAAACCCCGTCCCCTAAGGGACGGGATCCTAATCACCCGCGTTACCACCCTTGTTGATGACCCAAAACAAGATGTTTTCTATCCTGCCACTTAGCCCTTATGGGCCATCCACTCATCAGCAAGTTAACGTCTGCCATCCGGAATCGGTTACTGGAATTCACCGATTCATCTCCGAGGCGAGATTCAACTGGCTTTGGTACCGGCTCACACCTCATCCGGCTCTCTAGAACCAACAGCTCAGCCTACTACTCCTCATCATAGATATAGTCTATGGTTTTGTATACACACATTATATGCAATCAAATAGGAAAGATCAACCGCTGGTTGGGAAGCCGCACCTGCGCACACTTTAGAATAATCCCTTTACGTTCCATTCATACTATGGGAAGACTGTAAATGGGGGTGTAATAGCTTGGACAAGGCCACTCACGATTTACACGATAGCTATCAGCAAATGGTCAAGGTCGCCACACCCAAGCCAAATTACGTGAAGAATATCGCCCTCGCCTTCCTAGCAGGCGGCGGTATATGTGTCATCGGGCAATTGGTGTATAACCTCGTTGATCCCGTCGAACCCACTTCCGCAGAGACTGCTGCCATCACATTGGCCACCATGATCGCTCTGGGCGCCCTAGCTACAGGTTTGGGAGTCTATGATTGGCTAGCAGAGCGGGTAGGTATGGGAGCAGCAGTGCCAATCACCGGGTTCTCCAACACTGTTACCGCCGCCGCCATGGAATTCAAACGGGAAGGATATTTATTGGGTATGGGGGCCAAAATGTTTGTTATAGCTGGGCCTGTCTTAGTCTACGGCATATTAAGCGGTTTTGCCATCACCCTGCTCCGAGCAGTTTTCACTGGCATGCTGTTCTAGGTCACAAGGAGGTGCCCCATGGCAAGAAAGCTTCAGGGACTACAGACAATCGCCTTTGACCTATCGCCTAAGATCGTGGGTTCCGCTACTATTGCCGGCCCTAAGGAGAAGAAGGGCAATCTAGCTCCTTATATAGATAACCTGGTACCTGACCCCATGCTGGGCGAGCAAACCCCGGAAAAAGCGGAACGCAAGCTCTTGTACCAGACCTGTCAAGAAGCCCTGGCCAGAGCAAAGCTAACAGAACACGACATGGATTTCTTTTTGGGCGGCGATCTACTGAACCAGATCATTTCTTCGAGTTTCTGTGCCAGAGACTTGGGTATTCCCTTCATCGGCATTTATGGTGCTTGTTCCAGCATAGTCGAAGGGCTAGGTCTAGGCGCCATGTTGGTCGATGGCGAGTACGCTGATCAGGTCCTCATCGCCACCTCTAGCCATTACCAAGCCAGTGAGCGGCAGTTCCGCTATCCCATCGAGCTGAACATCCAGCATAAAGGTACTAGCCAGTGGACNGTTACCGGCGCAGGAGCAGCCGTCTTGAGTACCCAAGGAGAAGGTCCCAGAATCACCTGCGTCACCTTTGGTCGCGTCACAGATTATGGCATTAAGAGCCCAGATATAATGGGTGCCGCCATGGCCCCCGCTGCCAACGATACGCTCTGCAGACATTTTCAAGATACGAACACTTCACCGGGTGATTACGATCTTGTCCTCACCGGAGATCTCGGTAACATGGGCCAAAAGCTTTTTATGGATTTGGCGAAAGAGGCAGGACACACCCTAGGCACCAAGCATATGGATGTGGGCGCAACTATCTATAAACCCCAGCAAAGAGCCGGTGCTGGAGGCAGCGGGTGCGCCTGTGCCGCTCTGGGGATATTGGGCTATGTTATAAAGGAGATGTACCAAGGAAGGTACCGTCGAGTACTAGCCTTGGCTACCGGAGCCCTTTTCAGTCCCCTATCCTATCAACAGGGAGATAGTATTGCCGGCATCGCCCATGCTATAGTTATGGAAAACCCGTAAGAGCAGCATGAAGAAGGTGATCCCTTTGGATTATCTCAAGGCTTTTCTAGTTGGAGGAGCCATCTGTGCCATAGCCCAGATCATCCACGACAACACTGAGCTGAGCCCCGCCCATATTCTGGTTGGATTAGTCATGGTCGGTGCCGTCTTAGGCGGGTTGGGGGTGTATGATCTCCTCGTTGATTTCGCCGGTGCCGGCGCCCTTGTCCCGGTCAGCGGATTCGGCAATGCTATTGTCAACGGTATGCTCAATGAAGTCAAACGCTTAGGCTGGGAAGGCCTATTTACCGGCGCCTTCGAGATCACTGGCCTGGGAGTAACAACTGCCATCATCTTTGGAGCCCTCATGGCGGTACTCTTTCGACCCAAAGGTTGACAATCAGTACGGCTTACCAAGTGACTTCTTAAGAGAGGAGCGGTTTGCGGCAAATGAAAGTAATCCGCTCTGTCACCGGTGTAGGCAATGCCCGGGTGAGATCACCATAATGGCCCAGAAGCTCCAGGCCAGCATCCACAAGCAACTGGCTTATAGTACGCTGTGAAAAGGCTCTTTGTATATGGCTTTCCATTCGCTTCTCGTACAGTCCGGAAGGCTTACTTTGTTTGCACTCCAGGGGGCCATAGGCTGGGAGAAAAAACGTCAGATCCATATAACACATCTGTGACTCAGGATCATACGTATTTTCCCATATATACGCATATTCACCCTCATCGCCAGCGTAGGTATGATTACCATAGACAGTGGCTAGCTTGTGGGCAGTATTTACATCGAAGACGAAATACCCGCCTGGCTTGAGAATCTTCCCTACGCTATCAAAAGTGGCTGCCCAATCGGATAGTTCCAGGAGGTAATTCAAGCTATCGCATAGGCAAAGTACCACATCATATTCACCAGTTAGGTTCAAGCAGCGCATATCCTGTCTAGCGAATTGCACCACCAGACCATGCCTGCGAGTCTTGGCTTCTGCTATAGATAACATCTCTGAAGAGATATCTAATGCTGTTACCCGATAACCTTGCTTTGCCAAGCGATAGCTAAACTCGCCGGTCCCACAGGCTAGATCAAGTATCCTGCCACGACCAACGTCTATACTGCTCCCCAAAGGGAGAGCACCAGCTATCTCGGCATCCTTCACTAGCCCTAGCACATAATCGCACCAAGCTCCGTAATCGACTTCAGCCATCAGCTCATCATAGTACCTGGCCAATATGCCATAGGCTTCAGCAGAATCTAGTGGACTATCTACCATCATACTCTCCCATTGCTATGTGGGAACTCCTCCCACTACTTGGCCTCACTCACCTTACTGCACCACTTCGCGGCCGATTTCAAGCTCGGCTTCCCAATCCACTCTATGAGCATCGCCCCAGAGACTGTCCAGATCATAAAACTCCCGTTCTGCATGGTGAAACACATGGGCAATAACATCTCCAAGATCGATTAGTACCCACCGGGCTTCGTTGGAGCCTTCCCGGCGTTTGATCTTTAGATCCTCATCTTTAACCTCATCAAGTATAGCCTCAGCAATAGCCCCCAAATGCACCATTGATTCGGCACTACAGATCACAAAGTAATCTGCTATTAGGGTCACTGTTCGCACATCTAATACGTTTACATCTTGCGCCCTACGGTCTGAGGCTGCCTGAGCCACCCGCAACGCTAGGTTTCTAATATCCAGTACCATCTCTCCTTTCGTGCTCCACATACCACGGCTAAAACTGCGGCACTGAAAAGTTCTCACCTACGATAACCATCACATCGTAGCCGTTATCTCCCCAGGCTACAGTATTTGAACCGTCATCATCAATGATTTTTGCACCAAACAGTTCGGCAATCTGTGTACCCACATCCCGGCGGGCAGGATTGACTATTACCTCTGTCTCCCGATAACCAAACCGGTGGGCATCCCTGACATCTACCACTTGATAACCCTGCTCTCTTAGCCGAGCAGCGGCATATCCTGCTGCTCCCGCTGCACCACTCCCGTTAAGCACTTGAATAGTGACAGGCTCCACACCCCAGATCAATCGATCTACCATCACCTGAGTAGCATCTGAGTTAGCAACCCAATAGCTAACGCCCCCTATTATCTCTCCTCTGCCCGGCACTAGAGCTGTGACGACCGAGTCGCTGGTAATATCACGCATGGCCAGACCCAGATTGATCATCCGAGTCAATGATAGATTTGTGGCCACACAGTCCCAAAGCTGCAGACTTAGGGCAGGTAACTTAGCGATAGTAGATGGCTTGAGGGCCTCCTTGGCAAAGGCCTGCATGAATTTCTGCTGCCGATGAATGCGACCCCCATACTCGCCTTTCGCCGGATCCAGCAAAGAGATGTCCCCTAAGCCATCGGCACGGAAGCGAACATAGCCCAACGCGTCTGACCCACTTAATCGCTGCAGACCAGGGTATAGGTTAATGTGCAGATCCTGGGCAAAATCATCATATTTCATACGTCGCTCCACATCGATCTCTACTCCACCCAGGATATCCACCAGTCGCTCAAACCCCTCGAAATCCACTTTAACATAGTACCTAACTGGCACACCGAGGAATTGCGACACGGTGTTCATCGCCAACCGGGGCCCACCATAGGCATGGGCAGCATTTACTCTATCATACCCCTTGCGCCCCGGAATCTGAACCCTGGTATCACGGGGAATAGAGATCAGTGCGACTTGCCCCTTGGTAGGATCCACACTGGCCAAGATCATCGTATCAGTTCGGCGCGAGTCATGGGGGCCTCCGTCTATGCCCATTATCAGTACGTTCACACGTTCCGCCAAGTCACGCTGTGTCCTCTGGACATTGGGATCAACCGGGTCTCTATCAATGTGATAAGAGAAACCCATGCCTTTGTTATACGTATAGTACGCAGTCCCCACAGCCAAAATGATAGCAATAATAATGATAATACCGTAATAAACCAGCCGCAATTTCCTGCGCCGCCGCTTGAGTCGGCGCTTTTCCTCAAGCTCCTGACGCTTGAGCTCCAGCTCTTCCGGTGTCAGCACCTCCATGACCTCCCTCCTCTGAAATGTACGTCAACCTCCCTCAAGATCTCTATGGACCTAGTGCCCTCGCTTCCCTTAGTAGCCAATTTCGGGCAGACACTGTTCGGGGATGGATGGGCAACCCCCGCTCTATGACATGGATCAGCGCAATATCCATGCTCCGAACGAGGGCAGCGGTAAGATCTGTAAAGGCCAGTTCCCTTAGCTCGTCCGCTCCCGGATAGCACCGTTCAGGCTCTACATAGTCGGCCAAATAAATTATCTTTTCTAATAATGACATCCAGACTCTGCCTGTCGTATGATAGCGGATAGCCAACAGAATTTCTTCATCTTCCACACCGAACTCACGGCGAGCAAGTTCAGCACTGACTGGCCCATGTAGTAAGCCGATGGCTACCTTCTCAATCTCATCCCTAACTATACCAAATTCTAACACCCTGTTCAACAGGGTATTATTGGACGGACTTTTGCCACAATCATGCAGCAGGCCAGCTAGTTCCGCCTTCTCCCTGTCAGCGCCATGCTGTGCCGCGAGCTTGCCTGCAACAGCAGCCACCCCAAGGGAATGCGTATAACGTTCTGGTGAGATCATAGATTGCAGCCGCTCTTGGATCATCTCCCGCGGCATACTGCTGATATGCAGCCTTATCAACCCCTTTCTCCAGTCCCGTAGAGACCTTCACTATAGATATACGTGGCTACTGTCTCTGGAACTAAGTACCTTATGGATCTACCCGTCTTCAACCGGCGACGCAAATCCGTTGAGGAAATCCCCATGGGTGGCACTTCTAAGATATGAATCCTATCTTTGAAGGGGACGTACAAAGGTCCTAAGGCCATAGCCAGTCTTTCTAAGCCATAGCCAGGGCGGGTGACCGCTATAAATTCTGCTAGGGCCAACACTTGATCTGGTGCTTTCCAGGTTAGAATCTCCAAGATTGCATCGGCCCCGGTGATAAAATACATCGTTGCATCAGGATACTCCGTTCTCAAATCTGTGAGAGTGTCCACTGTATAAGTCACTCCACCACGGTCAAGATCAACCCGGGAGACCGCAAAATTCGGGTTCGCCATAACCGCCAAAAGGGTCATCAAGTACCGGTGACGAGGGGACGTCACCTGTCCCTGTACTTTGTGAGGCGGTATACCCGCGGGGACAAAAATGACCTTCTCTAGGTCAAACGCCTCCCGAGCCTCTTCAGCAGCCATCAGGTGACCGTAATGAATCGGATCGAAGGTCCCCCCCATGATCCCGATGACTTCAGCCATTAAGTATCACCTTCATGTTCTTGTCTGTCCACTGCCATAGATGACGAACTTCGTCGAGGTAAGCTCTTCCAGACCCATTGGCCCTCGGGCATGAAGCTTCTGAGTGGAGATACCCATCTCAGCTCCCAGGCCAAACTGGTGCCCATCGGTAAAGCGTGTGGATGCATTAACATATACCGCTGCGGAATCGACCTTTTCCAGAAACTCTCGGGCATTATTATAGTCATTGGTCAAAATGGCTTCTGAGTGGCCGGTGCCATACTTGTCAATATGGTCGATCGCTTCTGCCAAACTATCTACCACTTTGATGGCCAATACCAAGTCTAGGTACTCTGTCTCCCAATCGGCCTCCTGGGCCGCTTCGAGCTCAGGGACAATCTCTCTAGATCGCTCACAGCCTCTTGAGTGCACGTTCCTCTCCGCTAGGCTTGCCGCAATTGCCGGCAAGAATCTATCGGCAATGCCCTGGTGGATCAAAAGAGTCTCCACGGCATTGCAGACACCTGGCCGTTGGCATTTGGCATTGAGCACAATCCGACTGGCCGCATCCAAAGGAGCACTCTCATCCACAAATATGTGACAGTTACCTTCTCCTGTTTCAATGATCGGTACTGTAGCATTCTCTAAAACGGTGCGGATCAGACCACGTCCCCCCCGGGGAATTAAGACGTCTACAAGACCTGTCTGTCGCATAAGAGCTAGCGTAGCAGCCCGATCCGTATCACGGATAGCTTGTACAGAAGCGGGAGGCAAGCCGGTCCTTTCTAAAGCAGCATTCATAGCCTCTACAATTGCCATATTAGAACGAAAGGCTTCAGACCCACCCCGCAAAATCACGGCATTGCCTGCCTTTAGGCAAAGGCCCGCGGCATCTACTGTGACATTGGGTCTAGCTTCATAAATGATCCCGACAACGCCTAAAGGAACCCGTATCCGCCCTACCTCCAAACCGTTGGGTCGGCGAGTCATTGATACAGTAGCCCCGACGGGATCCGGTAGAGCAGCGACTTCTCTAAGACCATGGGCTGCCGCGGACAATCGTTCTTCATTCAGTGTCAGTCTGTCAATTAGAGCACTGGAGATACCCTTGGCTTTGGCGGCAGCTATGTCCGCAGCATTGGCTGCCAAGATTTTGTCACTGCTATGCCCTAAGGCATTTGCCATGGCCAAAAGAGCGGTGTTCTTCTCGGTAGTCGAAGCGCTACGCAACTGCCGTGCGGCCGCTTTGGCCGCCAGAGCTTGACTCTTGACCTTATTCTCTATATCAACTGCGTTCATGGATATCGAGCCACTCCAGATTCCGCATCCTCTAAGAACACGGAAGCAGCCCTGCACCTCCTTGGCACACGTACTCTTACTCCTCAGCAAACAACACCAGATTATCTCGGTGGATGACCTCGTCATAATCCTTATGATCTAGCAATTGGCTTATGGCATCGGAACGCCGTCCTTTGATCAGTTCTACCTCATCGGAGGTATAGTTAGTGAGTCCTCTCCCTATCTCGGCGCCTTCCTTATCGATGACGCTGAGTAGATCCCCCGCGTCAAACGTTCCCTCTACCTTGGTAATGCCAATGGGAAGCAAACTCTTCCCCGCCTGCAGCAAAGCTCGCTTTGCACCGTCATCGACATATACCTGTCCTTGGGGCCTGTGGTAAAAAGCAAGCCATTGTTTTCTGCTTTTGAGGCGATCTGTCTCCGGCAAGAACAAGGTGCCTACCTGATCGCCCTCTACTGCTTCGTGGATTACCCCTGTACGGCCTCCATGGGCGATAATCATAGGTATTCCCGACCGACAAGCAATCCGGGCAGCCTGGAATTTAGTCTGCATGCCCCCAGTGCCACGAGTGCTGCCAGCTCCTCCCGCTACCCCAGCTACTTCATCTATCTTAGTGATCGTCTCCAATAACTGGGCATCGGGATTTTGACGGGGATCGGCCGTATATACCCCGTCTACATCGGATAGAACCAAAAGCAGGTCAGCACCAACCAAGGCAGCTACCAATGCAGACAGCGTGTCATTATCACCAAATTTGATCTCATCAACGGCCACAGTATCATTTTCGTTGACGATGGGAACTACACGGTACCTTAAAAGCTCCAATAGTGTATGTCGCGAATTCAGGTACCGACCGCGGCTACTCAAATCCTCCCAGGTCAGAAGCACCTGAGCCACTACCTGTCCATACTCAGAGAAGAGTTTCTCATATACCTGCATCAACAACCCTTGCCCAACCGCGGCGACCGCTTGTTTGGCAGGCAAAGTAATAGGCCGTTGACTAAAACCAAGCCTGCTCATGCCGGCCCCGATGGCGCCGGAAGTAACCAGAACCACTTCCATGCCCCGATTGTTTAGATCGGCAATCTCACGCACCAAGGACTCTAATCTCTGTAGGTTCAGGCGATAGGTGGGATAGGTAATGCTGCTGGTGCCAACCTTGATTACGACTCGGCTAACTCTCTGGAAGACACTCGCTTCGCATCATAGATCAGCAATGCCCCCTTTGTTTGGATTCCCCTCGGAATGGCGGTACAAGACAACTACATTGCCTATTGTCTGTATCACTTCTGCACTTGTTAAGTTCGCCAAGGTCTTGGCAAGCTCCTTGGGTTCTCCGTCAACATTCTGCAACAGCCGAATCTTAATCAGCTCACGGGCCTCGAGGGCCTCCTCAATCTGTGTTACGAGATTATCCGTTATGCCACCCTTGCCTACCTGGATGATTACCGGCAGTTCATTGGCCAAACCCCGCAAATGTGCCCTCTCCTTACTATTCAACCCCATCTGTTTCGCTCCCTTACCTCAAGTATTCAAACTCCCATTGTCCGATTTTCACTGTATCACCATCTTCGATCCCCGCTTGCCTTAGCGCTTCTATAACACCTATGTCATCTAGGATCAGAAACAGCCAACGCAACGTAGCGGGATTCTCCACATCGTGCCTTTGTAGCAGGCGCTGAAGACCCGCACCTTCCACTATAAATGCGCCATCTTCTTTTCTAACGGCGAACTCCGACAAAGGCTGCTTTTTGCGGGGAATGGTGATCATCTCTGGCTCCAGCGGAAGTACTGGTTCATCCTGATCCGCTTTGCGATGAAGACTCTGCAGCTCACCCCAGATTCTGTAAATCAGCTCCCTGATTCCCTGATTCGTTGCGGCCGAAACACCCATAACTTTGCCCTCCACCACTTGTGCAAGCCTCTTTAGATTGTCTTCGGCTCCTGGTAGATCCAGCTTATTGCCCACAACAATGTACGGCCTTTCTCCTAGTTCGCTACTAAACAAAGCTAGCTCCTCCCGAACCTGACGGAAATCATCCACAGGGTCACGACCTTCCATGCCAGAACAGTCCACCACCTGTACCAAAAGTCTCGTCCTTTCCACATGGCGGAGAAAGTCATGCCCCAAGCCGACGCCGGCGTGGGCCCCTTCGATAAGACCGGGTAGGTCTGCCACAACAAAGCTCTTCCCAATATCCACTTTGACAACGCCTAAGTTAGGAGCGAGGGTAGTAAAGGGATAGGCTGCAACTTTGGGCTTAGCTGCGGATATCACTGAAAGCAAAGTGGATTTGCCGGCATTAGGATAACCCACTAACCCCACATCGGCGATGACTTTAAGTTCCAGCCTCAGCCAGCGGGACTCGCCGGGCTCCCCTTTTTCGGCAAAGGTTGGCGCCTGCCTAGTAGGAGTGGCAAACACAGCATTTCCCCGCCCTCCCTTGCCTCCGCGAGCCGCCAGCAAACGTTGGCCAGGAATAGTCAGATCCGCTATTGTGGAACTTGTCTCGTCATCATAGACAACTGTGCCCGGCGGCACGCGGATAATGAGATCCTCTCCGTTCTTACCTTCTTGCTTATTGCCTCTACCGTGCCCTGCTGCTTCAGCCCGGTAATGGGTGCGGTACCTAAAATCCAGCAAAGTAGTCATCGATGGGTCCACTTCCAGAATGACGCTACCTCCAGTACCTCCATTACCTCCATCGGGGCCGCCGGCAGGCACGTATTTCTCACGACGAAAACTCACACTCCCGTTTCCACCATCTCCAGCGTTTACGTAAATTTTCGCCCGGTCTACAAACTGCATACTCACACCTCCCGAGTATGTCAAAGGCCACACCCGCTAGCATCGCACCGGATGTGGCCTCATATACTTGTCCCATCGGCCCATGTGGCTGCCCAATCCCGTGTGTTTCCTATCCAACAGACTGGCAACAAGCCTAGAGCCATCAACTGCTACGCAGTAACTACGCTACTTTCAGGGGAAATGCTAACTTGCCTCTTATTCTTCCCCACCTGTTCAAAGCTTACATACCCATCAATCTTGGCAAACAGGGTGTCATCGCGACCCCGTCCTACATTATAGCCTGGATGGATTCTAGTCCCCCGCTGCCGCACCAGTATGGAACCAGCAGTAACAAATTGACCGTCGCCCCGTTTGACACCTAATCTTTGGGCAGCACTATCACGACCATTACGGGAACTACCCACTCCTTTTTTCTTAGCAAATAATTGCAGATTCATTCGCACTAGGCACACCTCCTCCTGTTGCCTTGAAAACCCGAATGTACTAATGGGTTGCACCCAACTAGATTCGCATCTGACATATACTTACAAAAGCCGGGTAATCCGCCTCTATAGCCTGTAAACCAAGCAGCATCGTCTCCAAAATAGCATCCACCTTGATGTTATCGCCGCCGCATCCAGATATTTGACAATCAAGATTACCATCTTCTACCACGACTCCTGGCGCAATCTGGGTCAAACCCTCCAGCCCCAGCACCGCGGTCTGCACAAGCGCCGATACAGCGGCGCAGACAATATCTTCGCCATGGGGAGCATATCCCGAGTGCCCTTGAGCAACAAAGCGACGGATGCGTCCTGTCTTGTCTCTGTAAATGCTAATCTGGATCACTGCCAGGCTCCCTTAGGCGTTGATTTTCTCAATCACAAGTTCAGTAAAGGGCTGTCGATGGCCTGTCTTCTTGCGGTAGTTCTTCTTCGCCTTATACTTGAAGACAATGATCTTCCTTGCCTTGGCGTTGCGCTGCACTCGGGCAGTAACGCTGGCTCCGGTAATCAGGGGTTTGCCTATCTTGGTCTCGTCCCCTACAACCATCAGCACTTCATCGAGGGTAACTTCTGCACCTTCCTCCGCCGGTAGCTTCTCGACACGGATGGTATCGCCTTCCCGTACCTTATACTGCTTACCGCCGGTTTGCACTATTGCGTACACTAGCTGTACCTCCTCCATCCTAGACTCGCCGGAATCAGGCGGCTCCAAAGAACACTTACGGCCCATTCCGAGCGGCTTCGGTATCTGAGTATAAAAGGCCCCAGATACCTACATTCCCGAGTTTACCACGGCCGGAAAGGCCTGTCAAGATAGCATCCTTCCCTTGGCAAAGGTTCTAAACACCTTGGTGATCTCCACCTTCAGCTTCTGGCCCACGTGCCTACCTGCCCCTTCAATATCCACTACGTAACCGTGCAGTCGCGAGATCCCATCTTCCGGGTTTGTCAAATGTGGCTCTTCAATTTCCAAATCGATGACGTCCCCTTGCTTTACCGGCACCGCCATGGCTGCCAAGGCTTCCTTACTACCGGCGTAGACGATCTCTACTTCCTCCCAATGACGATAGTCTGAGCCTCGCACATATATAGTCTTGCCCGTGATTGCCTCAAGTTGGGCCAGGTTTGCTCCACCGGCTCCGATTAACATGGAGGCCACCGAGGGGTGCACTTCAATCATCAGAGCCTCCACATCGTGCTCCCGGGCCACTTGCATAATTTCCCTTTCCACACTGAAAGCAAGCGTTTCCTCGGAAAGCACCCGTCCCGTTCCGCCGCAATAAGGACAAGAGCGCTGGAGAAAATCGTTGATATTCTGCCTGGTCTTCTTCCTAGTCATTTCAACCATGCCAAGATTCGTGAATCCCAATACATGGGTCTTGTTTTTCTCTTTTTTCGTTTCTTGCTCAAGGGTGGTCAAAACCTTCTGCTCGTGTTCCGGAGATACCATATCGATAAAATCAATGATGATAATGCCTCCAATGTCCCTAAGGCGCAGTTGTCTGGCTATTTCCTTTGCTGCCTCTAGATTCGTCTTCAGAACTGTATCAGCCAGGTTCTTGCTGCCGGTATACTTGCCGGTATTTACATCAATGCTGGTTAGAGCCTCTGTTTGATCAATGACCAGATAACCTCCGTTATCCAGCCATACCTTGCGCTTTATGGCCCGCTTTAAATCAGCTTCGACTCCATAGAACTCAAATATGGGAATGTTTTCATCGTGATAGTAAAATACCCTGGAGCGGAGATGGGGTGCAATGGTGTCTAGGATTTCCAAAACTTTGGTATATTCTTCCCGGGAATCGACTATAAATCGGTTGAACTCCCTAGAGAAGCAATCCCGTACCAAACGGTAGATGAGATCGTGATCTTTGTATAGTAGCCCTGGGGTCTTGGTGCGTTCCGCGCGCCGCTGCAACTGCTCCCAAACCTTGATGAGGAATTGCGCATCCTGCTCCAACTCGGCTTGACACTGGCCTTCGGCTAAAGTGCGCACAATCAGCCCCATGCCCGGCGGTTTGATGTCCTTGGTCAGCTTTTTCAGCCGTTCTCGCTCCTTTTCATCTTGAATGCGCCGGGATATGCCTATGTGATCCACTGTTGGCATAAGAACCAGATATCGGCCGGGAATAGTCAAATTAGTAACTACCCTAGCCCCCTTGGTTCCGATAGGCTCCTTACTCACTTGCACGATGATCTGCTGTCCTTCTCTGAGGACGTCGTTTATCCTACGGGACTTACGTTTACCATTCTTCGATCTGCCGTCATTGCCCTCGGCTAGCTTGGCGTAATCTCTGGCATCATCGACATACAAGAAAGCATTGCGCTCCAAACCTATATTCACAAAAGCTGCCGACATGCCTGGCAGCACGTTTTCCACTCTACCTCGGTAGATGTTACCGACCACCCTCTGCTGGGTGGCTCTTTCAATATATACCTCTACTACCCGTCGATCTTCCAGGAATGCTGCCCTGGTTTCCCGACGCCCGCAATTAACAATAATATCTTTGCCCATATTGCTCCTCCTAACAATGAGCCACTTCTAGGGGGGAGACCAGATACGGTCCCCGGGCAATAAAGAGGCCGGAACGGTGAATCTTCATCGAATTATGAGCAAAGGGAAGCCGCTCAGCCACTTCCTCAGGCCGTACATTGCCTTGACTGCCAGTTTGCACCAATAAGGCAACACCAATACGCGATGAGTTAACCTCCAAAGCTTCCAATGAATATATCCACGGACGAATATCCACTGTCTTCGTACCTTTCTTGCGTGACCGTTCCACCCAAATGGCCTCACTATCTAATATGTTTCGGACTGCTCGTCCTAAACTTTCACCCTGTCTTTGACTGCCGGTTATTATATAACTCGCCCGATTGATAACAGACATCAGTGTGGGAACTTCCGGGCCAATCTCCACCGCAGCTCCAAATCGAATACCTACAGGCAGGTTTTCATTGAGTATCTTCAGAAAATCATCAGGCCCAATGTCACTGGTCAGTTCCATATCTACATACTCGCCGCTACTCGTTACCCCCACAGCTAGGGCAGAACCGAAAGCTATCTTGGCCCTGGGGCTAAATCCCTGACTGTACGCTATGGGCAGCCTTGCTCGGCGGACTGCCCGCTCAATGGTGCGGGCCAAATCCAAATGGGAGATAAACCTGACTTCTTCACCCTTGGTGAGTCTAGACCTAATCAACATGATTGCCTTCGCCTCCCGTCCAGATATTCCGAACACCAAACTCTGGACAAAGGCCGCAATCGGTGCAGCCTAGACGGCAATCCGGTGTAAGCTGTCCACGCTGTGCTCGAGCCCATTCCAGGGCCAAGTACTCCTTACTGACTCCCGTTTTGATGTGGTCCCATGGCATCGTTTCCTCTAGAGATCGAGCTCTTTGGCTATAGAAATAGGGATCGATACCGGTAGCCTCAAAAGCCTGCAGCCAATGGTCATAATCGAAATGCTCCGACCACGTATCCAATCTACTTCCCCGCTGCCAAGCAGCTAGAATTACCTCAGCAACCCTGCGGTCTCCCCGGGCGATGACAGCCTCCAAGAGACTCTTGTCCACATCGGTCCAGCTAAAGGAGATCGAATGATTCCTTAGCAACTTGCGCAGGTACCTTTGACGCTCCTCCAATTCCTCTTTGGATGCTTGGGGTGCCCACTGAAAAGGAGTATGGCTCTTGGGCACAAAAGAGCCTACGCTGACATTGATCCGCACCCGACCTGCTTGACCTTCACGGCCTCGAATCTGCCTACCCAAACGCANTACACTGTGGGCCAATTCCGCTATCCCTGCCACATCATCAAGGGTCTCTGTAGGCAAACCGATCATAAAGTAAAGTTTCAGGGAGTCCCAGCCTGCTGTAAAGGCTGCCTCCGCAGCGGTCAGAAGGTCTTCTTCTGTGACGTTCTTGTTGATGACATCCCGTAGTCTTTGCGTCCCCGCCTCGGGAGCAAAGGTAAGCCCCGTGCGGCGCTGGCGTTGGATCTGGTCCGCTAACCCCACAGAAAAAGAATCAAGACGTAAAGAAGGTAAGGACAGAGCTACCCCACAATCTGCATAGCTTACCACAAGATCCTGAATCAGCCCTTGGATCTCGCCATAATCACTGGTGGAAAGGGAAGCCAAAGAGATCTCTTCGTAACCGGTACTGGCAACTAGCTTCTCTGCCTGCTTGAGCAGCGTTTTTCGCCGCCGCTCCCGCACCGGGCGATAGATGATGCCAGCCTGGCAGAATCGGCATCCCCTAGTACAGCCCCGCATGACCTCCAGCATGATGCGATCATGGATAACCTCTACGTAAGGGACCACAAAGCTTTCTGGGTAGACAGCACTATCAAGATCTTGGATCACCCTTTTGTTGACAGTTGCCGGTACCCCAGATCCTTTAGGTTCTATCCTTTTTACCGTGCCATCAGTATGGTACTCAACACGATACAATGATGGTACGTAAACCCCTGGGATAGAGGCCACCTGTGAGAGGAAATCCCCTCGAGTCCCTCGTCCTGCTTTCCACTCTCGGTAAGCATCGACCAAATCATTGATAGCTTCTTCGCCATCACCAATGACAAATAGATCAAAGAAAGCAGCTACAGGCTCTGGATTAAATGCACAGGGCCCACCGCCTACTACGAAGGGATCAAGATCAGATCGGTCCGCAGCCAAAATAGGAATACCACCTAGCTGGAGCATATTCAGGATGGTAGTATAACTCAGTTCATACTGTAAAGTAAAACCCACAAGGTCAAATTCGCGAAGAGCGTGGCGAGTCTCCAGGCTAAACAAGGATAGATCATACTCCCGCATTTTGACCTCCATATCCGCCCAAGGCGCATAAACCCGTTCAGCCAAAGTATCCTCACGGGCGTTGAGCACATGGTATAGAATCTTGTAACCGAGATTACCCATACCTACGTCGTAAATATCTGGAAAGGCCAAAGCAAACTTAACCGAAGTGGTATCCCAATCCTTGCGGACTATATTCAGTTCATTGCCTGTATACCGGCCAGGCTTAGTCACAGAGGGTAGAATAACGTCCAAGAGCTTTGCGTAATCCATAACTACACTTCCTGTTCTCGGGAAAGCAACCAAAATATTTAAAAGTAGTATGGCAAAGACTGACCCTCACCATGCTCCACCAGACTTTCCCATATTGGATAAGTGAGAAACGCCAAAAACGGGTTTCTCGATTCTAACCGGCATGATATCGGTAACGGACAAGGGCGTGTAAGGGTGTATCAATGCCCAGTTCAAAGAAGCTCTTTACCACCTCCATTTCCGTGGTAAAGCCCGCGATATCGCCAGTCTCATCCATCACCAAGATAATGTGATACCGCTTAGGCACAAAATAACGTACAATGTCCCCTACAGGCACGTCGCCATAGGCAACCAACTGCTCTGCAGGGAGTACTCCCATCTCTTCCATCTCCTGTTTCTTCCTGGTCAAATACCGCATAAATACATAACCAGCCATCTTCTCTTCTCGCCCGGCAGCAATGAAAAGAAAGAATCCCAAACCTACAAGGGATACACTACTATAGCCATAGTATAGACCAACACCTCCGGCTAAGCCCATGCAGACCGCCAGGACTTTGCCTATATGGGCTGCCCGCACTGTGGCCCGCCGATAGCCCATTCTCACGGCCAGATATCCTCTCAAAATCCTACCGCCGTCTAAAGGGAGAGCCGGAACAAGATTAAACAAGCCCATTATACAGTTGGCCTTTATCACATAATCACACCAAAAGGATGGTGACACCCCAGAGGAACCCACAGCCAGGGCCAAAAGCGACAAAAAGCCATTAGTGATTGGACCAGCTAACGCTATCATAGCCTCAGCAAGTGGATCGGGGTTTTGAAAACCTTCACTGCGGGCCACGCCACCAAAAGGAAGCAACTCAATAGCACTTAACGGCATCCCATATGCAAAAGCAACAATTGTATGGGCTAGCTCATGGATCAACACTGTGCCAAAGAGGATAGTTCCATGGGGTAAGTAGCCCATCACTCCCAGAAGCAGCATCAATAAAAGAAAAAACGGATTGAGTTCGATCCGTATGCCACCCAGCCGCCCGATCTGCATGCTCCTTGGCCACCGCCTATCCATCCCCGCCCCGTTCTAGTCGTTCTCAATGCCCATGACTAGTATATTATCTTTAGGGCTCTTAGTATTACCGGTGGCCTTTCATCGCTTCGTCAGCGAAATGTGATCTTGTGACGCCGCATATGGACATTGAGAAGCAAACCTATGCCAGCCATATTGGTTATGAGAGAACTGCCCCCATAACTAACAAAAGGCAGAGGAATCCCAGTCACTGGCATCACGCCCAAAGTCATGCCTATATTGATTACTAGATGAAATACGAGCATGGAGACAACCCCTGCGGCCAAGTTGGCGCCAAAATCATCTTTGGCTAGAACCATGATCCTAAGCCCCCGCCAAAGCAAGAGTAAATACAGAGCCAACAGGGTAAAAGCCCCTAGAAATCCCAACTCTTCACCAACAACAGAAAAGATAAAATCGGTATGGTGAGCCGGCAGAAAATTCAGCTGAGCCTGGGTCCCATTAAACAGACCCTTGCCAAAAAGGCCTCCTGAGCCGATGGCGATCATGGACTGGATCACGTTCCAGCCGGCCCCAGTGCGATCAGCATATGGATCAAGAAACACCACGATTCGGCTTACCTGGTGGGGAGCTAAAATCGGCAAGATACCTGCGACACTAAGCCATGTGGCTATACTCAAGGCCCCGACGGCGCTAGCTCCAATAATGGCGAGATGGCGCGGTGATGCCCCCGCCATAAATAGCATGCCCAAAAGCACTCCCCCAAACACCATAGCCGTTCCAAAATCCGGCTGTTTCAGGATGAGAAGCATGGGAAGCCCCACGTGTACGAATGCAGACAGCAAATCAGCGAACCCTTCTAGCTGCTCTTTCTTCTCCAGATGTTTGGCTAGACTAATTACGATACCAATTTTCGCAAATTCTGCCGGTTGTATCCTGGCAGGCCCGATCAAGAACCAGCGCTGGCTTCCGGATACGTTTCTACCAAGAACCAACACTGCAGCCAGGCTCACTAATGTGCCCAAGTANATAAGCCGGTGATACTGCCCTAAGACATGATAGTCAAAGGAACACATGCCTATCATAACCACTAACCCGGCGAACACCCAAGCTAGTTGCTTCTTCACATAATAGTAAGCATCGCTTGGAGCGGCACCTGTGCCGGCTGTACTAGCACTACACAAGATCATGAGTCCAAAAAGCAACAGAATACCCACCAGTAAGATCAGGGCGAAGTCGATTTTCTGGGCCCATCTTCTCAATCCATCGCCACCATCCCATACCTCTACTGACCCTGATCGATTGCCCGTTTCATACGCTTCACAGGAATATTGGCAATCAACGCCACAGAGTTCTCGGATTTATCCAAGTTTACTTCAAAACCTGTTTCTTCAATCTCCATGTACTTGGAGATAACCTCCAAAAGATCTTCTTTTAGGGCCTCCAGGAGATTTGGGGAAACATTGACGCGATCGTGCACTAGCACTAGGCGCAAACGCTCCTTAGCTATCTGCCTAGATGAATCAGTGTCACGCTGCCAGAACTGTTTAAAAAACTCTATCATAACGGTTCCCCCCTTCAACTATGGCCCATGATGGCCCGTTTGAACCGGGAAATCCAGCTCTCTTCTTCAAGGGACAGGAACGGTACGTCTATGCCTTCCAGCCGACGGACTATGTTGTTGTAGGCCTGTCCAGCCCTACTTCTCCTATCCAGCACCACTGGCTCGCCTCTGTTTGTCGATACGATGATATCCTCATCATCGGGTACGACACCCAAAAGCTCTATAGCCAGAATATCGATAATATCGTCTATGCCCATCATATCGCCTTTTCTTACCATCTGAGGTCGGATGCGATTAATGATCAGGCGGGGGTTATAGAGCTCAGCAGCCTCGAGAAGTCCAATAATCCGATCAGCATCCCTCACAGCTGCGATTTCGGGCGTTGTGACGATAATGGCCTCGTCTGCCCCAGCAATAGCATTCTTAAACCCACGCTCGATGCCCGCAGGACAGTCCACCAGAATATATTCGAACTCCTCCCGCAGTTCAAGGGTGAGTTTACGCATCTGGTCCGGTGCGACAGCATCCTTTTCCTTAGTTTGAGCCGCCGGCAATAAAAAGAGATTCTCTGTCCGCTTATCTCTAATCAAGGCTTGCCGCAAACGGCAACTTCCCTCTACAACATCCGTTAAGTCATAGACGATCCGGTTTTCCAGCCCTAGTACTACATCAAGATTCCGTAGGCCGATATCAGCATCGATCAGGCAGACTGTTCGACCTAGAAGAGCAAGCCCTGCCCCAAGATTGGCAGCTGTAGTGGTTTTACCAACACCGCCTTTCCCACTCGTGACGACGATTACTCTTCCTGCCATCCCACTACCTCCTTAATCCACAATGACTCGGATATGGCTAGTGCAGTGCAAACCACACCCTTCCTACTGCAATCCGAGTCACCCCCAACGTGAACCGATATGCTAAAGATTGTAACTATGAATCATGATCAAATTATTCCTTATTTGTGCCATCTCCGGTCCTTGCGGCTCTGGCATCTCCCCATGATCTGGAGCTCGGGAGATAAAATGCGCTATCCGTAATTGGGTAGGCAAAAGCTTAAAGGCTACCACCACTGCGTTTTCATCGCCCAATGCTCCGGCATGAGCTACACCCCGCAAGGTACCCAGGATAATGATGTCCCCGCCAGCTATCACTTCAGCTCCAGGATTGACATCCCCCAACACAACCACGCTTCCCGCGTGATGAATGCTCTGCCCGGAACGAAGAGTACGTCGTACGATAATCGCAGTGTCCCGGCTCGCTTGGTCAGGTTCACCGGCCTCAGCCTGTTGCTCACCTGAATTATTTTCCATGTCTTCTCTTAAAGCCATACCGAATTCTCCCATTAGCTCTTCTAGCTGCGCCTTTTCCTCGGGGTGGCACTTGCGCTCTGTCTCATTGAGAGCTACGGTAACACCTTGCCAAAAACTTCTCGCCAACATCAGCTTCTTGCGCAGCTGTTCCAAGATATCGTTAAAATCTGCGTGGGGATCTAGCCACAGGACAAGTCCGTGTTTAGTCCCCTTGAAGGTCACATATTCACGGGCCACGAACCGCTCACCACCAATTGCCCACCATACTCTGTAAGATTCGGCATATCAATTTTGATTCCTTCTGAAAACTGCAAAGATAGGCCCTCTAGCCCTATCATACTGTTTCCCTTAAGACTCCCCTTCACCTTCCGGTTCGTATTGCCTACGAAAATAACCTTCCAAAAATTGACGGACTATGGGAGCCGCTGCTGTAGCCCCGCCCCCACCATGTTCTACAAAGGCTACTATGACAATTTCCGGGTTCTCCACCGGTGCAAAACCTCCAAACCAGCCATGGGCATCCCCTTGGCCGGGACCCAACTGCACGGAACCGGTCTTGCCTGCTATCTTCACTGGATAGGGAAAGCGACGAAAAGCTGTCGCGCCGGTGCCGTTACCTTCCACAACCTCGATCATACCCTTTATTACCGTATCCCAAGTTACCGATGTCGCACTGATCACCCGCGCCACCTCAGGTTCTGCCGTCTCGATAGCTTCCCCGGTGGGATACTGAATCCTCTCTACCAGGTAAGGAGTATAGATTGTGCCTCTATTGGCTATACCCATATAAAACGCGGCCATCTGCATCGGCGTAACCAGCAAGAATCCTTGACCTATGGCCACGTCCATGGTTTCCATTGGATACCATATTTGCTCGGATCTGGGACGTCGACTAAAACGCTGCCTTTTCCATTCAGGATCCGGTACTATTCCTGTTTCTTCTGATGGATACATAGATAGTCCAACCGGAGATCCGAACCCTGCATCCCGAGAATACTGGGCAATGGCTTCAATACCTAGCCTTAGCCCCAACTCCCAGAAAAAATCATTGCAGGAGACTTTTATTGCATCGGCTACAGTAATATTCCCGTGGGGCGGCAACGGTGGAGCGTTATTTAAGGTCCAACATCGCTTAATACCGTAAGGCCCTATGTCATCTGCATAGAAAACCTCCTTCGGCGTCGTCTTGCCTTCCTCCAAGGCGGCAATAGCAATCAGAGGTTTGAATGCAGAGCCAGGGGAGTACAACCCTCGTACAGCCCGGTTGAACAAAGGGCGCTGCGGATCCCGGGATAGTTCAAGGTAGTAGCTGCTCCGCTCGGCCGGATCAGACAAACGGTTGGGATCATATCCAGGCACACTCGCTAGGGCCAGAATGGCGCCGGTCTTAGGATCAAGTGCGATCACAACTCCGCTATAAGCATTGGTAAATTTGCCTGCATCCCGTACCCGTGCTAGTTGCTCAGCCAAGGATTGCTCTGCCAGTTCTTGCAGCTCCCAATCCAGGGTCAGGATCAAATCGGCACCCGGAATCGGAGAAATCCTCTCCAACACCCGCACCGGTCGGTTAAGGGCACTGACTTCCACCTGGCTGCCGCCATCCTCGCCCCGCAGAATAGACTCATAGAGGCGCTCTAACCCTGTGAATCCAACATAATCGGACCCATAGTACCCCTCTTCGGACCAAGCATCAAGCAGTTCCGGGCTAATGGGAGCCATATATCCCAAGACGTGACTTCCCAAAGAGCCTGAGGGGTATTCCCGGACCTCCTCCATCTCCACCATTACACCGGGGAGCTCAAACCGCAATTCTTCCAAAGCTACCACCGTTTGTGGAGAAACATCCTGCATCACTCGGATAGGCTCGTAGGAGTACCGACTCCCTTTGGCAATAGCTTCATCCAATTCCGGCCTCGTCAGGCCCAAGAGTTCGCTCAACCGAGTTAATACCTGTTCTCTGGTCGCCGCATCTAATCCCCAGGGCATGAACGAGACTGTAAAAGAAGCTCGGTTAGTGGCCAACGCCACTCCTTGTCCATCGAAAATGCGCCCTCGCGGTGCTACTGTACGCAACCACCTTATTCGATTCCCGTCCGCCATAGCAGCGTATTTTTGTCCCTGGGCGATTTGCAGATGCCAGAGTCTTGCCGCAAGGAGCAGAAACGCTATGAGAATAAACCACGCAAAAACTCTAGTCCTCTCCAACCGGGTCTTGGTATCCACTAGCCCTCCAAGCCCCCTTGACGAGGTATCTGCCCCAAGGCAACCAATGCATAGTAGATTGGAAAGGCGAAAACCACATTGACCAACCCAACGGGCAACACCACGGTCCAAAAACCTTTGCTTAGGGGCAAATTGCTTCCAAATGCCTTGGCTAATAGCAGATAAACGAACTGCTCTAACCANGTACCCACCAAGACAACCAANGGAGGCACAGCCAGATGATCACCGAAGATACGGGGAGCCAACCAACCACTTAAGCCTCCCACCAGCATCTTGCTAACGGCACCAGCTCCTATGAGTCTGCCCACTGCATAATCCAAAACAAGGCCACTAAGAAACCCAACAAGGCTACCAGGCGCCAGACCATGAAGCAGGCCAGTGAGAATCACGATCACAGTAACTAAGTCAGGTTTAACCCCCGTCCAAGCCCACAGGGAGAAAAACGTAGATTGCAGCACTAGCGCTGCAGCCAAACCCAATACTATACCTAGTTTCTTCATGGTAGTATCTCCCTATGAACACTCTTTTCATCTACTTGAGGACAAAGACCTGTCCGATTCTCGCCAGATCCACATGGGGCACCACAATGGCGGAAATGGAAATGCCGTACTGCCCTTTATCAACTGCCGTCACTACACCCACCGGCAACCCCTGGGGGTATATGCCGCTCATGGCGGAGGTAACAATCTGATCTCCCGTCTGAACATCAATCTCTTTAACCAGAGGCTTGAGGCGTAGTTCGCTCAAGCTGCCACTACCTTCAATTACAACCGGATCCCCTGTCCTCACCACAGTTGCTCCAAAGGCGCTGCGATCATCATTGATCAGCATCACCTCAGCAGTCGTGTTAGACGTTGCATATATCCGCCCCACTACCCCCGCCGGGGTGACAACGGCATCACCCGCCTTTAGTCCATCCCCTTCCCCCCGATTGATCACTACCTTATCAAACCAATTAGAGGGTGATCTAGCTACTATCTCAGCAGCCACAGGCTGGTGATCTCTGGTAAAATGGAACCCTAAAGCAGCTCGGAGATCAGCGTTTTCCTGCTCTAGCTGATCGACCCTATCGAGTCTACGTTTCATCCACTCTATCTCTTGCAGCAAAACCTCGTTTTCTTTCTGCAAACGACTATAGTTACGGATAACTCCCACCCAGTGGTTAGTGAAGTCTGTTAAGCCACTAAACACCCTATACACAGGAGCTATGCTGTCTTTGATCTTGCGTTCCCAAGGCGAAAGCTGGGGACGTCCATCTGCGGTTAGATAGATGAGGCCGATCAAGACAAAGGCAGCAAGTATAGTAACAAGCGTTGGCCACCGTCCCATTATCCACCGCATCCAGTTTCATCCTCATCAAGCGGCTACCCGGGCCTTGATTCGGGCTAGCTAAGCTTTCTAGTGTTAACCATCACCCGCTGCAACAGATCGAAATGCTCCAAAGCCGTGCCGGTCCCTTTTACTACAGCTGTTAGCGGATCCTCAGACAGATGAACAGGCATGCCTGTCTCATTGCTGAGCAAGCGAGTCATGCCGCATAACAANGATCCGCCCCCCGCCAAGATAATCCCCTTGTCCATAATATCGGCGGAAAGCTCTGGCGGTGTGCGCTCCAAAGTCACTTTTACAGCCTCAACGATCGCCTGGACCGGCTCAGCCAAAGCAACATGGATCTCTTCATCGGAGACTGTCACCGTCTTCGGCAAACCAGTGACCAAGTCGCGCCCTCGTATCTCCGCTATCTTGGGCTCCCGGTCTTTCTCGATATAGGCATTGCCTACTTCGTGCTTAACGCGCTCTGCGGTTCTCTCCCCGATCAAGAGATTGTACGTACGGCGGACATGTTGGACTATGGACTCATCGAGCTCATCGCCACCTACTCGAATAGAACGATGGGAGACTATCCCTCCTAGGGAAATAATGGCAACCTCGGTAGTTCCGCCGCCTATGTCCACAATCATGCTGCCGGTGGGCTCCTGAACTGGTAAACCGGATCCGATCGCGGCAGCCATGGGCTCCTCTATGAGTCTGGCATCCTTAGCACCTGCCGACAAGGTAGCATCGATAACAGCCCGCTTCTCAACCTCCGTAACCCCGGAAGGAACCGCCACTACCACCCTGGGCCGAAAAATCCCTCGACGTCGATTGGCTTTACTGATAAAATGTCGCAACATTCGCTCTGTAACATCAAAATCAGCGATAACACCATCTTTCATCGGCCTTACAGCTAGTATGTTCCCCGGGGTGCGACCAACCATTTCCCTAGCCTCAGAACCAACGGCCAAAACTCGGTTGCTGTCCCGTTCGATGGCAACCACCGATGGTTCCTGCAAGACAATACCCTTGCCTTGTACATATACAAGGGTGTTGGCGGTGCCCAAGTCAATACCCATATCCTTCGATAAAGCAATCATCTGCCCTCTACCTCCTGCCCAAAGCGGCCCTGTGGCCTATGGGGCGGGGGATTGCCCCGCCTTTCTATGTCAAAAAACCAGCTTCCTTCATCGACACAAACCGATTATCTCCGATGATTATGTGATCTAGCAAATCTATCCCCAGTATCTCCCCAGCCTGGAAAAGTCGCTTAGTAACCTGAATATCCTCGGAACTGGGAGAAGGGTCGCCACTGGGATGATTGTGTACAGCGATCACTGCCGCAGCACTGCGGCGAATACACTCCTTAAATATCTCCCGGGGATGTACCATCGAGGCGTTCAATGTACCTACTGATACCACCGGGGTGGCAATGACTTGATGCTTACTATCCAAAAGCAAGAGCCGCATAACTTCCCGATCCAAATAGCGCAAGTGCTCCATTACAAGATCCGAAGCATCTTGGGGAGTTCTTACCACAGTAGGCATTCTTACCGAAGCTTGTACCCTCCTGCCCAGCTCCAAAGCGGCTAGTATCTGAGCCGCTTTGGCCAAACCAATACCTTCTATGGCCTGTAGTTCCTCACAGCGGGCCTCTCTAAGTTCCCGGAGTGAGCCAAAATGGGCCAATACTTGATCCGCCAAAGAGAGGGCTGATTGCCGACGAGTGCCTACCCTCAAGATAATTGCCAAAAGCTCCCGGTTTGACAGCGATTCACAACCATGTTCCAAGAGCTTCTCCCGGGGACGCTCATCCATCGGCAAATCTCTAATCACAACACCCAAAGCTTATGCCTCCTAAAGCTCATACAAGGCATGGCTGGCGNTAGGCATGTGCTATAGGAGACTGACCCCAAATTCCAGTAAGACTTCTCCTAACTTGGGTACAGGCAAACCTACTACATTAAAAAAACATCCCTCGATTTTGTCCACTAGCAAAGCGCCTTTACCCTGTATACCATAGGCTCCGGCTTTGTCCAAAGGTTCACCGGTAGCCACGTATTTCCTTATCTCTTCCAACGACAGACTTCGGAAGAACACCCGAGTCACTTCGTGAAAGACTCTTTCCTTATTGGCTTCGGGGTCCACTACGGCTACACCTGTAATTACGCGATGTCCCCGCCCAGACAAGCACGATAGCATTCGGTAAGCTTCTTCAGCTCCTTGGGGCTTGCCTAAAATTTCCCCTGAATCCAGCAATACTATGGTATCAGCAGCGACTATGATCCCCTTGCTAACTCGCTCCGTCACCCAACGAGCTTTGGCATAAGCCGCAGCTTCCGCCATTTTGGCCGGTGTCTTGGCCTCAATGGAGCTTTCATCGATGTCTGCTGGCATCAATTCCAGCTCTACACCTAGTGTACTCAAGAGCTCCTGCCGACGTGGTGAGGCGGAAGCCAAAATCAACTTGGCCATCTAGCCTACTCCTTCGCAAAATCCATGCTTACCGATGCTTGGAAATATCTGAAGAGCTGTATTGCTAATAAAGCTCAAGCTCCTACAGTATACCTAATAATAGCATACCACAAGCTGGCAATCACTCAAAAAACGCGTAATAACCAAAGAGCGATGATGAGCCCTATAGCTGTGGCCAGGTTCAAACGCAAGGTGAACCCAAATTGGAAAGTGATAATCCTACCAATGTGGATATCCGTAGGCGAAATTCCCATAGTGGCAGAGCGGTTAAAAATGGGCATATAAGGCCCCAAAGCTTCACCTATAACTGTTCCTATTATGGCCCCCACCAATATGGTTAATAACAGAATAACAATGCGCGATTCCCGCTGGCGGGATAACAAGGACATCCCCCCCTTTGCTTCCAATCTACCAAGCATCCTATGTAACTAGTATTCAACCAGCTTAAGATCAACTCCTGCGCATAGGCCCAACTTACTAGAACAGAGGGTGCTTACCAAATGGTCATGCACCCTCCTAGAATTACTACTATATCCAGCGATCTTCATATGCAAGGGGGCTACCAGTTTATATGGACGCGTTTAGGCTACCAGTCCGGTACCCCTCCAGATCAGCAGTAACATACAAAAAACCCAATTTCTTTAAACTCGCCACAACCTGAGGAGCCGATTCCACGAGCCGACCCAGATCCTCTCGGGCCACTTCAATCCGAGCAATCTCCCCGTGATAGCGAACTCGTGCCTGCCGAAAACCAAGTTCAAACAAACATGCCTCTGCCCGCTCCACTGTCCGAAGTCGGTCGGGTGTGATGCCCATGCCATAGGGAATGCGAGAGGCTAGACAGGCGTAAGATGGCTTGTCCCAGGTTGGTAGTCCTAAGTCCCGTGAGGACTGTCTAATCTCTTCCTTAGTTATACTGGCTTCCAGTAATGGGCTGCGAATACCTAGCTCCCGAACAGCCCGCATGCCAGGTCGGTAGTCCTTTTCATCATCCTTGTTGGTCCCATCTGCGACGCAACTGAGACCCTCCCGCTCGGCAACGGCAAGCAATTGCTCAAACAGCGCCCTCTTGCAGTGATAGCATCTTTGGGGAGAGTTGTCCGTAAACCCCGGGTTGTCCATAGCATCGATGTCAAGCAAGAGATGTCTCACACCCAACTCCCCAGCATAAGCTACTGCCTCATCTACCTCCCAGGCGGGATACATGACTGCCCTAGCGGTAACGGCCAATACATTGTCAGCTAGTACGTTGTGGGCCACATTGAGCAAGAACGTACTATCTACCCCTCCGGAAAAAGCCACCAATACGCTCTGCATGTCCCGGAGGATATCTTCAAGAACCACGATTTTCTGCGTCAGCATTCCCTACCACCCTATCGCTTTAGTCAAATAGGTCCGGAGTACTTAGGTATCTAGTGCCAGTATCGGGGAGAAGGACTACTACCTTTTGATCCTTTCGAAGGTCAGCAGCCACTTTGAGGGCGGCATGGCAAGCGGCACCGGCTGAGATGCCTACCAAAATGCCTTCTTCTCGGGCCAACCGTCTTGTCATGAGGTAGGCTTCAGTATCCGATACCGTGATTATTCGATCAATAGCCTCTGTATTTAGCACAGCAGGTACAAAACCTGCCCCAATACCTTGAATCTTATGGGGACCCGCCTGGCCCTGGGAAAGCACCGGCGATGCCAAAGGCTCCACGGCTATCACCTGAACATTGGGAAGCTCAGCTTTCAGAACCTCCCCCACGCCCGTAATAGTACCCCCGGTCCCTACGCCAGCCACAAAAGCATCCAATTTGCCTTCCATCTGATTGATGATTTCCTGAGCAGTGGTCTTACGATGGGTCTCGGGGTTGGCTGGGTTGTCAAATTGCTGTGGCATGAAAAAGCCAGTGTTTGCGGCAACCAGCTCCTCAGCCTTTTGAATCGCGCCACCCATTCCCAAAGAGCCCGGTGTAAGGACCAATTCCGCCCCGTAAGCCTGCAATATCTGCCTTCTTTCGAGACTCATGGTATCGGGCATGGTCAAGATCAGCCTATAGCCAAGGGCGGCAGCCACCATGGCCAGGCCCACCCCTGTATTGCCACTAGTCGGTTCAACAATAGTGCCCCCGGGCTTGAGTTTACCTGATTTCTCCGCAGCTCGCACCATACTTAACGCAATTCTATCCTTGACACTACCACCCGGATTAAAAAACTCCAGCTTAGCATAGACTACCGCACCCTCCAATGACGGCAATCGCTGTAGCTTCACCACAGGGGTAGCACCGATTAAATCTAAAATACTGTCTCCCCTATCCCTTTCCATAAAGACCGAGCCTCCTACTGATTCCACCTTTCGAAAACGTCAGACTAAAAACCTCGCTTGCCGAGATATCTTTCTGCTGCCGTAGCAGCCATTGCTCCATCGGCTAACGCTGTAACAATCTGCCTCAGATCTTTTGTCCGGATGTCTCCCGCAGCAAAAAGCCCTGGTACCGATGTGAGAGTACTCTCATCAGCCACGACGTAGCCATATTCATCTAGTTCAACCAGACCTTCGAGAAATGCCGTATTAGGCAGCATTCCAATGTATATAAAGACACCGGCCACCGGCAAAGCAGTAACAGCCTGGGTCTTGACATTGCGCACACGAAGGGCTTCTACTCTCGCATGGCCCTCAATTGCTTCTACCGTCGTATCCCATAGAAATTCAATACGTGGATTAGCAAACGCCCGTTCCTGTAGATCTTTGGTGGCCCGTAGTGCGTCTCGGCGATGGACGACGGTCACCTGCCTAACAAGGCGGGCCAAGTAGAGACTCTCTTCAATAGCCGAGTCTCCACCCCCAATAATGGCCACATCCTTGTCCCGAAAAAACGCTCCATCACAGGTGGCGCAATAGGATACTCCTTGGCCGGCAAGCTCCAATTCCCCTGGCACTTGCAACTTCCTAGGTATGGAGCCCGCAGCAACTATTACTGTCCTGGCCAGTACCGTTTCCTCGTTATAGTTTGTCAGTTCAAATAGATCGGCTTCCCGCTTGAGCTTTGCTATATGGCTATAGATGATCTCTGTACCCCACTGGCGCACTTGCGCCTCCATTTTCTGAGAAAGCTCTGGGCCATCTACAATACTAAAACCCGGGAAATTCTCGATAGTAGAGGTGTTAAACATCTGGCCTCCAGCACTCATACCCTCGAACAAACAAGCACGCAAATGAGCTCGCCCCGCGTAGATAGCCGCTGACAATCCCGCAGGGCCTCCCCCAATGATGGCTACGTCAAATATCTCTTGATTCATACATTCCGCCCCAATAAATATAGGGCCACTCACCCCTTTCCTCCAGTCGTCAATACCAATGATCGATCTCTATATCAGTATAGTAATGATGCAAAATGTCTCCATAGGCTGCCCCGGCAAGCGCCATCCCATGGGCCCCATACTGGGACATACCTACCCCGTGGCCATTTCCCCTTATATGGAAAACAACGCCTGCGCCATCGANCTGGATAGTGAACCAATTGGATCTAAGCCCCAGCTTTTCCCGGATCTCTCGCCCNGAGAAACTGACCCCCAGAATCTCCATGGCCTTCACGCGACCTGTCGGGTAAGTCTCGGTGATTCTGGCCAAGTGGATCAACTCAGCTGCCTCTTGTCCCGGCAACTCACCCAATGTCTTAGGCTCATAAAGGACAAAATCCTCTGTCAAATTTACGGCATCATCATCTAGCAATTCTGCAAGCTCCGAAGGTATCTCCAGGCGTAAGTTCTCGATGATTGCCTGCCATGCTACTTTCTTGGTTGTTTGATAATAAGGAGATGATTCCTCTCCAGGGCTTAGCACTCCCCGCAGGTAAGGAACATCATTAAAATAGGCACCGGCATCCTGAGTCGCCCCACCACTAGTAGAGTGATAAGCTGCAAAAATTGGTTTTCCGCCGTAGGTTAGTACCTCTCCCCGAGTAGTTTCTATGGCAGATACAATCCGCCAGCGCTTCTGGAAATACGAATACCACCCCCAACGCTCTCGCTGTGCCTCCGGTGATACCCATGCCTGGCCACTGCGAAAATCCGAAGAGAGATCTGCATCACTGCCTGTTGCACTTTGATTCGCCAAACGGTAAAGGGCATACGTGCGGGCGGCAACAGCCTGTGCCTTTAGGGCCTCCATATGGAAGTCCGCCGGCATTTCACCGGCGACAACACCTACGAGATATTCCTCCAAATCCATCTCCACTACTTGACCTAGATCTTCCCGAAGCAGCCTAATGCTAAACTTAGAGGATTCCCGCCGAGTAGGCCAAAGGCGATGGGACACGATAAAAGTAGGTATCCCAATGAATATTAAACTAAACACGACGACATATACCACTAGAGTGGACAGGCTAAGGCCTCCACGGTTTCGCCGAAGGTGTGGAACCATTTGTCTTCCTCCAATTGTTGCTGCTTCTACGGGTCACTGATACACCGTGACCGCGCTTCCCATGTTATGTGGTAAGATTCTTGGATATGCTCGGGAATATCTGTATCACCCTAGCTCTTTGGCCTCACTGGCTTTTTGCACTAGCCAACATCTTTGAATCGATGAGCAGATATCCGAGAAGAGCCGCCACTGCTGTCACCACTCCCACTCCATAGAATAACCCCGCCTGCCCAAAACCTACGGCACCAAACACAGGTGGTCCCACAGCCACCCCGAGGAATCTGACAGTCCCATACATCGATGTCACTACCCCCCGCTCCTCTTGAGAAGTAGCCGAGGTGATCAAATAGTTTAGGGGCGGCAAGACCATTCCTATACCGATTCCCGCCGCGATAGCAGCCAGAGCAAAAACCAGCCGCATCTTGATGCAAAGGGGGACAGATGCTAGGGCAATAGCTGCTAGGAGCATCCCAGCTATCAATGCACCTTTAACCAAGTGACGACGTTTCTCCAAAAAAACTCCTGTTCCGTATGAGATAGCTGCCATGGCCGATACTGGCACAGCTATGGCTAGACCCTTGGGCACTCCCCCTAGATGGAATCGTTGTTCCAGAATATCTGAAAGGAAGCTCAAGAACCCGAACAACACCCCGAGGGCCACAAAGCCAATCAAGAACGCTGTGGCCAAAGAGACTCCTTTCTTTCTTATGATCTTGATCAAAGTAGCAAAGTATTGCTGCCACGTTTCACCTTCACCCCCTGGATTTGGCTCTTGAAGACCAAACCAAACAAGGGCCGCTACTGGGAAGGCTAAGACTCCGTACACGAAAAATGGAGCATACCAGCTCACCAGCGCTATCAAAGAGCCTAAAATGGGACTAACAACTTTCCCCAACCCATTGGAGGCCTCGAGAAATCCCAGATACCTGGTAAGCCTTTCGCCAGTAACCAAATCGGCAGTAAGGGCCATGGCCAGCTGATACGTACCTCCAGCACCAAGTCCCTGCACTACTCGGCCAACCAAGATGACAGTAAAGGGTTTCGCCAGGGCAACGCTGGCTATGCCAGCCACCAGCCCACCTAGACCATATAGGATCAGGGCGGGAGCAATAATGATCTTCCGGCCGATACGGTCGGACAGCATGCCGGAAAAAGGAATCAAAAGACCTGCCGGCAGCGAAAAAGCCGTAACCAGCAGGCCAACCTTGACTTGGTTTATATTGAGTACTTCTTCGAACTTAGGAAACACAGGAATCAACATGGAGTTGCCCAGCACCATGACAAAAGGTACTGCGCCTAAGATTACTAGCTCAGTCCACTGGAGCTTATCTCTTTTCACAACAGCTTCTTCCTCTCGCTAGAGATAACTACTCGAAGATATTGTGATTCCCCAGTGGCGCAAACATACTTCTTACTCTGTGCTGATGATAGCCGCAGGATAGCCCTTATCTTCCAGCTCCTGCTTCAGTGCTTCGGCATTGCCGCGCTCCGCAAAGGCCCCTACCTGCACTCGATGTAAGGAACCTGGTGTTACCAGAACTTGATAGCCCTTACGCTCAAGTTCTTGGGCTAGACGCTCAGCGTTAGCCTCCGATGAAAAAGCTCCTACCTGTACTCGGTAAAGCTGCTTGCTGGAACGAGTAGGCACTGCCTGTGGTAAAGGTATCGAAGGGGATTCTACCACTGGCTGTGGCCTGGCTGTAATCGGCTCAGGAGTTTTCGGTTCCTCTGATACCGCTGTGGACCGTTGGATATCCAGCGATGGCTCCGGAGCCTCTTGCCTGGCTTTCTCGGCCACTTGCTGTCTGACCTTTTCCCCTTCTAGGACAAGCTCACGATCTAGGGCACTGGTCGCCGCTTGGATGGCATACTGCCCTACCACATAGCCAAGGAACACAGCTACTCCTGCCACTGCCACTAACGTAAGGATAAGGTAGACTCTTTCTAACGCTTTACCTGACTGCTTCTTCTGCTTCTTGCTGCGAGCCATACCCTTCACCCCAATTGAATTTCTCTGCAGCATTATTCCCTATGCCCTATCTATTTCTGCGCTATGGTGCAAGATCCCTGCAGAGCAGGGAAGATCCACCAGTTGATGACGGGCTTCGCCAACAAGGTATAAAGAACCACAGATGCAGATCAGATCTCGGGACGAGGCTTTCTGTACAACTTTAGTATAGGCTTCTCCCAAAGTTTGGGCTGTGCCTATCTCCTTGGTGTTAGCTACTTCACCACTGATCTCCAGCAGATATTCGAGATCTTGGGGTTTGGTGCGGCTAGTTTGGGGGGTTGTAAAAGTCACAGTATCCGCCAGGGGTAGTAACAGCTCGAGCATGGTCTGAACCGGCTTTTCGCCTACTATGGCCATGACAAGGTGAAGTCTATCCCATGTAAAATACACAGGCAACGCTAGGGCCAGCTGGCGAAAACCATCGAGATTATGGGCTCCATCTAAAACAACCAACGGTTCAGTCCCGACTATTTCCAGACGGCCGGGCCAACGGGCTGTGGCCAATCCCTGAAGCACCTGATCCTCGGTCATGGTGCATCCCATTTCCATTAATACATTGGCAGTGGCCAAGGCAGTCACAGCATTGGTCACCTGATGCAGGCCTAGAAGGCCAACTTGCAGGAGACGTTCAATCTGTGGTAAGCCGCTGGCAGCCCGGACTCTAAACTTCGTTCCCGTTTGATCAGTTTTCTCCACCGAGGTAACCTCATATGTCTCCTCCACGTCAATAATGCGGGCTCGGCGGGCTCTAGCTACTTTTCGGATAACCCCCTTGACACCACTTTCCTGAGGCGCCATCACAATGGTTCCATCCACGGGGATAACGTCAGCTTTTTCTCTGGCTATGAGTTCAACAGTCTCCCCTAATATCTCGGTATGATCAAGGTCAATATGGGTAAAAACAGTAACCACCGGCTGTCCTACATGGGTAGCATCGTACCTGCCCCCTAGGCCAGCCTCAAGCACGGCATAATCGACCCCTGCCAAAGCGAAGTAATCTAGGGCCAGAGCCGTAGCCACTTCAAAC
>JGI24707J26582_10000291_pt1 | contig 38183 bp, 32 predicted proteins | sample BioPla1DNA1_FD_26582 | JGI IMG/M metagenome (IMG submission 26582)
CCGCCTAATTTCTCAGTAAAACGCTCGGCATAATACATCAGCGATGGTCGGCCCACATAGGCTTTCAAATAATGCGCGAGCTCCTGCTGAAAATCAGCGTTGTTCCGGCATTCCTCATAGGCTGCGGTAAGCTCATCCAACGCAGGTACCAATTCATTAGGTACATATTGACCGCCAAACTCCCCAAATAACCCTCTCTTCTCATCGTACATCTTTTCTACCTCCAATATTTATTTGCATTTAAGACTCAAGCATGACCATGTAATTGGTATTTAGCAATATCGACAGCCTGAAACTTGACCCGTTCATACTCTTTAGGCATAGGGTAATGCGCTGTGGCATCAAAACCGACTTTTGCCGTCAGGCCGTTTTTGGTAACTGGGTTTAATTCATGCCCAAAAGCATTATTTATTAAAACGATATCGCTTGCAGGATTAAACCGGGTGCACATGGCCCATTCAACATCTTCTGCATCATAGATATCAACATCATCATCTACTACAATTACCTGCTTCAGCGGGGGAAAAGCTGCCAGTGTTGCCAAGATAGCATTGCGCTGTGTTCCCTCGTATACCTTCTTGATTTGAACAACGGCATGGTAAAAGCCGCCACCGCCATGACTAAGGTATACCCCCTTAATTCCCGGAACCTGCCGGGAAACCAAATTGTAAATATTAGCTTCACCCATCAAGCCTACCGAATTAAACACCTCCTTGCCAGGCAATAGCGTATGATAAATCGGCGACTTGCGATGACTGATAGACTTGATGTTTACAACCCAACGTTTATCGCGCTTAGCATAATAACCGGCAACTTCGCCGAAAGGTCCCTCATCCTCCCTTATGTTCGGAAGGATTTCGGCTTCGATAATAAATTGCGCGTTGGCAACGCCTTCGACATCGACTGTCCGAGCTTTGACAAGTTCGACCGGCCGTCCGAGCAGAGCGCTGGCAATCCCCAGCTCATCAGTATTTATCGGCGCCGCCGAACCAGGGACAACAGCAGCTATATAAACCGAAGGATCAATACCATTCGAAATAGTTATCTCAAGCGGTTTACCGCGGCGTTCAGCCCGTTCATAGTAATCCCGCAAGTGCCGCCCCACATCCATCAACATCGTCATACGTCTCGCGCCCGTGACCATCATCCGATGAATAGATAAGTTACGCACCCCCGTATCCGGGTCCTTAGCAATTACCACACTGCAGTCGATATAAGGCCCGCCGTCCCCAAGCGCGTGAGTCGGAATCGGGAGTTTCTCCAAATTAGGGGTTTCCATTACCACCTCAGTGGCCGGACCATGTTCCAGCACAACAGGAGCAACCGGATCTTTCTGCCAGGCGGCTACTGCCTCAGAAAATAGCAATGAAAGCTTTTCAACTGGGCAGCCAAAGATTTTGGCTAAAGCATGCCGATTCCAATATAAGCCTGTAAATACGGGATATTCATAACCATCAACGTTGTTGAAAAGGACAGCCTGTTTCCCTTCAAACTTCCGCGCCACCCCTGCCAGCTCATGCTTTGCGCTGACCATGTCTTCCACAGTCACCAGACTTTTCGACTGCTGCAAGAACTTAATACAAGCTTGTAAGTCAAAACCTTCCTGTTTGATTGGAATTGATTTGTTCACCTATACCCCCCCTAAGCAAGAAAATCAAAAAACCCCTCATCCCAAGAATAAGTTCAAGGGACGAGGGGTTAACCCGCGGTGCCACCCTAATTGGCTATGCAAAACAGCCCGGCTTGACTAAGTACAGGACCAATAGTCCGATACCCGCTTCCTGATAACGGCGGAAGATTCCGACAGCGCCTACACCAAAATCAGCTCGGGCTGCATCTCCTAGGTCCATTCGACATGACGATCAGTGCCAATCTCCCACTGCCATTGGCTCGCTGTAACTCTCTTTTCATGTGTACTCTTCCTATTCATCAATATTAAAGCTATCTGTTTAACCAGAGTATAACAATAGTTACACAGAATTGTCAATCCCCTCAAAAATTAAATATTTCCGGATTATTTTCTAAAAAGTTTACATTGTTACACTTTTCCATTGACAAAGTCGTCGATAAGTGTAAAAATGTATTAAAGTTACTTCGTCCTGCAGGCGTATATAACGTGAAAACTTTAATTTGTAAAAAATGATGATTGGGAAAAAGCAAATCTATTTTTTGTTGCAGAGAGCCGGTGGTTGGTGAAAACCGGTACAGATATTTTTGCGAAGCTCACCCATGAATTCTTTTGCTGAGAGTAATCCTATTTTAGGCAAAAGCGTGCAGCCGCGTTAAGGTTATCAGTCAGTTTTTATAACTTACTGAGTAATGAGCCTAATATAGGGTGGTACCGCGATAATATCGCCCCTATTGACAATGTGTCAATAGGGGTTTTTTTATTCTCGATAATCGGGATCAATCAAAAACTATGGCGAGAGGAAGATAAGTATGGGAAGTCAAAAAACAGGTCCAATCGGCACGGCCTTTGCGATGGCTGCTGTCTGGTTTGCAACGCATAGCGGCGGGGGGTTTGCCACCGGCAACCAAGAGGTTAACTTCTTTGTAAAGTATGGCTGGGTTTCAGTCTTTCTGCCAATCATTGCTATGCTAATTTTAGGCTGGGGACACCGTAACGCGCTTGTCTTAGCTAAAGACTTTAAAACCTATGATTATAAGAGTTTTGGTGATGCGCTTTTTCACCCCTACGAAAAATATTTTTCCGGCGTATTTGAATTTGGCTTTATTATGTTAATTGCTTGCGGGGTAAGTACTTCCATCGCCGGAGCAGGCGCTCTGTTGAAAAGTTCATTGGGTATTCCTTACGGAATTGGCATTGTCGCTGTCGGAATTACCTTGCTGTTATTGACCATCTTTGGGAGCAATCTGATTATTAAAGTCTTAAAATACAAAACGTATTTCCTGATCGTTACTTTGCTGATGCTCTGCGTTCTGGGTATTCAAATGGGCGCTTTTAACTTCCAGCACATTATGACAACCCGAGAAGCCTTTGGCACCAATTTTGGCGATGCAGTTTGGTACAGTCTAATCTATATCGGCTTTCAAGCCTTTACTGTTCTGCCCATCATTTCGGTATCGCATAACATCAAAACTACGAAAGAATGCAATATGTTTATGCTGTTTGGCACCCTGTTAAACGGCGTCTTCTTGGCAGTTATCTGTATTATGTTGCTAGGGTTCAGTCCTGAAGTGCTTAAGCAGACCCTTCCAGTCTACTATGTTACAACTGAGCTTGGCATACCGTGGCTGAAAATTTTATACAGTGTTATACTGTTTGTGGCTTTGCTTGGTACTGGAATATCCTTAGTGTTCTCCTCAGTAGCCCGCTTCGAACCAGTCCTGGTTAAAAAGAATATCTTAAACAGCCTACGTGCTCGGAGAATCGCTATTTCTTTCATTACTATCGCAATATGCACTGGCATCTCGGTATTTGGCTTAACTAATATCGTTGTTAAAGGTTACGGTTCGGTTGGTTATATTGGCTTACTCTTTGTTCTGCTTCCGGAAATTGTCGTCGGTACAATCAAAATCAGAAAGAATGCTAAAATGCGCAAAGAGCAGGGCATAAGCGAAGCAGTTTAATACTCTAATAAAAGGCTCCGCAGACTAAAAACGTCTGCGGAGCCTTTATTATGCCTAATTGAATTCTAAACCCTAAATTGGCTGACGGCCTCCTGAAGGTCCTGGGCCAGCTTGGAAAGACTTTGACTGGAAGAAGCAATTTCCTGCATACAGGCTGATTGTTCTTCTGTAGCGGCTGATACCGATTGGGCCTGCCCAACTGCCGCTTTACTCAGTTTGTCTATGTCTTTTACCGAGGCGACTATTTGTTGACTGCCGCTAGCCATTTGCTGCATAACAGCCGAAATTTCTCTTACTTGCCCTGATACACCTTCTACCAACCCAACAATTTCTTCAAAGGCCTTTCCGGCTACAGTAACAACTTCGGTCCCTACTTTAACTTCACGCGTACCTTCATCCATAGCTACAACAGCTTTATCGGTATCGTCCTGAATTTCACTAATCAATTCCGCTATTTTTTTGGCTGCCTCTTGTGATTGCTCAGCCAACTTACGGACTTCTTCGGCGACAACGGCAAATCCTCTTCCCTGCTCACCCGCCCTGGCTGCCTCGATGGCCGCATTAAGGGCCAGTAAGTTCGTTTGCCCGGCTATACCCGATATCGTATCAACGATCTGCCCGATTTCCTTCGATCTCTCACCCAATTTTGCAACGACTTGCGCAGAATTGTTAACAGTTGTTTCAATATTAGCCATCTGATTTATGGCTTTTTCTACCGATGTATTGCCTTCTTTGGCTTTATTAGCAGCTTGCGCTGAATGGGCGGCTACCTGGTTAGAAGTAGCTGCTGCCTGCTGAATCCCGGCAGACATTTCTTCAACAACGGCAGTTGTTTCATCAACAGCCTTTAATTGCTGTTCTGCACCATAGGCAACTTCATTGATATCTCCGGCAACCTGCGTAACAACTGTGGCCGACTGCTCAGCGCTGGCCGTCAATTCTTCCGAAGATGCTGCGACATGCTCAGCCGACTCTTGTATGTTGCGGAGAACTTTACGCATGTTTTTATTTAATGTATCAAATGCCTTTGCCATATCACCAAGCTCATCTTTGCGCTCCATAAGTGACGCATCAATATCCTTTGAATAATCACCGTCAGCCATCTCCATCGTCCGTTCACGAAGGCTGGCAATCGGCTTGGTGAAGAGATTCCCCAAATAGAATGCAAGCAGAACTGATAATACAAGCGAAATTACGCAGAACAATACCTGCATCATTATTTGCGCTTTTAACTGACTTGCTAGCTCCTGCGTCTTTACAGCAACAAATTTATCGATATCGTCTGTCCAGTTACCTGTGCCGACAACCCAGTCATATGGCTCGAACAACATGGAATATGCACGTTTAGGCGACTCCTGGGTTTCATTAGGTTTGGGAAATGCGTAGTCAGTATAGCCGCCGCCCGGTTTCTTCCCGTTTTCAAGGAACCCTTGAATAAAGTGATATCCTTTCGCATCTTCAGCATCAATACGCGATTTTCCTTCCGTATCCTGGCCAAGCAAGACGACATTTACGCCTTCCGTAGTATCTATCCAGAAGTAATTACCATTATCGAACCGGAGGTTTCTAACGATGTCAGCGCCGCGCTTTTTGGCATCAGCTTCCGAAAGCAGCCCTTGTTGCTGCTGATTGTAGACGTCCTGCAGTAAACTTACCGCCGTTTCTACCTGGAGCTTAATACTGCGGTCAAACTGCTCATAAAGAAGGGTGCGATACTGATTCACCGTCTTCTCATTGTCATCGATACTCCTGTAGATGTTGTAAACACCAACTAGCAGCGATCCAATCAATCCGGTTAATATCATTGCCAATATAATTTTGTGCTTAATCGAGTTAATCTGCATCATGTCGCCTCCTTAATGTTTTGATAAGACTAGTGTGTTTCAGCCTCCTTACTCTTTGAAACCCATGCCTAAAAAAAAATTCAGGCTTCTGCCTGGGAGCGCGGAATTTCACGGTGGTATAACATATTCGCAACCTGGCAGTCATCGACAATTCATCTTTAGACCCATAGTTTTGCGTCCTTATCTTTCGATAAGTTTGGCAAGTGTAAAATTTTTAGACAAGTTAAATCTGAGTTGACTTAATTTTACAGCTTTTTAAAAATTTTGTCAATATTTCCCGATATTAATGTATATTTTGTAGGATTGTCAATTTACCCGCTGACCAAAACGCTTGATAAGCTTGCCTAAGCGAGTCTCACGCTATCCCTTCCTACCCTGAATATAGACCTGAATTGGAGAAGTATGCTCCGGCTCTAAGGTACGAAATTGCAGCCTGGCATAACGAGTAATTGTGTCAGGCATTAGCACTTCAATCCCGTTTGGAGGGATTATTTGTGGTGGAACGTTGTCACTCCAATCATGGCCATTCAAACTAAGCTGTAAAGAAGCCTCAACCGGGAAATCGCCGCTATTGTGCAACTCATAAGTATAGTTAAAAATCAAAACATCGAGCGCCGAAGAATATGTATATTCATTGGTAGCCAAAAAGTCTTCCCTCACATCTAAAGTTGGCTCACAGCCAGGTTTGTCCGGCTGCGCATAATGAACTTCGAGAACAGGCCAACAACGGGCATCGTCCCATTCACGGCTGCAAAACCCAGCGCGCCCGCCACTAGTTTCATCGCTTACTCTAATGAGTACCCCGAAGTTTGCCTCTGCCCCGCTGTACCAATTAGCAGCTAATGACGTTAGCCGAAAGGCTACAGCCATGCCCGGCTTCCCCTTAAGTTCAATGACATCTACAGGGCATTCAGCAATCAGCGGGTGACGCCGCCAGGATATCTTCTTAGGATTATATTTAGAAATCACCTGATACACTTCGATTTTAGTATCTGCGGCCAGTTCGCACAGCGATAAATATAACTTCATTTGTACATTAACAATCGGCAAACACTGCGGTAACGAAGACATATCAAATATTAGCAGGGTACGATAATATTTTCCTTTATGCGCCCCGATTAAGAGTTGTTCATCATAATAACAGCGCTTCGGGCTGGTTGGGCCACTGCTAACGATATATGTATCGACAATTGGCGGTTTTATATATATTACCCCATGCTATCACCCCTATCAATATCATATTCCGGCAATGAAAATAGGTGAATAGCATACTTATGCTAACCTAATATGTAACGTTTACAATGACCTCTCCATATAATGAATACAGGATGACTTATTATCCTTCGAATAAAGTAAAGGAGTTGTAATTATGGCTAACTTAAAGGTTTTACAAGATCAACCTGAAAAGTTAAAAAGCCAACTTTATGGTTTCGACGGCACAAATGTAGTGCCATTACTGGCAGATGAAACTGGCAGAACTAACATCCGTCTTCTTACTAATGCCGACACCGTGACTGCTGTAGCAAACGACCTAGATATACGTGATCTGGCCAATACAACTGATAGCGTCTCTGTATACGGTAATGACGGCACCCAAAACCGCATCATTAAAACTACCGAAACTGGTCAGCTTGATATCAGGCCGCTGACGAGCAGCGATAATGTTACAGTTACTGCCACTGACCTCGACACCCGTGATCTGGCTAACACAACCGACAGCGTCGCAGTATACGGTAATGACGGCACCCAAAACCGCATCATTAAAACTACCGAAACCGGTCAGCTTGATATCAGGCCGCTGACGAGCAGCGATAATGTTACAGTTACTGCCACCGACCTCGACATCCGTGATCTGGCTAATACAACCGACAGCGTCGCAGTATACGGTAATGACGGCACTCAAAACCACATCATTAAAACTACTGACACCGGCCAGCTTGATATCAGACCGCTGACAAGCGATGATACCATTACCGCTGTCATGAGTATTGCCCACACAGAAACTGACTTGGGGGCCTTCGCCACAACGGATACCTACACCGGCACGCCCGGTCAAGACGTCAGCGTTTGGCGCACCTTTACCTTCTTTGTAGAAAACACTTCAGCAGAAGCAAATTCGGCAGTTTTTAAACTACAAATCAGCCCGGATAATACTAAATGGGTAGACGACAGCGCCGAAGTAACCTTAGATCAGGGAGCATTTAATATTGCATCAACTTCACATTATCTTCGCTACGCACGTGTTGCCTACAAATCCCAAGCCCCCGGGCAATCTGCGAATTTAAACATAACCTTTCAGGCTCAGGCTTAAAGCCTGCACAAAAAGACTCCGCAAGCTTTCTGGCTTGCGGAGTCTTACTTATGGGGTAGGGAGATCAAGCTCATACCAGATTACAGTTAAATCAGCAAAAAGCTGTACATCGGCTGCTGGATTCAACAAAAACATAGAAACTCCTATAAATTGCCCGGGTGGTACTATAATTTCCCCATCAAACCTTTCCGAGAATCGCCCTTCATCGTTTATGAAGAGGACAAGATCTGTTCCTAAGATGTTATTGGCTCTTTCAGTTTGAACTACACTCGTACCGTCGGCAAAAGCAAGATTCAGCACTCGTTCCTCAGCGGCCACTTCTACAGTAGCGGTTGGGTTTTTTCGTATGGCAACTCGAATACCTGGATTGTTAGTTGGAACATCCTGATCAAGCACATTGCCGCCAATTATTTTATGCAGATACATGAGCCGTCCGGAGTTTGCCGGATTGCGGAGAATAAACCCGCGGTTGGATTCAGTAAGATCAAAACCGCCTGCTACGGAAAATAATCGGCCGATTTGCGACTGTGTACTGGCGCTTGGCAGTGCTGCTGTTACATTATGCATATCTGTCCTAAGTGTCCGAATCCGGTTGTCAACACCCTCGCCACAGACCCGGATACTGTCATTAGCACAGGTTAGCGAGCGATTGCCTATTTCAGCAACCATATTTTCGATACTGCGGACCTCAGTTTTTATCTCATTTAGGCCAAATATTTCATTAGTAAGCAGGTTATTAGTCAGTCCAGTATTGTTTTCGATAATTCGGATCTCATTCTTCAACTCAGGGATACCAAAAGTCGCATTGTTTAGCAGATCGTTGATTTCGATGATTTCATTTTTAATTTCATTTAAACCGAAAACCTCGTTGCTAAGCAATTCCTCAATATCTCGTACTTCGTTTTTGATTTCTTTAAGCCCAAAAACCGAATTGCTGACAATATCATTAATTTCGATGATTTCTTCTTTTATTTCTTTCAAACCGAATTTAGGGTTATCCAATTTGGCCTCAATTTTACGAATTTCATCGAGCAGTTTACAGAGAATGATGCGGTCTTTGATACCACTGGAATGGTCGTTGGTACACTCTAAAACACAGTCTATGGTATCCTTAAGTTCACTTAAACAGGTGATTATATCAGCGACCTCTTTTGGATCACAGCACGGCGAAAACTTTTTACGCTCGTCCTCGCGAGTATTATCCATTAACATACCTCCTTATACACTCCACTAGTATATAATATGTGTTATGAAACTGTTCTGTGAGAAAAGCGAAATGTAATAAAAAATAAGGTCTGGAGCACATTTTTAAAAATGCGTTCCAGACCTTGTCTTTTTTATGGTGCGCCCGGGAGGACTCGAACCACCGGCACGCAGTTTAGGAAACTGCTGCTCTATCCACCTGAGCTACGGGCGCACGTATTTAATACAAAAGACATTATAACAAATCAATGGTATGTTGTCAAAGACCATTGATTTCATTGGGTTTAATGGTACAGGCAATTGTTCAGCACCTAATCGGTTAAGCGTTCTTCCTACATGATGACAGGCTCTACCTAATTCGGCGCAAATGGATATCTTTATTAACGCATTTAATCGGAAACTGGGATTGCTACAAACTTTTCAGATAGCTTCTTCTTTTGCTTCTCTTCGTACATGAGCTTATCGCTATGCTGAATAAACTCATATACATTTCCAAATGAATCATCATATATTGCTATACCGCAACTAAATTGGATACGGTAAGCTCTGTCATTGCTATCATTATATTCATCAATTTTATCATGTAGTATTTTAACATACTGCTCTAATCTTTCTCTTCTTTTCTCATTCAGCAATAGAATAAATTCGTCACCGCCCCAACGGATGGCAAAACCTATTTCGCCAAAAACTTCTTCCAGTTTTCTGGCAAAGAACTTTAATACTTTATCACCCTCCTGATGACCATAAACATCATTAATTTTTTTAAAGCCATCTAAGTCAATATTGACCACTGACAAAGTAATATCGCTTTTTCTGTTCCAAATTGAAATGTATTCCTCATAAGCCATTCGATTACCTAACCCTGTTAGTGGGTCACGTTTCGCCTGTTCGTGCATAATGTAAATATAGTTAATAACGACTGCAAGCCCTATACTATTCCAAATCGTTAAATAAATGAAATAATACAATTGAAAAATTGACAGCACAGCAGGAAAAAGCGTGAGCGAGCCCAGTATGATTAGTTCTTCTTTGCTCACTTTCTCATGATTATCATATAAAAACAGTAAGTGTATTATGTAATAAAAAAAGCTTGTCATTGGTGAAACAAAGAATAAAGGCCCCCGCACATATAGGTTTTCATCAGTTATGCTAAAAATTAAATTAAAATGATAACTACCTAACGATAAAATACCATTAATAATAAACGGAACTGCAAGCCAACCAAACGTCTTTATAGATATTTTTTTGAACTTATTTATTTTTTTATAAGCGTATAGCATTGCAACAATTGGCACTACTGGCGTTAATGTGAATCCTAATGTATCAACCAATTTATGTACAACAATGTAATTAATATACTCACTAGAATTTAATACCACACTTAAAATTTCCAATATCAATATAAATGTCGTTAAGCATATTAATATCCAAAACAGCCTATGAGCTTTTTCTTTTCTATTTAGCCTAAAACAACCATGCACAACAATGCTAAATAATAATATTACCATAAAAATATTCAACTGAATTGCAAGGATTGTATTAATCGACATCACTTCCTTCAATAGCTACAGCTATGAACATCTCAATAAATGAAAAAACCAGACGTTTAGTCTGGCAAAAATCATTTTGGCTCGACCAAAACGGCAACCTGACCGTCATAATACCCAATGGTATCTTAGACTCATGGCTTTGCGTCCTTACTTTTCAGTAAGTTTGCCAATATTTACTTAAGATAATTTTAACTCTTTTTTACAAATTAATCCACATAAATATTGTATTTAAGCCTATTTGGGAGTTAATAAATTAAGCCGAATTAGAGTTTAGCATAACGGCAGATGGCCCAAATCGGCACTTTGGCAGTAATTTGGGCAATAAAAACAATGGTTCCAAGGAAAAAACCTTGGAACCATTGTTTTTGGAAACCGCTGCTCTATCCACCTGAGCCATTGGCGCAAATTAACGTTAATTAGTATAACACCTTAATTACTGTGAACCAATTGGAAGACAATTTCAATCGACTTCTAAACACCATCATCTAGCTTGCAGCATAAAATGAAACAAAGACATAGAAAGGAGACATAAATAAGTGGACGGCGTCGAAGCATATCAGAATCTCACAAAAAATAAATTCGGTTTCTGGAACTATGGCCCAAGTTCCGTAAAAGCAAGACTCGACAGCACGGATATTGTTATTCCTTACGTTCAGCCTAAACCGATAATTGGTAAAGACAGCAAGTTATTCGTAATAGGCTCTTGCTTTGCCCGTGAGCTAGATTTCGCGCTGGCTAAGCGGGGCAGGCTCTGCCTCCACACTTTAGAATATAAGCACCAGGCAGAAACAACCTTGCGAAATCGCGGCTGCTCTATTGAGGAATACGGCATTAGCAAGTACAACTGCTTTTCTGTCTTGAATGAATTAAGATGGGCCTTGGATAAGAAGTTTCGGTTTCCTGAAGAGGCTATTGTTCAAGACCCTCGTAATGGCCTTTTCGTAGATTTGCATGGCGGCGGCGGAACCCGTATTTTTAATGGGGTACCGGACAAATTAGATGCTCTGCAGTATCGCCAAGCCCTGATGACCAATGTTTTTAAGAAAATTACCGAATGTGATGTTATTCTGATTACACTCGGCGTAGCTGAGGTCTGGTTTGATAATAAAACAAAATTATATATTAATATTTCCCCTACCAGCAGCATAAGTGAAAACTACCCGAACCGTTTTTCATTTGAAGTATCGACCTTTAATCAAAATATGGCTGCCCTTGAGGAAATTTATACGCTTTTAAAGCAGCATTGCCGGCCCGGCTTCCGTATAATCGTAATGATGGGCCCTAGTCCGCTATATGCTACTTTTACGAACAGGGATATTCTAACTGCTAACACTTATTCAAAAGCTATGCTGCGTACCGCGGCTGACTGTTGGGCTCAAGCCCATGAAGAAATCGAATACTTCCCCAGTTTTGAAATGGCGATGAATTCTCGCCGGGAAACGGTATGGCGCGATGATGCCATCCATTTACAGCCAAGCTTTACTCTGGCGATTATTGACCATCTATTAAGCGTATATGATGCTTGAGCTTATAGTCTACACTAAGGGAAGGAGAAAACTATGCGAATCCTTATTTGGTGTACGGTAATTTCTATTGGGGGCGGCTCCCGATTATTAACTAATCTGCTTAAAGCCTTCGCCAGCAATCCTGAGGTAGCCTCTATATCGTTGGTAATATCCTCAGAAACACAATTCAAGGAGCGGACAGCAAATATCGATAGTTCAAAAATTAATATCGTATATTGGGAAGATTCGCCCGCCTTCAATAATTATATAAATGAAGCCGACGTGGTCTACTGTTTTTGGCCGCATGGCCAGGCCTGCCCAAAAATTAATAAACCTTATGTAATAACCTACCATGATACTACCATCCTCGACCATGTGCCCCCCTTTGTTACCGGCTCCTTTACCCGACAATATTGGGAAACCTCAAAAGACTGGCTAGATACGGTCACTAAAATTGTTGTTTCTTCCGAACATGTAAAAAGTCGGCTAATTGCGCATTTTGGTGAAAAGTGCCGTGAAGCGGCTGTAGTTCCCCATGCTATATCGCCTGCCAAAGCCTTCGCTGACGTCCCTACGGAAACAGGACTAAACTTACCCGCAGAATATATCATTTATCCGGCTAATACCTCCCCGCACAAAAACCACTACAACCTTTTACTTGCCTATTCTAAATTTGCCCAGCGCAAAAAGCTCCCGCTTGTTTTGTTCGGTTACCTTACCGATCAGTTGCGTAAGCAGCCTCCGGAGTGGCCGGAAATAGCTTACCTACCTACTTTGACATCACTGATTAAGCGGGTTGGACTCGAAGTTGATAAAGATTTATATCCTCTCGGCTATATAGGCGACAGCCTAGTTACGCCATTAATAAAAAAGGCCAAGGCATTAATTATGCCCAGCCTTTCTGAAGGTGGCGGCAGTTATCCGGTAGAAGAAGCCCTTAATCTGGGCATCCCGGTACTATGTTCTGATATCCCCGTTATGAGGGAACAATTAGCCAAACGCAGCGCTAAAGTGATTTGGTTCGATCCTGAATCATATGAATCGATTCTAGCCGCCCTTGACCGGTTAGTTACCAAATACGACAAGTACAAAAAATCAGCCGTTAAAGGCTCCTCAGATATCACCTATAATTGGGATGACGTCGCCCGGCAATACCTGGATGTTTTCCGCTCAGCCATCAATGATTTCAACTCCGAGAATAAATAGCCTGCAAATATTCTTTGGCAACCTCCTGCCAGCTTCTTTTTAAAAAGCCGCTAAATGCGGCTTTTTGTTGTGAAATATGGCCGCTGCCTAGCTGCAAGGCTGCTATCGCTTCTTTTATACTCGCGGTCGAATAGGGATCGAAAGTGATTAAATGTGCCGTACTTTCGATCACCTCAGTAACAACCGGTATTCTGCCAAAAGCCACAGGGGTATCCATCGCAAGCGATTCAAATATGGGAAACGGGCAGCTGCCTTCAAAAAGCGTCGGTATTATCGTGCCTGACGCATAGCGGTAAAGGGCCGGTATATCGTTAGACGGCAGTCGGCCTAAGAACCGTACTAGCGCACTGATTTCACTAGGATACCGTTTTAAAACCGACGCTATCTCTTGACAGTTTGGACTGGTCTGATAATTGTCGGTTATGGCCAACTCAATTTCAGAACCCTGGCCTTCCGCGCTCCGACGAAATTGTAAAAAGGCATCAATTAGCCTGGCATGATTTTTATGCAGCCGAATAACTGACGGATAAACGATATACCGATTAGCCAACTGATATTTTACTTTAAACTCGCTTTCAGGCGTTACTTTTGCAAGGTCAGCTTCCCTGAGGATTGGGGCCGGCCTTATAAGCCGGACTTTATCTGCTGGAAGCTTTAAGTATGATAAACCTTCATTATCTCTAACGTACTCAGAACTAAATACTACCATCTCAGCTTTCTCAGTTATGGCTCTGGCCAGATAGTCGATGCGGCGGCAAAAATCGGGGTAGATATTATAATATCCTTCTCTGAAATGAATATATACAAGGTCGTGTAAACATACGATTATTGGCTTCCGTAGTTTAAGCGCAAGTTCCATTCCGACGTAGGGTACCACCCACACATCAATATCGCGTTCCTCAATCAATTTTATATCCTGGAAATCGTTTATTTGGATACTATCTTCAAAAGAAGCTGCTACTTGCGAAAAGATTTCTCGCACTTCAGCAGCATTCTCTTGATTCGTGCTTACGCTTATTTTTAGATTAGCATCAACGCCCAGCAAGCCTTCAGCGAGGCGAACTGCGTAGCGCATAATGCCTTCGCCTGATAAAGCTACTTTTCCCTCATAGCCAAGAAAAATTCCAATATTCATGGTAATCACCGAACCATAATTCAGTTTCTGCTTACAAGCGTTCAACAGCCCTGATAAGACAGTTGCATACATACTCAACTTCACGTTCCGAAATATTAGCATGCGTTGGTAAGTTTATTCCGCTGCGTGCAATCAACTCAGCGACCGGGTAAGATTGCCCTTCCGCAAGTCTGCTATACGGCGGCAATAAATGGATAGGGTAAAACACCGGCCGAGTCTCAATATTGGCATCGGCAAGGTCTTTCATGACTTCATCCCGGAAAACGGCTAATTCCGGCGGCAATAAAATTGTATAGAGCCAATAAATATTTTTTGCCCAGGGCTGCCGCGGCGGTAAAATGATTTTTTCATTCCCCGCGAAATACTGCTCATAAAAGGCGGCAACTTGCAAGCGCCGCTCAATATGCCAGTCGATTTGTTCCAGCTGCCCCAGTCCAATAGCGGCCTGAATATTGGTCATTCGATAGTTATAGCCGATACAGGTATGCCAAAACCGTTTCTTGGTGTCCATTCCTTGACTTTTCAGTAAGTTAATTTTTTTTGCCGCTTGATCATTATTGGTTGTAATTATCCCGCCTTCCCCGGTGGTAATCACTTTATTCCCATACAGGCTAAATACTCCGATATCGCCGATTGAACCGACTTTATTCCCATTATATTGAGCGCCATGCGCCTCGGCAGCATCTTCAATAACAAACAAATTGTATTTGCGGGCAATCTTCATAACTTGATCCATATCGACCGGGTGACCATACAAATGAGTTACGATTATCCCTTTGGTGCGCGCTGTAATCTTGGCTTCAATTGCTGCGGCATCAATATTCCAGGTTGCCATTTCTGAATCAATAAAAACTGGAGTTGCTCCGCAATAGCTAACAGCGTTTACAGTAGCGATATAGGTTAAGGTCGGTACGATTATTTCATCACCAGACCTAATATCATAAGCCAATAAGCTGAGATGGAGCGCCACCGTTCCGTTACTGACCGTTATCGCATGCTTAGAGCCGATATATTGGGCAAACTTATTCTCGAACTCCTCGATATACCTTCCCTTTGACGAAATCCATACTGACTCCAAGCAGTCCATTACATACTTGACTTCATTTCCAGCAAACGCAGGTGCTGCCACAGGTATAAAGTCCACAGTCTACACCCCTTTTCCATTTAATGTAAACCCACTCAATCTAAGTGGCGAATGATTCTAGCCGGAACGCCATAAGCGACTACCCGGTCGGGAATCGCCGAAACTACAACAGACCCGGCCCCGATTATGCTCCATGCCCCAATATCGATACCGGGCAACACAGTTGTACCCGCACCAAGCAAAGTTCCCGCCCCTACCGACACTCCGCCTGCCAGCGTACATCCCGGAGCGATATGACAGTGCTCCATTACTCTACAATCATGATCAATTGAGGCTTTGGTATTGATAATTACATTTTCTTTTACCATACAATCAGCGTTGAGTACCGCACCCGGCATAATTGCCGCGCCCGTAGAAAGATGAACTGTGGCTGCTATGACAGCCGAGGGGTGTGCTATGCTGACAATGTTGAATCCTAGTTTCTTTAGAATTTCATATAAATCCGCCCGCCGCTGATTATCGCCAATTGCAATAACAGCATTGCGTAGCCCGTTTCGAAAAAAGCTTTCCAACTGGCTGTCATCGCCAATAATTGGTATTCCATTAAGATGTTGGCCCATGCGGTCTCTTCGGTCAATAATCCCTACCAGCGTAAAGGTCTTTTGTTGCGCCAATATATCAATTATTACTTTTGCATGACCGCCGCCGCCAATAACAAGCAAATCGTTGCTATGGAACATATGCACTCCACCTAGTTATTAATTTAATACCGTCTGAATAATGCTAATATATTCGCGGGCTACATCTTGCCATGTACGATCCGGAATTCTAAACTGCCGGTCACTGCAAAGCTTTCTATTTTGCCATAACCGGCATATTGCTTTCTCCATATCCTTTACTGAATAAGGGTCAAAGGATATCACTTCTTTGGTTTTGGGTATCACTTCCCACACAACAGAGATATCACTGAAAGCTACCGGCGTCCCAACTATTGACGACTCCAGGATGGGAAATGGACAGCTTCCTTCAAATAAGGTTGGAACAATCGTCCCTGCAGCATACGAATATAAAGACGGCATCTCGTTTGCAGGAAAGCGGCCGGTAAACACAATGCTGTTACGAACTGTTTCATCCAAGCACTTAGGGGCTAACTCTTTGATTTCGTGCATGTCTGGGTAATGTAAAAAGTTATCAGTCATTATCAGCAGGAGATTAGTATCATATCCTTTGGAGCTATTTCTGAAATTGATAAAAGCTTCGATAAGGCGGTAATGATTTTTGTAATAGCGCATTGCCGAAGGATAGACAAAGTATGGCGTAGTAAAGCCATACTTTTTGCGGAAGGCGGCCTCTTCCATTATGCCGAAAGACTGATATTCCTCCAGGGGAGAGGCTAATCTTACAGTTTTAACCTTGTCAGGCGGCAGTTTAAGATAGCGAAGCCCCTCATTTTCTCTTACAAAATTTGAATTACACACAACAGCGGCAGCATTTTGCGCTAAATACGGAACAACGGTATCGATTAGCTGCGAATGATTATCCTGTGGCCGCTCAGGAAAATGGATATAACCTAAATCATGCAGACAAAGAATAAACGGTTTATTTAATTGAAGGGCCTTCCATAACCCGGCATTAGGAACAATCCAAATGTCTACGGCTGCATTAGCGTTAACTAATCCCACGTCATCGACTGCAATAAAGTTGATTCTGGTTCCATATCTACGCCCTACATGTGAGAATGCTGTTACAGCTTCCTCAAAGTTAACCGTATCAGTGACTAAAATAATTTCGAGCTGACTATCAACCGCTAGTAGTCCGTCAGCCAGTCTGATCATATGTCGTCCAATACCCTCAGCAGTCAGTTGAGCACGAAACCCGCAAACCCAGAATATCCCTATACGCAGCATAATACTAACTCCTTTGGCCGGAAATAGTGAAGTGATCTTCTTATGCTATTATATGTACCCTTAATTTTATCGGTGAATATACTTATGGAGACTAAAAAAACCGCTAGCGTGTAACTTTTACCATAAAGACTTATAAGGGCCGCCGGAGGACGGTTATTTCTTTTTTTATAAAACTGCTATGAAAACGAAAAAAGAGCTTTACGAAAACCTCGTAAAGCTCTTAAATATCAATGGCGACCCCGGCAGGATTCGAACCTGCGACCTTTTGATTCGTAGTCAAACGCTCTATCCAGCTGAGCTACGGAGTCATATATATTTATTTGGTGAACAAAAAGCATTTTATCACACCCACTATTTAAAGTCAAGCATTAACTTGTTCTAATGTAACTTGGTTATAATCAACAGCCTATCCACAACGAAAATACCGCAACGAAAATGATTTACCGACATTTCCACAATTTTATCCACAGCCAGTGACTAACTTTTATCGGTTTTCACAGGATTTTTCCACAATATCCACGATGGAATTGTTAACTTATCCACAGATAAGTGGTTTTTGTGGATACTTTTGTGGATAAGACTCCTGTCCTAGGCCTTCTGGCTGATAGGAAGCCCCTATTGCGGCAGTTTACCGCGTAAACTTATCCACAACGGTTGTGCGGAATACTAATAAGCCTTTCGTGAGGTGTGTGCCATGGAAATAAAGATACCTAGTCCTTTTGGACTAGGTATCTTTATAAATCGCCAGCTAAGCCGGACGGCTCCAGTCAACATGAACGTCAGTGGCTTCCCACATCCGGGTAAGCGCTAGCTTAAAGCTTTCAACATCTTGCGACGCTATAACCTGTCGAGCTTCAAAATCACGAATATCCGCGCCCGCAACGGCGATAGTATGTTCCTTGGCCAGATACTCCTCAGCCTCGCGACGTTTAGCATCATTAGCTAGTTTAACTTTAATCGTCTTAGTTTCAAGGTTGTATTCAACAAAACCATTGTCATTGCCATAATGAACAGCTACGCGATATACATCTGCCATAAGTACACCCACCTTTACAAAATAGAACGGCTAAAAATTCTCATATGAACTCATTATAACAAGCAGAACAGTTCCAACGCAAGTACGAGTTGGTTTTTATGGTAATATGAGGTTGTTTAGGAACAGGAACAATTGGTAGTATGTTTGCATTATACTGGTAACGGGGTAAAATAAAGGTATATAGAAAAATTAGGAGGCCGCCATGTTTGCTTCACTTAAAAACTCTGCTGCTAGTTTGAGCTTGATAACAAAGTTTGTCCGTCAAGTATTCCCCTTGGTGAACGCCGAGCTTGCCCATTGGCGCCATTACGCCGAACAAAATGGCTGTCATGAACTGCGCGAACAGGCTCTTGCCAGCATCAGGGATAAAAAGTTTCATTGTCAGGGCGGCAGCGTCTATAGTTTATACCGCGGAGTATCAACTCCGGATTTCGTACGGCTAGTCGTTGCCCTTCAGACCATCAGCGACTATCTTGACAATCTATGTGACCGGGCCGGCGTTGCCGATGAACTGGCATTTCGCCAGCTTCATCTGGCCATGACCGATGCACTCGACCCGGGCAGTCGTGATAATGACTACTACCGGTTTTACCCCTTTAAAGATGATGGCGGTTATCTTAAAGAACTTATAAAAACTTGCCGTCAAGAAGTAGCTAAGCTGCCTTCCTATCACCTAGTAAAGGCTGACGCGTTAAAATTTGCTTCTTTATATAGTGAATTACAGACCTATAAACACCTTGACCTTGCTATCCGGGAGGACAAGATGAAGACCTGGATAGACCCTTACCTTAGAAACTATCCTGAAATCAGCAATTGGGAGTTTGCGGCAGCCACTGGCTCTACTTTAGGGATGTTTATGTTGTGCGCCGCCGCCAGCGATCCCAATCTTAAACCTTCCGATGCTGCCAAGTTTGCCAGCGCCTATTTCCCTTGGATTAACGGGCTCCACATTCTGCTCGACTATTTTATTGATGCTGCCGAAGACCTGGCGAACGGCGATCTTAATTTTGTTGCTTACTATAAAGACCACCAAGAAACGCTAACCCGCCTAGAACTTTTTACCAAGCAGGCTTTGGCGCAGGCTGAGTATATCCCCGAACCAATATTCACAACAACTATCATTCACGGACTATTGGCAATGTATCTTTCCGATCCGAAAACCGAACGCCCCGCTGAACAGGCCATCCGTGCTGCGCTTTTGGAAACCGGCGGGATTTATACTGGTTTGGTATATCAATTGTGCCGCTTACTTAGGAAAAAATCCATCTTGTAAGCTATGCTCATTGTTGGCATCTTGGGGAAGATTACTATTTATGCCTTATTAGTTTCGGCGGCCGCCTTAATTAAGGCTACTGCAAGTTCGGCCCCTTGGTATAATTCTTCTTCCTTAATATATTCCTCAGTTGTATGCACCTTGCTCATGCCCATGCCCATTACGGCTGTTGGTATTCCAAAACTGTTAAACACATTGGCATCACTGCCGCCACCTGTCGCTTCAAGCTGGGGCTTAAGGTTGATGCTTGCAGCCGCTTTGACCGCCAAGGCTACCGGCTGCGAATCTTCCTTCAAGGCGTAGGCCACGAAGTCCTCAATGATTTCAACTTCTGCTTTGGCGCCATTTTCTTGGGCTACTCGCTCAAAAGTCGCTTTCATATCCTGAGTGACCTTTTGTAATTTGTCCATATTATGACTGCGAGCCTCGCAGACAATCTCCACCCGGTCAGGTACAACATTGGTTGCCTGGCCGCCTTTTATTATGCCGACATTAGCCGTTGTTTCCTCATCAAGCCGCCCCTGTTTGAGTTGAGCCAAAGCCTTGCCGGCGACTACTATGGCATTTATGCCTTCTTCAGGAGCGATACCGGCGTGGGCAGTTTTACCTTTGACGGTAACCTTAATTGTGTTTTCCCCCGGAGCCTTAATAATAATCTTGCCGGGCTCGCCGCTTGAATCAAGCGCATAAGCAAAATCAGCCTTAATCCATTCGCGGTCAATATTTTTAGACCCGCATAGTCCGCTTTCTTCCTGAACAGTAAAAACAACTTGCACATCACCATGCGGTATTTGCTTTTCGGTAACAATCCGTAAAGCCTCCAATATTGATGCCACTCCGGCCTTATCATCTGAACCTAAAATTGTATCACCGGCCGAAGTAATTACCCCGTCTTTCAGCTGCGGTTTAACGCCGCTGCATGGCTCAACACTATCTAAATGAGCGCTTAGCATTATCACCGGCGCGCCGGCGGCAGTCCCTTTTAGGTATCCTAGAATATTGCCGGTATTCCCCCCTATTTTTTCACCGGCCTTATCTTCAGTTACCTCAAGTCCTAAATCCTCCAACCGCTGCTTGACTAAGTCTGCTACCTCCCGCTCTTTGCCGCTGGTGCAGGTTATTTGAACCAGCTCAAAAAATTCGTCCAACATTCGTTTACGGTTGATCATAACACACCTCCGCTATTAAATTGATAAATAGAAACTTAATCTAGATGGCGCTTTAACACCACTGAATTCTAGTCGAAATTATCCGGGGACTTAATGCTGTTAACTCCTACTTAATAAGATAGGAGTTTTACAGCGTCTTGGTCGTCGGATAAAATTCAGCATAATACCGCTAAACTTTTCCCAGAACGGGCATACTATTACTACTAATGAGTAAAGCTATACGCTGGAAAGGAACACTATGCCGAAAGTAATTGCCTTACATTCTGCCTCGGGAGCACTTGCTAAATATTTAACTGAACAAGGCTACAAAGTAGTCGATTATTCTACCGCAGAACGTCCCGGTACTAAGGTCGACGCCGTTTTATGTACAGGCTACCATCCTGATATTCTAGCCACATACTCTAGTTTTACCGAAAGAGTCGATATTAGCCTTGGCAACATTCGCCACGACTTTTGTGATGAACTATCCTCACCCGTAAGAATTAACATTACCGGCATGGGCCCCGATCAAGTCCGCGATTCCCTTGACCGTCACTTGCGGCGACATCACCACAGTCATAGCTGACTAAAACCAAACTAGGAGGTCTTTTAATGAACACACTTCGCTTTTGTGAGAACAACATGCGCGACGATATGCCGCAGCTGGTTGAAAAGACAAAAACTGAATTTACCAATGTTGATATTGCCGTCGAACCGTGCCTCGGCGAGTGCGGCGACTGTGCCGAAAGCTTTATCGCGGTAGCTAACGATACTTTAGTAACGGCGGATACCACCCACGCTTTGTTTGAAAGAATCAAAAACATCATTGGCGAAAAGAAATCTGCCATAGACCGCTAACCTTCGTCCCGATTTATCCGGCCTTTAGTAATAATAGTTTCACCGAACTTGGCTTTAAGCTTATCTACCGTTTGATAGATGGCTTGACGCTTATCATTTTCCTCGCTGAATAATGACATTTGACCGCAGCCGGCCTGAAGGTTGGCTGCGGTTATTCCTATTAATCGTACTCCTTCGGTCATGGTCGTATTATGCCAAATTTCCTGGGCAACCGAAAATATCACGTCATCGAAATTAGTTGGATCAGCCAATGTTTTACTGCGCGTAATCGTGCGAAACGATGCAAAGCGAATCTTTACCGTAATAGTCCGCGCCGCATAGCCGTAACGCCTCAGCCGCCACCCCACCTTTTCGGCTAAACGGAGAAGTTCCGCTTCAACTTGCTTGGGACTTACCAAATCGGTATCATAGGTTGTTTCCTTGCCGATTGATTTAGGCTCTTGTTCGGCAATAACCGGCCGGTTATCGATACCGTGCGCCAGCCTTTGAAGGTCAGCGGCAAAATTGCCGCAATGTTTCCTGAGTACGCTCAAGTCGGTTTGGGCTAATTGGCCGATGGTAGCTATCCCCAGTTTGGTGAGAATGCTGGCCGTCGCCTCGCCAACGCCCCACAGCCTGCCAACCGGCAAGTGAGCGATAGCGGTTTGTTCTTCACCCGGCCTTATAATATATAATCCGTCTGGCTTTTTTAAATCTGACGCTAATTTAGCCAAAAATTTATTAGGCGCTATTCCGGCCGAGGCTACCAGACCGACCTCGGCTTTTATGCGGGCTTTTATTTGCTTCGCCGCATCTACTATATCAGGAAACAACCACTCGGTTCCCGTCATATCCAAGAAGGCTTCATCTAGCGACAACGGCTCGATAAGCGGCGAAAAGTCACTCAGAATTGCCATAATCTCTTGGGAAACAGCGCTATATTTATTATGATTACAATTCAGAAACATCCCCTGCGGACAGCGCCGCCGAGCTTCAACCATTGGCATAGCCGACCGCACGCCAAATTTTCTGGCCTCGTACGATGCTGTTGCGACTACCCCGCGGCCGCTTAAACCGCCGATAATTACCGGTTTACCTCTGAATTCAGGATTGTCGCGCTGCTCAACTGCCGCAAAGAAGGCATCCATATCGATATGAATAATCCAGCGTTGCATATTCTTCACCCGAACTTATGTTTTCTCTATCATGTGGCTAATTCCCTGCTTTTAAGGATCTAAACTAGAGCCTTAGGACCTATGTCCTCATTTTGTAAGAACTGGCTTAATTATACAGGATTTTACGATCTAATAACGAATCTTAAAGACACTTTACATAAAAGGAGTTTTAGCCTATGGACAGCAAACGACGGATACCCTTAATTGCCCAACTATTTAGTATGTTTGGACTAGTTACCATTCTCCTACTCGCACTACTAGGTTACACCGTATTTGATCTAATCAAAGTTGGCGAGCAAGCCCAAACAATGGCCAACTATACTGCAGCTCGCTCGGTATCCCTAAAAGACGGGCATATGTATTTTACCAGAGCCCTTCTCAATATGCGGGGGTTCTTGCTCTACCCGGACGGCTCGGCATATGAACAGGGCTATCGAGCCGACATGCAGAAGAGCATCGAGATTGCTAAGAAGTATAAAGACGAAAGCAATACTCCGGAAACTAAGGAGGAAGGCGCTAAACTGGAAAGGCTAATTACCAGTTATCTTGCCGTTGGCGATAAAGTAATTGCCGCCAAAAAAGCCAACGACCCAAATCTCAATAAATATACTGGCGAAGGCCGCCAGATTGTAGCCGACACTGACGCTCAGTTTAACAGTCTTTCGGAACACCAGAGTAAGGTTATGTCAAATACCGTCCTTAGCCTGGAGAATACCATTGCTTCAATCAAGACTACCGTTTTTGTCGCAAGTTTTCTAATGATTGCCTTAGTTGTCGTCCTGGTCGTCCTGTTCAGTCGCTGGATGAATAAGCGGTTTACTGCTATCTATCAAGAACTGGCTGCGATAGGTGCGCTTGATCTTTCCCGCCCCGATATCCACGCTTCACTAAATGACGAAGTCGGCGATATGGCAAAGGTTATTGTTGACATGCGTCATAAATTAAAGGCGATGGTCAACGAGCTTCAAAACAGCGGTGAAACGGTAGCGGCAGCCAGCAGCTTAGCGCGACTGTAAGCGAAAATCTTAACGCCGTCGAGGTAGTAGCCAAAAGTGTTGAAGAAATTGCCTCCTCTGCTCATCACAATTCCACAAATATAACAAACATCTCGGCTACCTTAGAGGAAGTAGCCGCGGGAGCCCAAGAAATGAGCGCCAGCGCTAGCCAGGTAAATGCCGGGAGTGAAGAGGCTGTATCTGAGGCCCATCAAGGCATGGCAATGCTCGGACAGGTTGTTGCCCAAAACGAGTCAATTGACCACGCCATGAGCGATATTACCGAGGTTACAGCTAAGCTTGCCAAAGCCTCCGAGGATATTAAAGGTATTATTGATGTTATCAGTAATATTGCTGGTCAGACTAACCTTCTGGCCCTAAACGCCGCTATTGAGGCTGCTCGAGCCGGCGAAGCCGGACGCGGTTTTGCCGTTGTAGCCGAAGAAGTCCGCAAACTGGCCGAGCAAAGCAGCCATGCAACACGGGATATTGCTAATATTATCAGCAATATGGGTAGTGAAATTACCATCGCAGTAGCTTCAGCTGATAAAGCCCGCCTTGAAGTGGCAAAAGGCAAGGACACCACGCTACATACCCAGCAAGGCTTTAAAGCAATAATTGAAAAATTGGATTCCGTCAAAGCCGGCATCAGCCAAATTGCCGCCGCAATAAACCAAACCGCTAAGGGAACACAATCCATGGTAGCTGGGATTGAAAACATCAGTGCTGTTGCTCAGCAGTCGACAGCAAATGCCCAAACAGTTGCCGCTTCGTCCGAAGAGCAGACGGCCAGCATGCATGAAATCAATGCCAATGCTGATACGCTCGCCAAATCAGCTGTTGCTCTCCATGATATTGTACGCAAATTTAAAATTTAACCATAATAGTGCGAAAAATCTCTCGTCAGTAGTTGACGAGAGATTTTTAGTATAGCGGCTTAGCCGTCATAGCACACTAATAATTAAGGCTAAGAAAATTACCGCCTCACATATCCATGCGAGAGGACTGACAGCTATGTTTAAAAACCGGATCGAAGCCGGCGAAAATCTTGCTGAAAAACTGGCAGCGCTTAATCTGGAGAAGCCTTATCTTTTGGCAATACCTCGGGGCGGCATAGTCGTTGCCCAACCGATAGCCGAAAAACTCGGCCTCAGTGTCGGCGTTTTAATTACCCGCAAAATCGGCCATCCCCTTAATCCCGAAGTTGCAATCGGGGCAGTAATGCCTGATGGCACCGCCGTACTTGATGAAGCTGCTGCAGAACGCCTGGGACTCGATGATAATAGGCTAAGCGAGCTAGTCAGCGAGCAATACCAGGAAATTAAGCGGCGTCTGATTGCCTATACCGGGACAGAACGCATTGCTAACGTAAGCGGTAAAACCATAGTGCTCGTCGACGACGGTATCGCTACCGGTTACACCATCTACGCCGCTGTCCAATGGCTTAAAACCCTGACACCCGGAAAAATTATCATTGCCGTCCCGGTTGCCCCGCCTGATGTAGCAGCTAATTTAAGTAAACAAGTTGATACCGTAATCTGTCCTATCCAACCTTATGACTTTATGGCAGTCGGCCAATATTATCAGGATTTTTCGCAAACTTCCGACCAAGAAGTTGTTGATATTTTAACTGAAGTAGGTAACTAAACACCCCCTTGGCTGCATAGAGTGAAGTATAACAGCCAAGGAGGGACCAAAATGTCTAAGTATGATGATTTATGCGCCGAATATCAACAGGCATCGGCTCGTTTTAACCAATATGCCGATTACTGTTACACATTTACCGATGAATTTTTTACCGGTTTGAAAGAGTATTTAGACTGCCCTGATGATACAATAAAATTTTATGCCCCTCAGGATATGCTCGATATCAAACAAGGCTGCGACCTCAAAAAAGCTCTGCTCCACAGCCCTGACGGCTATTATTCTTTGTGTTTTTCACTTACGCTTAAAAATTCAGGTGAGCAGGATGTTGTCTTAGCAGCTCTACGAATTAAAAAAGCTTCTGATTACTTCCTTGTGAAAGTTGGGTTAAGCCGAAAAGAATTTGAGATAAGCGCTAAAGAAGATTTTATCCCCGCCTTTGACTATATTTATGACAGTATCAAAAACTACTATCAAAGAGACGGTTTTATCAAATCAACTTCCAACCCGATTGGTTTTGCCGTCTAGCTTGAGTTATACGCCTACTCAATAATGACTTGAACTGAGCGATAGAAATGGCTTAAATCAGCTAAATTTTGTCCTAATCCTTTGTTAAGCAGGAGAAAAGTTACGCACCTCGAAATAAAGTCTGCGGAGGGAGATTGATGAGCGTCAATATGTCCATGTACCATTCTATCGCCTTAGATATTGCACAAAGAATAATTAATGATGAGTTTCCTGTCGGCACCAAGGTTTCTGGGCGAACACTATTAGCCAGTCATTATAATGTCTCATCTGAAACCATTCGTAAGGCTGTCAGCCTACTAAAGGATGCTAATGTGGTTTCAGTTTCGCAGGGAAAAGAAGTAGTAGTAATATCAGTTGCCGAAGCTTATCACTTTATTGAGCATCATAAAAGCATGCAATCAGTATACTCTTTGAAACAAGAACTTGAGGTCCTGCTAGCTGAAAAGCAGGCAACCGACCGACGGTTTGAGCAGATTATAAATGATATTATTGGTTATTCCGATCGACTTAAAAACCTTACCCCCTATAATCCGATTGAAGTTAAAGCCCCCGAGAATTCGCATGTTGTAGGTAAAACAATTGCTCAGCTCAAGCTGTGGCAGCATACCGGCGCGACAGTGGTGGCTATACGCCGCGGGACGGAAATAATTATATCGCCGGGGCCGCTGGCAGCTATTCAAGCTAATGATCGTATTGTTGTCGTCGGCAAAGATGATGTCCTTCAGCAAATGACCAGTTTTTTGAACAAATCCAATGAAACTGCAGAGAAAGATTTAAGCTTCGGCTAAAAAAAATTTCAAGATGCCCTGAGAGTAGTAAATTCCTACTCTCAGGGCATCTTTTTTTGTACTTGTCAAGAGGCATTACCAAAAATTTACATTTACAATTATATCCTAACAACCTTATAATATACCTAGGGTTGTTAGTTAACATTTTCATTACATCCCATTTGATTCCTGTCCTATTAAGGGATTTAGCTATATAAGAAGGAGGAGTTTGATGATTTCTTTCGATAATTTGTCAAAGATATATGGTGATTTTCGTGCCGTAGATAACATCAATCTTGATATTAAACAAGGTGAAATTGTGGCTTTGATTGGCCCGAGCGGGTCGGGCAAGACGACAACGCTCAAAATGATTAATCGCTTAATCGAACCAACGCACGGCGCCATCTACATCAACGGGAAAAACGTTCTCGAACAGGACCCGATTGAGCTACGCCGCAATATCGGTTATGTTATTCAACATGTAGGCCTGCTACCGCACATGACTATTGCCGATAACATCGCTATTGTCCCAAAACTAAAAAAATGGGATAAACAAGTTTATCTCCAGCGCGTCGATGAATTGCTGGCAATGGTCGGCCTCGACCCGGATGTCTATCGCGACCGTTACCCGCTTGAACTGAGCGGCGGTCAGCAACAGCGGGTTGGGGTCATAAGAGCATTAGCTGCTGATCCACCCATCATTTTAATGGACGAACCGTTCAGCGCCTTAGACCCGATTAGCCGGGAACAATTGCAGGATGAACTACTCAACTTACAACAAAAGCTTCAAAAAACAGTTGTTTTTGTTACCCATGATATTGACGAGGCCATTAAAATTGCTGATCGCATCTGCATAATGAAGAGCGGTCAAGTTATTCAATTCGATACCCCTGAACAAATACTGCGCCATCCTGCCAACGATTTTGTCCGCAGTTTTATCGGCGCCAACCGCATTGGTCAGGTGGAAACACTTCCTACAATTGAAGATTTGATGATTAAACCGGTAACGGCAAGACCTAACCGGGGCCTGGCAGAAAGCATCAATACGATGCGGAAGCAGAAGGTTGATACTTTGTTAGTCGTTAATCAGGACGAAAAGCTGCTAGGTATTGTTGGCGTATGGGAAATTCAAAGTTCCTTTAATGAAGAGCATTTGATTCTTGAAGATATTATGCGTCGCGATTTCCCCACGCTACTTAATACCCAAACATTAAATGACGCCATTTATCTTATCAGCAAACATCGGGTAGCTTACTTGCCGGTAGTTAATCGCGACAGAGAACTCCTCGGGGTAATAACAAGAGCCAGCTTAGTAGACGTTATGGCCAAAAACTTTAGCACCAAACAGCGACGAGCCGGAGGTGTTAATGCAGCATGTTAAAAACAATAGTTGAAATTTGGCAGGACCGTTCTGATGATATCCTTGCTGCATCAATCCAACATATTGAACTAACAGCTATTTCACTTGCTCTCGCAATCTTGATTGCTATTCCGGTCGGGGTTATTCTCACCCGCAAGCAAAAATGGGCTGAGCCTATTATCGGCATTGCCGCAGTTTTCCAAACGATCCCAAGTCTTGCACTGCTGGGATTAATGATACCGCTCTTTGGCATCGGCTTTACTCCGGCCGTCATTGCTCTGACAATCTATGGCTTGCTTCCCATTTTGCGCAACACCTATACCGGTATTCTCGGGGTTAACCCGGCCGCTACCGAAGCCGGGGTCGGTATGGGAATGACTTCATTTCAGGTCTTGTTTATGGTCGAACTGCCATTAGCCCTGTCGGTAATAATGGCGGGGATTCGTACCGCTACCGTTCTGCTTGTTGGCGTTGCTACCTTGGCTGCGCTCATTGGTGCTGGCGGGTTGGGCGATTTGATATTCCGCGGTATTTCAATGGCAAATCAAGAATTGATTTTAGCTGGTGCCATCCCGGCGGCAGTTTTGGCCTTAGCTTTTGATTTTGCCCTCAAGAGAATGGAAACCAGCGCTCAGCCGAAAGGCTTAAGTACTATGAAAGGGTGATTGTATTTGAAAAAAATTATTTTGTTGGTAATGATACTTGTCCTGAGTTTGTCGTTAGTAGGCTGCTCAAGTACCGCCTCAGTAAACTCTGATAAAATCGTAATCGGCGGTAAGAACTTCACTGAACAAGATATTCTCGTCTATATAATGCGGGATTTAATCGAGGCTAAAACAAATCTTAAAGTCGAAGTGAAGCCATATCTTGGTGGAACCAACGTTGTAGCCCAGGCGCTCGAGCGCGGCGATCTTGATCTCTATGCTGAATACACCGGGACAGGGCTCATGCATATCCTAGGTGAGAAGGTAATTAACGATCCTGAAGCCGCCTATCAAAAAGTAAAGCAAATGTACAAAGACAAAAAGCAGATTGTCTGGCTAAAGCCTTTGGGTTTTAACAACACATATACGCTTTCAGTCAGAGCCGACCAAGCCAAGCAATTGGGTCTGGAAAAAATCAGCGACTTGCTTGAACATCAATCTAGCCTTACCCTCGGCGTTACCCACGAATTTTTAGAGCGCGATGACGGCTATAGAGGTGTCAAAAAGGTCTATGGCTTAAACTTCGGTACAGCCAAAGGCATGGACCCTGGTCTGACTTATGCCGCCTGTCGCGATGGCAAAGTAGACGTAATTGATGCTTTCGCAACCGACGGCCGCATACCAGCCTTTAATCTTAAAGTGCTGAAAGATGACAAGAACTTTTTCCCGCCATATTATGCTGCTCCAATCGTCCGCGAGGATACCCTCAAGAAACATCCTGAACTGGCCGAGGTCCTCAACCTGCTGGCCGGCAAACTGGATGACAAACAGATGTCTACCCTAAATGCAAAGGTTGACCTTGAAAAACAGGATCCCCAACAAGTAGCCCGCGAATGGCTTAAATCTCAAGGTCTTATTTAGAATTTAATAGCTGAGATAGCCGCCTGCTTCCATCGTTCGCATGACAACTCCCTCCTATTGTCATGCGAACGATAGCAAGGCGGCAATTTTGCTTTTAAGCGGTAAATTGGATAGATTTGCAAAATATTTCCCGGAAATACGGCCTGTTTGCCAGAAAAACGTGTTTTATCAAGGCTTTTTCTGGCATAATAGAGGTATATATAAAAGTACCCAACCAAAGGAGATCATTTATGGACCAAAAAGACAAACTGCAAATTATTCCGCTCGGCGGTTTAGGAGAAATCGGCAAGAACATGACTGTGTTTCGTTACGGCGACGACATTATCGTCCTCGACGCAGGTCTTGCCTTCCCTGAAGACGACCTGCTAGGCATTGACCTAGTTATTCCCGACATTACATATCTTCTCGAAAATATGGACAAAGTACGCGCCGTAGTATTGACCCACGGCCACGAGGATCATATCGGCTCCTTGTCATATCTGTTAAAGAAAATTAATGTCCCGGTCTACGGAGCTCGACTGTCATTAGGCTTAGTCGAAAGCCGGCTTAAAGAAAACAATGTCGCTAACTACGAACTGATACCGGTAAATCCTGGCGACCAAATTGATATTGGGAATCTGAAGGTCGGGTTCATTAGGGTGAGCCACTCCATCCCTGACGCAATGGCTATTTATTTTAAAACCCCGGTAGGAACCGTTATTCACACCGGCGATTTTAAAATTGATCAGACCCCGGTAGACGGCAAAATGATTGATATTCATAAGTTTGCCGAGCTTGGCGACCAAGGCGTACTAGTACTGCTTTCTGACAGCACCAACGCGGAACGTCCGGGATTTACCGAGTCGGAAAGAACGGTCGGAGTCGCCTTAGATGATGCATTCCGGGCTGCTAAAGGCCGGATTATAATGGCGACTTTTGCCTCAAATGTGCTGCGCGTCCAGCAAGCTATTAATTCAGCCGTTAAATATGGCCGCAAAGTCGCCATCTTTGGCCGCAGTATGATAAATGTCGTTTCCATTGCAATGGACTTAGGCTACCTGGATGTTCCGGAAGGGACGCTCATTGATGCTGAGGAAATCAATCGTTATCCTAGTAATAGACTACTGATTCTCACAACCGGCAGCCAAGGTGAGCCCATGTCGGGCCTCAGCCGGATGGCAACAAGCAACCATCGAACTGTAGCTATCTACCCTGAAGATACAGTGGTAATTTCAGCCACCCCTATTCCCGGCAATGAAAAGTCGGTCGGAAGGACTATTGACAGTCTGCTTAGACTAGGCGCCCATGTCGTGTATGAAAAATCCTCAGGTATCCATGTATCAGGTCATGCCAGCAAGGAGGAGGTCAAGCTCATTCTCAATCTGGTACGTCCTAAATTCTTTATCCCCGTCCATGGCGAATACCGGATGCTTAAGCAGCATGGGAGAATTGCCGAAACATTGGGTATCCCGCGCGAGAATATCTTCATCGGTGAAAACGGCAACGTCTTTGAATTCACAGCTGAGACTGGCCGGGTTGCCGGCAAGGTGACTGCCGGACGCGTCTTTGTTGACGGTCTTGGCGTCGGCGATGTCGGCAACATTGTTATTAGAGACCGGCAACAGCTCTCTAAAGAAGGCGTTTTAATTGTCGTGGTTACACTTGACAAGCAACGCGGCCATGTCCTTGCCGGGCCTGATTTGGTATCAAGAGGCTTTGTCTATATTAGAGAATCCGAGACTCTAATGAATGAAGCTCAGGGTCGAGTAAAACAGGCCTTAGAGAAATTCGAGAACGGTAAAATTACTGATTGGGCTACCATAAAGACTCAAATCCGCGAAGCCTTGGGCAAGTATCTTTACGAAAAAACCGGTCGCCGGCCAATGATTCTGCCAATAATCATGGAAGTTTAACATCCAAACAGCATTTTAGAAATGACTCAGCAATAATACTAAACATGTTTAAACCCCTTAACAAAAGGCTGCAATATCTATAAGATATTGCAGCCTTTTGCTTTCTAACATTTTAACATTATTATTTCATCGTTTGTATTCGTACTGCGTACATAACCGCACTAATTCGTGTACTTATTTCCTTGTAATTATTTTTATCCTCTCTTAATAAACTTTTGTATTAAAATATTTATACCCAAGGAGGTGATTCTGCAATTGTAACGAAATAATCTTTAACCATACAGGTATTATTGTAAAGGGGGATCACGATGGAGAATGCTAATGCCGGGGTAGCTAAAACAGGCGGGCCAATGCTGGATACTGAAACGAAACCCACTAATCAAAGGTATATTCTTGTCTTTATACTATTAATTACCCTTCTCGTAGCTTATCTTGATCGGGTAAACGTGTCAGTCCTAGCCGCCGACAATGCCTTTCTGACTGAAATGGGCATTAAAGGGCAACCGGTTCAAATGGGAATGCTAATGACATTGTTTTTGATTGCTTACGGCTTTTCTAATGTTTTATTAAGTCCGTTAGGTGATATATTAGGACCGCGAAAAGCCATGTCTTTATCCATAGTTTTGTGGGGAGTATCACTATTAATCGGCGGATTTGCAATGTCTTTCTCGACAATGCTTGTAGCACGGGTAATTCTTGGCCTGGGTGAAGGTATGCATTGGCCGATGCAAAGCAGTTATGTTAAAAATTGGTTTCCTCCGCATGAACGAGGCAAGGCTAATGCAGTTTGGATAATCGGCCTAATGGTAGGCCCTGCTATTGCAATGCCCTTCTTTACCTGGATTGTTCAGGATTTTGGCTGGCGGGCGAGTTTCTTTATATTAGTTGTCCTAGGATTGCTACCGCTCATCTTGTTATGGTTCTGGACAACGGATTATCCCCGACAGCACAAGCGGGTTAACCTAGCCGAACTCAATCTTATTGAGGAAGGTCAGCGGGCTGAAAAAGAAGCCGAAGCCCAGACTAAAAACACTACACTCTGGGAAAACATGAAGGTCTTTATTTTTAACTATCGTTTCTGGCTGATAACTATCTTCTATTTCTGTCTCGCCTCGATATTCTGGGGAACAATGGCTTGGCTTCCCTCTTATCTCAAAGTCGCCCGAGGCTTCTCCTGGGTTGCGATGGGAGCCTGGTCATCACTTCCATACGTGTTAGGTGTCGCCAGCGTTGTAATCTTTGGCTATCTTTCAGATAAAATTGGCCGCCGCGCCCCCTTATGCGCCATCTCTATGTTGGGCGCCGCTGCCGGAATATACTTTGGCGCTCATGCCCCGGATAATACTACTGCGGCTATTCTAATATCCCTAGGCATTGCTTCAATCGGCATTGGCCTTCCGTCAGTGTGGACCCTGCTGCAGCAGATTGTTCCCGGCAAAGCCATCGGTGCCGGAGCCGGAATGATGAACGGTATATCAAACGGCGGATCAGCCTTCTCTCCTGTCTTGATCGGTTTCTTTATCAGCGTTACCGGAAGCTATGTCGGCGGTCTAATGTTCTTAGTGGGACTGGGCTTAGTTGCCGCAGTTTGCATGCTGATTCTTTCAGTTCAGAAATATTAAATTTCGCAGTGTACAACAGCTTGTATATCGCTACTTTGTTAGATAAAGGGTGCAGGTTCATTCCCTGCACCCTTTTTTCATTAAGCCTAAGATTGATTATTGGAACAACTAACAACTACAGTTTAACGAGGATAGCAGGTACGAGGATAACATTGTCTAGGGAAACAGAACCGTGGGAAACATTGCTGACGCGGGAAGCAGAATCGTGGGAAACATTGACGACGCGGGAAGCAAGCACGCGGGAAACAGCTGCGCGGGAAGCAGAACCGTGGATTACAAGACCTTGGAAAACAGCCAACCTGGACAACTAGCTGCCTTTCATAGTCATCGATTTCAGGCCGGAAATCATCATCATCTTCCCATTCATCAATTTCGGGATCATCCCAGTCTATCGCCATTCACTATTCACCTCGCTTTTTTTAGGACTTTGGGTGTCCGCAATATATACTATGTAACCTATAAAAGAATTGTGCTCAATTACATAATATGGATGAAAATAGGGGTGGTCCGAATAAGCGAACCACCCCTAACCAGAAACGTTTCTCCTGACTTGTCTGGCGACCTTAAGTCACGAAACATCCCATTATATCTAAATTAATTAACACAGTTGTAACTGATAAGTTATAATTCATCCCCGCTTGCCTCGTCTAATTTTTCAAGATCGAATGGCGTTGTCTGATAAACATAATAATTGAGCCAGTTTGAAAACATTAAATTGGCTGCGCTCCGCCAGCGTACCACCGGCATCTCGTTTGGATCATCATTGGGGTAATAATTAGCCGGAATATTAATCGGCAGTCCCAGTGCCACATCACGATCATATTCGGTCTTTAGCGTCAGTGCATCATATTCAGGATGCCCAGTGATAAACAACCGCCGGTTCTTTTTGTCCCGTATCGCAAATACGCCGGCCTCTTCAGATTCTGATAGTATACATAATTTCGATACTTTCTCAATATCCTCCCGCCGTACCTCTGTATGCCGCGAGTGAGGGACATAAAAAACATCATCAAAACCACGAAACAGCATCTTTTCTTTAAAGTTCATCGTATGCGGAAATACCCCGAACATTTTATGCGGCAAGGCATACTTAGGAATACCGTAGTAATGATAGAGGGCGGCTTGAGCTCCCCAGCAAATATAGAGCGTCGAATAAACATTGCTCTTACTCCAGTCCATAATCTCACATAATTCTTGCCAATAGGCTACTTCCTCAAAAGGTAATTGTTCAACAGGCGCTCCGGTAATTATCATGCCATCATATTTTCGATCCTTGATTTCATCAAAGGTTTCATAAAACTTTACCAAATGCTCCTGGGGAGTATTCTTTGGTTCATACGTAGAAGTGTACATGAAATCAAATTCAACTTGCAGCGGAGAATTTCCTAATAACCGCAGCAATTGCGTTTCCGTAACAATCTTCGTCGGCATTAAGTTCAATAGTAATATTCGAATCGGTCGTATATCTTGAGAATACGCACGCGTCTCATCCATTGTAAAGATATTCTCTTTTTCCAGTATGTTAACAGCCGGCAAATTATTAGGAATTTTTATAGGCATACTAAATCCTGCTCCTTGATAGTTATTTTGTGATTTGATCGACTTTAACGCTCAAATCATAGCTTATTCAGAATTTATATACTATTAAGTAAAACACATTAGGTAGGTGAATTCAATACCATAAACATCCCAATTTTACCCTATGCCAAGTTTTTATCCACTTAGATAGATAGATTAACAAACTGTTCCTAATAATCCGGTATTCGTTCTTGTATGAGAAAAGGGACCAGCTTAACAGCTAGTCCCTCTTTGCTTAGCATTATTCTTGCGTTAGGATATCTTTGTGTAATTAATTCTTATTTTTACGTGCAGCGATATCTGCCGCTGCGGTAAATAGTACGTCAGTCGAGGAGTTGAGAGCCGTTTCGGTGGAATCTTGCAGTACCCCGATGATAAAGCCTACCCCTACAACTTGCATTGCAATATCATTGTTAATACCGAAAAGGGCACAGGCCATCGGAACAAGCAGTAGCGAACCGCCGGCTACACCCGATGCGCCACAAGCGCCACCAGCAGACATAATACTTAACAGCAGAGCAGTCCAAATATCAACCTGAATACCGAGAGTGTGTACCGCTGCCAGAGCAAGTACCGAAATAGTTACTGCCGCGCCAGCCATGTTAACGGTTGCGCCGAGCGGAATAGATACCGAGTAGGTATCAGGATCAAGACCAAGTTTTTTACAAAGGCTCATATTTACCGGGATATTAGCTGCCGAGCTCCGGGTAAAGAAGGCGTAAATACCACTTTCACGCAGGCAGGTAAATACCAGTGGATATGGATTTTGACGAATTGTCATAAATACGATAAGCGGATTGATAACTAAAGCAACAAACAGCATACAGCCAATTAAGAGTACGAGCAGTTTGCCGTAACTAATAAGAGCTTCAATACCATTCTGCGAGATAGAGTCAGCTACTAAACCAAAAATACCTAAAGGAGCAAGTTGAATAACCCAACGCACGGCTTTCGATACTGCATCAGAAAAACCTTGAATAACTTCTTTGGTTGATTCACTGGCTTGACGAAGCGCAATACCAAAAACAATACTCCATGAAAGAATACCAATATAATTACCGGTCATAAGTGCGTGTACAGGATTGTCAACAACATTGAGCGCTAAAGTACGCAGCACTTCAACAATACCATTCGGCGGTGCTACGTCCGCAGCATTAGCAACCAGCTTAAGGCTAACCGGGTAAAGGAAGCTTGCTATTACCGCTATCAAAGCTGCGGAAAAAGTACCCAGAATATATAAATAAATAATAGATTTCATATTTGTTTTTACGCCACGCTTTTGGCCAGAAAGAGCACTCATAATGAGGACTAGCACTAATATTGGCGCAATAGCTTTTAAAGCCCCAACAAACAAGGTGCCGAAAATAGCCACACGACCGGCTAGGTCTGGCGCATACAACGCAACAATACAACCAAGGATAAGACCAACCAGTATCTGTTTGACTAAGCTGATTTTACTTATCGCTGAAAATAATGAATTAAACACGTGCGAAGTCAACTCCTATTTTTAAATTGCCACTTTCATAATAATAGTATGATTTACATAACTAGTAAGTAAAAAGGGGCCACACTCGATTATTATAATACCAACTATGTATCTCGTCAATGCACAAAAATACTTTTTGTGCGCATAAAAAGGATATAATTCGGATTATCGTTGCACTTTATTTCCTTTCTACCAAAAACCCCCAAAAGACAAGGGGACGAAGACAAGGGGACGGTGGTGCTGTCTTGACAAACAGCTGCATTCATCGCAGCAAAATTTAATGACTTATTCCTGGCAGACGATCATTGCTTAATCTGGTTTTTGCCGATAACCGGAAAGTTCCAGCCATACTTGATGCAGCATAGCCGCAATCCCGTTGTAATAGCAAAAGCAAGATATAAAGGTATAGGCCCGGCAAAGTACATCTGGGAGTAATAAAAGACGATAGCCCCCATTATAGTAGTTATTGCATAAACTTCCTGCCGAAATACATAAGGAATTTCCTTGACAATCACGTCGCGGATAACACTGCCACCGATTCCCGTAATCACAGAAACCGTAGTTATAATAACTAGAGAATCTAAATTGTGTTGGAGCGCCAGTTTTGCACTGGTAGCCGTAAACGCACCTAGCCCGATGGCATCAAAGATTTGAATAGTATCTTTGTAATTCTCTAACCATCGGTAAGTAAAAAAAACAACAATCGTAACTCCCGAACTAATAATAAAAAAAGTAGGGTCTCGAAATGTTAACGGCGGTGTATTTCCAATAATAACGTCCCGCATTATCCCGCCGCCAATCGCCGTAATTATGGCTAATACTAATACGCCAAAGACGTCTAATCTTTTTTGTATTCCGGTTAATGCACCGGAAACGGCAAAAGCCGCTATTCCCATAAACTCAAATACATTCCAAGCTGTCATGATTGATTCTTCCTCTTTTCACACACCTGCAATTATCCACTCCGCTATTTTAACATAAATACAAGTAAAAGTTGCAAAAAAATACATCCAAAATCACCGAAAGACAGGGGGACGGTGGTACTGTCCTGACAAACAGTTAATATTAGCAGCAAAGACATCGAAACAATTGTGGACACATCCACCGTCCCCTTGTATCTCATGTCTCGTACAAGTCCATTGAGTAATCAGACAAAATGTAGCGGGTTACTGGCAGGAGTTTTTCTATTTTCAGAGAAGAAGAGTAGCATGATGTATGACGAGCGATTATGAGGGGCTTTAATTATCACATCAGAAGCTTCTCCAGTTTCGTCATATTTTATTGGATTTGGCTACTTGTAGACCAGATTAGTCTGTGCTATGATCAATGCATTGAAAGGTTGCGGCATCTTCCGAGAGCTGTACGACCTCTTCTAACAGTCCAACAAAACTGAATTGCCTTTTTGAGCGACCGCTTGGATCGTTAATAGACCGAGACGGAAGGGTTCAGAAAACGTGCAAAGTACGCTTGCTTTAGCATAGGATAATGCGGTTCATTCTGCTTTATCTTTGTTTTCAACGCCTTTCGGCCTCGGCTAGAAAGGCGTTTTCTTATTTAGGAGGTTTTACCATGTCAAAACCGTCTATCGCTATTTTGGGGGGCGGGCGGCTGGGTGGCGCGCTAGCTGGCCTAGTGAACGACTGCGGCTACCCGGTAGTAGCAATAACCGCCAGAAGCCAGGAAACGCTCGCAGCTATATCTAAGGCAACCGCGCTTCCGGTCTGTTTTGATAATGTCGAAGCAGCTGCCCAAGCTGATTTAATCCTGCTCACTGTTCCTGACCGGATTCTGCCTGTGGTACTGGATGAACTCATTGCCGGCAAGCGCTTGCGGCTTGGACAAGTTCTCTTGCACACTAGCGGCGTATTAGCAGGCGAAGCATTGGCACCGGCCCGCCAATTTGGAGTTGCGGTCGGCTCGATGCATCCACTGCAAAGCTTC
>JGI24707J26582_10000293_pt1 | contig 38167 bp, 32 predicted proteins | sample BioPla1DNA1_FD_26582 | JGI IMG/M metagenome (IMG submission 26582)
GAGCTGTAGGAATTATTCATATTCGAAACTAAATGAACGTGTATTGTTATATTAAATTTTATTAGATAACTGGGCTTATATTAGCGACGCACTTTTAGACTTATGTGCAGGGCAACAAAATTTCCTATTTATCAAATTCCCCTCTATGGTGCAACCCTATGAGGTCTGTCACAGGTACTGTGAATATAATCCCTGTGCCTGCCTCCTTTATTCTGCCGGCTTTGATTATTGCCTCTTTAATCTGTTTATACTTTTCCGTTTCCGTCAGAATTATTATAATCTCCTTAGACGAATCTATGTTAATATTCAAAAACCTCTTGATTTCATGTTCGCCTGTCCCTCTGCCGTACATAATTGTGGCTCCCGAAGCCCCTGCCTTCTTAGCATGTTCAACAATTTTGTCCGCCTTTCCTCTTTCAACAATAGTTATTATACATTTTATATCCAGCATGATTCAGCCTCCTCTAGAATCTAGTCAATATACCCAATACCAATACAGATATCATAGCACCTATGGATGTAAGTCCTACGATTCCAAAACCCGATATGAGCGGGTCCACCGTTTTTATAACGGTAGCAAGCCCTATAGCTAACGCCATATTTAATGGAATGTTAACGGGGCCGGTGGTAGCGCTCGCCGAATCAAAGGCAATCGCGCCAAAAGGTTCCGGTGCAAAAAATGCAAGTATTATTACCAACACCAATAATGGTGCCACTATTTTTATATAAGATATATTCAGCAATATCTTAGTTACACCTATAGCCATTCCCAGTCCGAATCCAACTGCCACCCCATGGATCAATACCTTATGACGGATAGTTCCTATAGATAACTCTTCCACCTCTAATGCCAAGGCCTTCAGGGCCGGTTCTACCAATGTACCCAGATAACCTATTACAAATGCCAGCATCACTATCAGCCATCTTCTCTCCAGTATGTGTATGTTTCTTCCGACGGAGCCCCCTAGTGGCAAAAGGCTCATGGTTGTCCCCTTTAAAAATAAATGTAAACCTAAAATCGCGAACACAAAACCCAACAAAAATTCTTTTAAGTTGTCTATGGGTTTTCTGAGTATCACAAGCTGAAAAAATGCCATTATGGCCGTTAAGGGGATTATGCTCCGCATAGTTCCCCAAAGCGGAGCCAATATTTCTATTACCTTCATATCCATTACTTTCATACGCTATCAACTCCCTTATCGGTTAATTTGTACATTATGGGTGTTCTTTTACTTTGTTTTTTCGTATTATATCCAGTCCGTTATAAAGCAAATAGACAGAAACTATAATACAACCCAGGGCGTCAACATATTTTGTTATAGAATGATTCGGCATAACAACGACCGAGGCCAAGGCTATAACAACAGCTATATCAACAAAAACCTTAGCCCGATAAAGTTTATGCTGCCCCGCAATTACAGGGTCAAACCTCTCTTTGATCATGACAGAATAGCGCCACCAAAATCCCGAGTTTACCAATAATCCTAAAGTTGCTACCATAAGACCTGTAATTACACTCCCGCTTATTTTGTATATGAATAAACGACTGATTCCTACAACGAGCATAGCAACACCTGAACAAACCATAGCTCCTAAAACAGTTATATCCGCAATACGTTCCATGCGAACACGATATATGTCATCATATTCTGCTTCCTTGTGAAGTTTGCGATAAACCCACCAGGATATAAATAGGGATGTAAGTTCAGCAGTACGCCGTAAAAAATCCGCTATTTGTGTTGCAGAGCGGCTTATTATAGCAGTAACTCCTGTCACAATTGGCGCCGCCGAACTAATTAGAAAAGAGATGAGCATGGTTCTTTCACGTTTAGAAACCAAAGTCCTGTCTAAATCAGTCATATCATACCCCCATAAAAGAAAACAGTATCATAATAAAATATAACGGAATTGCTGCTGAAAGCGGAACAGTGATTGTATCAAGACCATGATGGGATATCAGTTCCACTATAGCACAGATCGGCGCCACTATTAAGGCAGCCAACAAACATAAATACCAGGGGAATGGTGTACAGATTAAAAGAACGATAAACACAGCTATAAAAGCTGCAAAAAACATGGTAGTTGTGCCTTCTACCGTTTTTTTCCCGTCTGTAAAACGGCTTTTAATCACATTTTTTCCATAGGCCTTGCCAATTAATGCGGCCATCGAATCCCCAAAACCCCAAGCCATAATGGAAGCGGCTATTATGTACTTCCACTGTTCACCAAGCCATCCCCAGAATATAACAATCAATATTGACATCGCGATATATATAAGTATCATGCTCGAGCGTATCTCGCCGCTTTTTCTCTGGACCAAAACCTCCATCACCTTAGGAAATCTTCCGAGATAGCTTATTATCGGGTACAATGCCAATGAGAACACTGCTAAATTTAAGATAGCCATATACCATACGTCAAACTTATGAAGGAGTATGAATATGGACATGGCACACATTATATGAAGCATTTTACGAAATAGTTCTCTCGGGGGTTGAAAGAGTGCTTTGATAACTAAAAATGAAAATACCACTATTATATAATATCCAACAAAAATCCCAAATCCGATTAAAAATTCCGGCAGCATTATAGTTCTCCTTTTTGTTTTTTTAGTAGCATAAATTTGGCTCTAAGGGTTACCTCTGTCATAAACCAGGGTCAAGGTTGGCGCTCGTTGCTTATCCAATGAACACAGTGAGTTATTAATAAAACAGATGATGAAACGGATAACGTGAGTATAGAAAAGTAGTGATATTATATCACTACTTCTTCGCATTGTACAATAAAATCCTATTATCCTTTTAGAGGCTGTTTTTTCTCATGCACTCATCCAGTTCGTTTGTCACCTCTACTAACTTAATTTGGTTGGCAAATAGTTTGTTTTGTAAATCGTTGATTAAAATTTGCGTTTTTTCCAGGTCATTTTCCTTATCGGACAGTTCTTTTTTCAGCAGACCAATCTGCTCATCTTCCTGCCGGCCGGTCTCGATTTCCTCAATTTTTTTCTCAAGATTAGCACAAATTTCATCTTTATTGTTTAATTCATTATGGAGGGTCTCTATATGTTTTTCCAGCTCACTGATTTCTTGCCGAGGCTGTTGTATCTCTTTTTCTATTTCCTCAAGATGATCCTTTACCTTTAAATATTGGTCCGCAATATTAATGCAAGTCAATACAGCAATCATCGATGTGCTGAGTTTTGTATTGGCTTTGGCTATGGTTTCCATTTTGTCATCCACAAAACTGCTCACCTTCAATAGGTATTCCTTGGGCTCAGCGCCTACAACAGAATACTCCTGTCCATGTATTTTAACTATCACCTTGTTTTTTTGTCCCATCGTTAGTTACCCCCTTTGTGGAGAAATTCTTATTATATATATTTTCTTTATACATTCTGAATATCCTGCTTTTAGCGCAGATCTTTTTGGTTACTGTCTCAGCCTTCCACCAAGTTTTTCGCTTATTTCACTTAAAATACTGTTATGAACGGCCTTTGCTTCCTCGTCCGTCAGGGTGCGTTCTTTATCCCTGTAAGTAATGGTGTATGCAATATTTTTCAGGCCTTTCCCGATTTGGTCCCCTTCATAGACATCAAACAGTTTAAAGCTTTCCAATATATTTCCACCCTCGGTCCTGATGATGTCTTCAATTTGTTTTGCCAATACGGCTTTGTCTACCACAACAGCAAAGTCCATTGTTATTGATGGATATTTAGCAAGCGGTTCGTATGATTTCTCTATCCGCGTAAGTTCCAACATGATGCTGAAATCCAATTCTGCGCAATAACATCTTTGATTTAAATCATAGTTTTCTATTACTATAGGATTCAATTCCCCGATAGTCCCCAAAGTCTTATCCTTGACAACGATATTAGCACACCTGCCCGGATGATAAGTCGGATTGTTTCTCTCTACTACAAATTCATATTCATCGATTCCTAAATTATCCAACAATGTCTCTATAACGCCCTTTAACGCGAAAAAATCTTCTTTTCCATACATGGCTATCACTAAATTAGGGATTTCATGCGGTAACTCATTATCAGGATTGTTCCGGGGAACAAATATTTGCCCAATTTCAAAAGCCTTAAAATTTTCAACCTTATGGTTGACATTTCTAGCCGCAACTTCCAACATATTTGGAAGTAGACCGGTTCGCATAACACTTGTTTCGTCCCCAAGCGGGTTTATAAGTTTTATCATATTCCTTTTTGTATCGTTTTTATCGAGGTTTACCATATCAGCGGTTTTCGGACTGACAAAAGAATATGTTAAAATCTCATTAAAACCCATACCGTTTAAAAGATCCTTTGCAATATCTTCTATAATTTGTCCGTCAGGTTTTCCCCCTACCGTTATATTTCCCTTAGCCATAGTAGGCGGTATTTTGTCGTATCCGAAAATTCTGGCTACCTCTTCGGCAAAATCTGCTTCCATCAAAAGATCCATTCTATAGGTAGGCACTGTTATTTTGATGGTGTCTCCTGAATTTTCCGTTCCCAATTCCAATTTTTTAAAAATATCCACCATTTCTTCATTGTTTAAGGAAATTCCGAGAAAATTATTTATTCTTTCGGGTCTGACAATCACTTCATGAGGTTTTATTTCCTCGGGATAAACATCAACTGCTCCCTTTAGTACTTCCCCTGCACCTAATTGTACAATCAATTGACATGCTCTGTCGGCAGCTAATCGGGCTATATTGGGATCTACACCTTTTTCAAATCTTGATGAGGCTTCCGTCCTGAGGGATAACTTTTTGGAAGTTAATCTTGTAGTATTTGCATCGAAATTGGCAGATTCCAACAAAATTGTATCAGAATTTTCCGTTACCTCGGACTGCCCCCCACCCATGACCCCTGCAATTGCAAGAGATTTTTTTGTATCAGCAATTACAGTCATGGAAACATCCGGTTTTCTTTTTATACCGTCAAGAGTTGTGATAGATTCACCATCTTCAGCCTTTCTTACTATAATTTTATTTCCTTCGATAAAAGATAAATCAAACGCATGTAAAGGTTGTCCATACTCCAACATCACGTAGTTAGTGATATCCACTATGTTGTTGATTGGACGGACCCCTGTACGCATCAGCCTTTGTTGCATCCACCGGGGAGAAGAATCTATTTTTACATTTTTGATAACCCTTGCAACATACCTATTACACCCCTCTGTGTCCTCTATTTCCACAGAGATATAATCATCAGCTTTTTCCTCTGTTTCCCTTACCTCTATCTTAGGATAATTTACCTTTTTGTTTAATGTAGCGCCTGCTTCTCTGGCTATGCCTATAACGCTCAGGCAGTCAGGTCTGTTTGAGGTAATTTCAAATTCAATTATTTCGTCGCTTAAATCAAGGGCCTTAACAATATTTTCCCCTAAAGGGTAGGTCTTGTCCAGTATCCAAATCCCGTCTTTTATTTTTTCAGGGATCACAGCTTTCGGAATGCCCAATTCAACAGCAGAACATAACATTCCCTCCGAAATTTCTCCCCTGATTTCCCCTTTTTTAATTTCCAGCCCGCCCGGTAACACGGCACCGTGGACCGCAACGGGAACATAATCCCCCTCGGCAATATTGTCCGCCCCGGTTACAACTTGAAGTTTTTCTTTTCCTATATCTACTTGGCAAATAAGCAATTTATCCGCATTAGGATGTCGTATAACAGTTTCAATTTTGCCAACTATAACATCTTTGATATTTTCACCCGATATATTTATATCTTCCACCATTGTCCCGGACATTGTCATCTTTTCTGCAAATTCATCAATATCCATACCAATGTCTATATAATCTTTGAGCCAATTCATCGATACATACATAGTTGTTACCTCCTGTCACATTTAAAATTGATCAATAAAACGCATATCGTTTTCGAATAATAAACGAATATCATCAATCCCATATTTTTGCATGGCCAACCGATCTATTCCCATACCGAACGCAAACCCGCTATATATTTCAGGATCTATTCCGCAATTTCTGAGTACATTCGGATGGACCATTCCCGAACCTAAAACCTCCATCCACCCGCTCCCTTTACACACCCCACACCCTTTTCCTCCGCATTTAAAACATGTCGCATCAACTTCCGCACTGGGTTCCGTAAACGGGAAATTATGCGGTCTGAATTTTATCAGGGTATCAGGTCCGAAAAAATGTTTTGCAAACACCTCCAGTGTACCCTTTAAATCCCCCATTGTTATGCCCCTATCTACCACAAGACCTTCTATCTGATAAAACATAGGAGAATGAGTAGCATCGGGAGTATCATTTCTAAAACAGCGCCCAAGGGAAACAATCCTGATTGGCGGTTTCGTTTTCTCCATAACCCTGACCTGCACCGGTGAGGTCTGTGTTCTTAAAATTACATTTTCATTTATATAAAAGGTATCACTCATATCCCTGGATGGATGATTTTTGGGTGCATTTAAGGCATCAAAATTATAATATACCGTTTCAATCTCCGGTCCCTCGGCTACCTCAAAACCCATACTTATAAATATATCTTTCAGGTCATCCATAGTCTGTGTAAGAGGGTGTCTTCGCCCTATTTTTATTTCCTTACCCGGCATTGTAACATCGATTGTTTCAAGTTGTAACCTGTTTTCCAACTCTTTGCCTTTTATAGCATCCATAGCTTTATCTAATTCATTTTCGATGTTTTCCCTGACAGTGTTGGCTATTCTACCCACCCGGGGGCGTTCTGCCGCATCTATGGCACCCATACCCCTCAATATTTTGGTTAATTCACCTTTTTTACCCAGGTAATGTATTCTCGCCTTTTCTAAGACCTTTATAGAATCAGCCTTTTTAATCTCTGACTTTGCCTTTTCTTCCAAGGCTTTCAACCTTGATTCCATAATATATCTCCCTTCTAATCGTAAATAAAAAAAACCCCATCCCCTAAGGGACGAAGCTTCTATTCCGTGGTACCACCCTAATGACTCGCCACAAACAAATGACAAGCCACTCTATGATATTAACGACATCAGCCGATAAAGCCTACAATCTCGGTTTAAGACTTCAGCTTTATGACTCCGGAGTGAATTTCATCTATACTTGTTTTAGGATAATCCCAGCCTGTGTCATCCTTTCTCTTTTAAAACAGTCTATAGTCTACTTTTCTCCATCAACATCTTTAATCTATTTTATTTGTTCATCTATTATCAATTTTCTATCGATAGTCTTTTATACATAATATAGGCTATAACGGAACCTGTCAACTCGAATAGTTTCCAGAATATATCAGGAGTTTTCATTGTTCCACTTCCCTTCCTTTAAGCCATTGTATACATATTATAGCATAGCTTAAAGGTTGAAACAAGTTGGGTTTCCATTTTATATAGAAAAATATAATTCTAAAAATGCTCAGATTTTATATTTTTTTCAATAGCCTTATATATCAAAATACCTGCAGCCATAGCTGCATTTAAGGATTCTATTTTACCTAAAATAGGGATTATAACCTTCTCGTCCGCATTATATAATATTTTTTCATCTATTCCGTTTGCCTCATTGCCGATTATTATACCGATGCTCCCGTCATAATCAATATCAACATAAGTCTTATCGGTGTTCAGGTCTGCTGCTATTAATCTTACATTTTTTTCTTTTAAATATTCTATCCATGCATCATCTTTACATTGTATAATCGGCAAATGAAATATGGCTCCCATTGTGGCCCTGAGGACTTTGTCATTATAGGGGTCAACACTTCCTTTTGTCAGTATTATAGCATCGGCTTTGGCACCTTCGGACGTACGTATAATTGTACCCATATTTCCGGGATCCTGTATTCTATCTAATACAACAAACAACAATTCTTTGTCATCTTCTAGCTCCAAACTTTCCAGGGTTATATTCCTCATATTGGCCACGGCCATAATACCCTGGGGATTTTCGGTTGCGGCAATTTTATTAAATAACTGACCGGGCACTTCATAAATAACATAGTCTTTTTCACAAACCTCATCCAGAAGATCCGTGCCATGTTGGACTGTATGCAAGTCCTTACTATAAATAATATATTCAATATCCCCGTTGTGTTTTAGACACTCATCAATTATTCTTACTCCTTCAATTACAAACTGCAGATTTTTTGTTCTTTGTTTTTTAAATCGAAGTGATTTAATATATTTGATAATAGCATTATTTTCACTACTGATTGACCTGATTCTCATTTGGGTCGACTATGCTTCCAATTTTTGCTTCGCTATTTCAACTAATTGTGCAAAACCCTCTTTATCATAAATGGCCATTTCTGATAACATTTTTCTATTCATTTCAATACCGGACAATTTTAGACCATTCATAAATCTCGAATAAGATATACCGTTTAACCTGGCGGCAGCGTTTATCCTCGTAATCCAGAGTTTTCTGAAGTCCCTTTTCTTTAATTTTCTGCCTACATACGCATTGCTCAGTGCCTTCATGACAAATTGATTAGCAGGTCTGTATAATTTACTTCTGGCCCCCCTATAACCTTTTGCCAATTTTAAAATTTTTTTATGTTTTTTATGGGCCGTTTTCCCTGTTTTTACCCTAGCCATTATTCGTTACCTCCTCTTTTATGCATTTATTTGTATGGTAATAATTGTGCAATTCTTTTTTGATCACCTTTAGATACTATACCGGCTTTTCTGAGCTTTCTTTTCCTTTTAGGCGATTTTTTGGTTAAAATATGACTTCTGAAGGCCTTATGTCTTTTAAGTTTACCTGTAGCTGTTTTTTTTAATCTTTTAGCTGCCCCTCTGTGGGTTTTCATTTTTGGCATCCGTGTTTCCTCCTCCTAAATTATGCATTTTTGGGAGCCAGAATCATGATCATCTGTCTTCCTTCCAATCTCGCTTCTCTTTCTATTATACCTACTTCTTCCAGTAAGGTAGCAAATTCCCTAATCACGCTTTGGCCCTTGCTCGTATTGCTGAGCTCCCTGCCTCTGAACCTTAAGGACACTTTAACCTTATCCCCATTTTTTAAAAACCTGCTTGCTTGGTTTGCTTTAACATTTAAATCATGAGACTCAATATTTGCGCTGAGTCTTATCTCTTTGACATCTACCGTTTTTTGATTTTTTCTTGCTTCTTTCTCCCTTTTCGCCACCTCATATTTATATTTTCCATAGTCCATAATTTTACAAACAGGCGGCTTTGCTTGGGGCGCAACTTTCACCAAATCCAGATTCTTACTATTTGCAATTTTTTGAGCTTCTTTAGCTGACATGATTCCCAATTGGTCACCGTTTGTATCGATAACCCTTATTTCCCTGTCCCTAATATCCTCATTAATTTGCTGACCATTAATTTCCTTAATAACTTGACACCTCCTATATCCTCAAAAATTTTTATAACATCTAAACGATTGCTGCCTAACTTCCGTCCGCATAATTTTTTGCAAAAATATAGCGGATAGTTGGACTATCCGCATAATTTCAATATAATCACAGAATACAAAATAATTAACATGAACACCATATTAACCCAACTAGCCGACGCTGTAAGGTGAGAAGCGGACGTCTTCTACTTCGTTTACTTATATAGTCTACCAATATATAATTCTTTTGTCAACATATAATCGGATAGTAGTCTTGTATTTTTTTCCTACATTTTTGTATTTATACCAATTATGTTTGCTTTCATTTTGGGTAAGCTAACATCGAAGACTACAAAAAGGTTGGTGACTACATGAAAAGGAAAATAACCAAAATTGTTCTTTATATGTTTATAACATTAACTGCTGTATCAAGTGTTTCCCAATTTGCAGATTTTCAATTTGGTAGAATATTTACCTCAAAAAATAATATGTTAATCCTGGGCATAACTATTTTGCTGTTTATCTATTATACAAGACTGAACAAAAATCCGCAATATGCACATGCAACCATAAACATGGAAAAAAAAGAGAAAGAACAAGGCTCTAATGAATTTTTTACTAAACCAAAAATCACCTTTCAGGATGTTGCAGGATTGGAAGAAGTTAAAGATGAGTTAATGGAAATTATCGATTTTATTAACAAATCTGAAAAATATAAAAAAATGGGCGCCAGAATTCCCAAGGGCATATTATTTTATGGCCCCCCGGGGACAGGAAAAACCTTACTCGCTTCAGCTGTAGCAGGAGAAACAAAATCTGCATTTTTTTCAGCAAGCGGTTCCGAATTTGTTGAAAAATATGTGGGTGTAGGCGCTAAGAGGGTCCGTGCACTTTTCGAAAAGGCCAGAAGAGAAGCCCCTAGCGTTATTTTTATCGATGAAATCGACGCTATTGGAGCTAAACGTCACTTAGACAGTAACAATGAAAAAGATCAAACATTAAATCAATTGCTGGTTGAACTGGATGGATTCAGTACAGATCAGATTGTGGTAGTCATTGCAGCCACTAACAGAATAGATCTCTTAGATGAGGCATTATTACGCCCCGGCAGATTTGACAGACACATGTACATTAATAACCCAAATGTGAGAGATAGGGAGGAAATTTTAAAAATACACACCAAAAATAAACCTTTGGACCCAAACGTAAGTATTACCGATTTAGCTCGTAAAACTCATGGTATGAGCGGGGCCCACCTATCCAACATTGCAAATGAGGCTGCTATAATAGCTGTAAGGGAAAACAAACGTATAATTACGATATCCCACTTCGAGCAGGCAATCGAAAGGATAGTCGCGGGATTGGAAGTCAGAAATCCAACTATTTTATTTAAAGAAAAAGAAGTTGTTTCATACCATGAAGCCGGGCACGCACTTATCGGAAAAATACTAAATACGGACATGGTGCAGAAGGTATCCATCATCCCTAGGGGACATTCATTAGGCTATGTTATTCATGCACCCCAGGATGACAGATACATTTTAACTAAGGAAGAATTGTGCGATAAAATTATGGTGATGCTTGGCGGTAGGGCAGCAGAAGAGTTAATCTTTAGCCATTTGTCCACCGGAGCGAAAGATGATTTGAAAAAAGTTACAGACACTGCAATGCAAATGGTATGCGACTATGGCATGAGCGATTTAGGCTTTATTCACAATGAACCCGATATGATACGCTCTCTGAGCGATTCCATAAACCTGGAAATTAACAAAATAATAGATGAGTGCTACAAAACAACATATAATTATCTGAAAGAACATAGAGTCGAATTGGAAAAAATATCAGCTGCCCTCCTGGATAAAGGAGCCCTGAATAAAGCAGATCTGGATGAACTATTGGGAGACTTTTTATCAAACTCTGAATCTAAAAATAGGAAAAAGGAGTTAGAGGCAGTATAGTTGTTATAAGCTGAAAACCACAAAGACAAAAACCCGAACTGAAATTAGTATAAATTTATGGGGTGATCTCAGATCACCCCGCTGTTTTTTATGACGCATAAGATTGTTTTTGAGCTTCATTTATAATGTATGACTGAATTTGGACAACTATTGTCTTTCTTCGATTTCCTTTACAATGTCATCGATAAAAGCATCCGTTTGCACGGCACCTAATTCCCCTTTGTCCCTTGATCTAACAGACACTTTCTCAGATTCTATCTCTTTGTCCCCAATTATCAACATATACGGAATCCGAGACAGCTGTGCCTCCCTTATTTTGTATCCTATTTTCTCATTTCTGACATCTACTTCTACACGTATCCCTTTTTCCTTCATTTTCTCTTCAAGTTGCAAACAGTGTTCAATGTGCCTGTCTGTGATTGGCAATATTTCAACCTGAATAGGGGATATCCAAGTAGGAAATCTTCCTGCATAGTGCTCTATCAATATACCAATGAATCTCTCTATACTGCCAAATATCACCCTATGCAACATTATGGGCCTGTGGTTTTCACCGTCCGCACCTACGTAGTTTATATCGAACCTTTGCGGCATTTGAAAATCCAACTGAATTGTTCCACACTGCCACGTACGCCCAATACAGTCCTCCAGCAGAAAATCTATTTTAGGACCATAAAATGCACCTTCACCCTCATTAATTTTGTATGGCAGGTCCTTTTCCTCCAGGGCGGCCTTTAAAGCATCTATAGCAACATCCCATTCCTCATCCGTACCCATAGCATCTTCCGGTTTTGTAGACAACTCAACATGATATTTAAATCCAAAGGTGCTGTATACATAATCTACAAGGTCTATTATCCCAATTATTTCGTCCTTAATCTGTTCAGGTAACACAAATAGGTGTGCATCATCCTGTGTAAAACTTCTGACCCTCATAAGCCCATGCAGTACTCCGGATAATTCATGCCTGTGCACTATTCCGAGCTCACCCATCCTGATGGGCAAATCCCTGTAGCTGCGTTTCTTCCTGTTATACATCAAAATAGCGCCCGGACAGTTCATCGGCTTTATGGCATAATCTTCTTCATCTATTCTTGTAAAATACATATTTTCTTTGTAATGATCCCAATGTCCGGATCTTCTCCAAAGTCTTTCATTTAAGATAATGGGGGTTTTTATTTCCTCATACCCACGCTTTGCGTGCTCATGTCTCCAAAAATCCTCCAGTATATTTCTAATAACCATTCCTTTCGGATGGAAAAACGGGAACCCGGGGCCTTCTTCGCTTAAGCTGAACAGATCTAATTCTCTGCCCAGTTTCCTGTGATCTCTTTTTTTAGCCTCTTCCAATCTATGAAGATGCTCCTCCAGGTCCGATTTTTTTGTAAAGGACGTTCCGTAAATCCTTTGAAGCATCTTGTTTTTTTCGTCACCTTTCCAGTAAGCACCTGCTATGTTAAGCAGTTTAATTGCCTTTACCTTACCTGTAGAAGGCACATGGGGACCTGCACAAAGATCTACAAACTCACCTTGCCTGTAAAACGAAATCTTTTCTCCCTCCGGAAGGTCTTCTATCAACTCCGTCTTATAGTCTTCACCTTGTTTTTTTGTAAACTCGATAGCCTCATCCCTGGGTAATACGAATTTTTCCAAATTTAAATCTTCCTTGATTATTTTTTTCATTTCTTTTTCTATTTTTCCCAGGTCTTCCGGCGTAAAGGTGTGTTCGGAATCAAAATCATAGTAAAATCCGTCCTTTATAGCCGGTCCTATAGCCAGCTTTGTACCGGGGTAAAGCCTTTTAACCGCTTGTGCCAGGATATGTGCACTCGTATGACGCAAAAATCCCTTACCTACGTCATCTTCAAACTTCAAAATATTTAACTCGCAGTCTTCATCTATGGTATCCGTCAGATCCGTGTTTTCACCATTTAATTCAGCCCCCACGGCTACTCGTGCGAGGCCTTCACTGATTTGCTTTGCAAAATCCAGTACAGATGTTCCCTTTTCAATTTCACGAATTGAGCCGTCTTTTAATTTAACTTTTACTGTAGGCATAACTTTTCCTCCTGTCTTTTGTTCAATATAAAAAATCCCCCATCCTAAAACTGATAGGACGGGAGATACATTCCCGCGGTTCCACCTAAATTGATCTTTCCACTTTAATGATTATAACGAAATCACCGGTTATCCTTTCACCCTTAAGTTACTAGGTAACAGCTCCGGGGTAGTTTTCAATTATCCATATATAAAAATACTTACAGCCAAGGTACTTTCTCTCTTGATACTGGGCCCAACCTACTCTTCCCCTTCAATACTATACAATATTAAATTATCCTATCCATTTAGTATAATCGCTAATGTAGGTTTTGTCAAATAAATCTGTCTTTTTATGTCCAGCCTAAAATTCCGACATAAATAACCTCTTCCTCCTGTTGCTGGTGCTCAGTGTTTCAAATAAATACGCCCTATAAACCATAAAGTAAGAAAACCAAATTTGTCCTATAATATATACAAACAAACCCTTGAGTGAAACAGATATACTGGTAAACGACACGAAATAGTTGAATACACTGTTAACGATTCTAAATATACTCAAAGATTGGCCGCTTATAAAATAAAAAACTGTCAACAAAACTATATTTGGAACAAACCATTCTATCCAATTATCTCTTACAAAATTGATTGAATACATGATAGTCTCCCCGGGGCCATGGTGTTTTTGATATGTGACCTCAGGTACCGGATTGAACAGCATAAATGTTAAAAAGGTTATGATCAGACTGAGCGCACTCGGACCTATAACAGTAAAAAACATAGGCACAATAAAATCAAGTACAAGTTTTGCTACATAACCTATAAACAAAATGGACCAGATCTTGCTCAGGTATGGTGTAAAACCGTCTTTAAAATCTTGAAAATTAAAATAACCTCTGTTTAATATTGTGTTCAAGAGATATAAATAATTTGAAATTAAAGCACTGGTAACAACAATCGAAACTATTCCCCCCAATATTCCGAAAAAACCCAAACTCATCGATAACATGATAGTAGCCGTAGAATAAAATAATCCGGTAAAAATTATAGGCCAATTTTTAATAATGCCTGTTAAGGCTTTTTTTGAAACACTGCGATTGGTATAATAGATATCCTTAAATATCTCCATTTATGATTTGCCCCCTATCCGCTAAAGTTCACTTTATAGTATCTGGATCTTTCAAGTGCCCTGCTTTCCATTAGATAATCAAATAAAACAACTACTTGTTCCTGCTTTATTTTATCAATTTTATATCCTATTGTATCAAGCCTTGTAACATCTATATTAAATAACTCGAAATGAACTTGTTTTATAATTTGCTTTGCAGGCATACCTGCATATAAGGGTAAATATCTTTTTATATTTTCATCCCTTTGTAAGAACTTATGACACCTGTCTCTGAAATTATCTATATTTATCCTGTTTAGTATCGGTGGTAGAAAGGAAGTTTTTGTGTCTTTTAAAAAATCCAGCTTTAAGATTTCCTTGAATATTTCCGGACTGCCAAATTTATTAAAATTGTAAAATTCAATAAGTATTTCGTATAATCTGTTTTTACTATGTGATACATGATGGTATCCGTTGTCTTTCCAATATTTCCACAATTCTTCGAAATATCTGAAACTGTTTGAATAAAAATTTTGAATAAAAAATTCAACGCTATTGGTGAACATACCGGAATTCCAGTACACCTCCACCATTTCCTCCAGCCCTTTTAATCTCAGTATATCACCAAACGAAAGCCACATTGTTTCCATGACCTCATATGGCGGCACATCCGAATAAACATATCCATAGTCCGAAGCCCTGTCCCGTAACCCTGAACCTCTAAGTAATTTCAAAAACCCGACCTGGAGTTTCTCCGGCCTGAGTTCAAATACATCGTCAAAAGATTTCCTGAATGAAAAATAGTCTTCTTTCGGCAATCCCACTATCAGATCCAAGTGCTGATGTATGTTTCTGCCCTGAGAAATTTTTTTAACCACCGAACTCAGTTTTTCGAAATTCATCTGTCTGTCGATTTCTTTGAGAGTTTCCTCATTGGTGGTTTGAACACCTATTTCAAACTGGAATAACCCTACAGGTACCGTCTTTAAAAATTCCAATAGTTCATCATCCAAGAGATCCGCTACGATTTCAAAATGAAAATTTGTCCCCTCTTTATGATTTTCCAAAATAAAACTCATAATATCCATTGCATGTGACTTTTTGGTATTGAAAGTTCTATCCACAAATTTTACCTGTTTTACACCCTGATCAATAAAATATTTTATTTCTTTTTTTACACGTTCCATGGGTAAAAACCTGACCCCAGATATGGTTGACGACAGGCAATATTGGCAATTAAACGGGCATCCCCTGGAGCTTTCGTAATACAGGATTTTATTATCTTCTAATTTTTCTCCCTCATAAGGGAACGGCAAACTATCCATTGGAGGCGCGATACTTCTCGGTTCTGTAACCCTTATTTGTCCCTTCGCCCTAAAGGCTATGCCTTGTATTGACGAATAATCGTCATTAGTTTTTAGCGAAAGTATGAGTTCCCTAAATGTATTTTCACCTTCCCCGACAACAACAATATCAATTGCGTCATTTCCCTCCATAAAGGTTTTTGTATCAAAAGACACCTCGGGTCCTCCCAAGATTATAACCACCCCGGGCATAACTTTTTTTATATGTCCGGTTATATAATTGATCATCTCCATATTCCATATATAGCATGAAAAACATAGGATGTCCGGATTATAGTCATAAATTTCCCCAATGATATAACTCATATTATTATTGATAGTGAACTCTTTGATTTTAACATCCTCATGCAGTATATCAACTACCGTTTTTTTTAAATAGCGCACCGCCAGGTTTGTGTGAATGTATTTTGCATTTAGCGCCGTCAACAACACCTTCATAGTTTACCTTCCTTCGTAATTTTGTAATTAGTTATATGTAGGGACCTATAATTTATACAGTTATAGTTTTGTTTAACAATTATAACATAAGTCCCGTTTTTAGAAAAATACCAAATATTTACTAAAAAAATATAATTATTAACTTTTTGAAATACATGTGCTATTATTATAATTGTTGTCACATCCAAGAGATGTTTAGCTATGGATAAAAAACTAGAATGGTAAACGGTGATGTTATATGCTTCCCCAAACGCACAAAATTATTTCAGAACATGTTTATGATAATATCAAGAATACGTTTAACGTAGATTTAAACAAACGCAGCTTAATTTATGGTAGCATTAAACCGGACATTGCGTACAGTCTGGTTAAACTCGATCATTTTAAGCCACAATCTTTTGACTTTATTTGCGATGAAATCAATAAATTGTCTAACTATGATTTTGAATTAAATAAAGAGTTCATTAAATTTCTTTCAAGACGCATAGGTGTTGTAACACATTTCATTTCCGATTTTTTCTGCATTCCGCATAACGATCGTATAACCTATGAAAACAACTTTATAGATCATATAAGATATGAGCATCGGCTTCATAAACTATTTAAATCTTTTGATAGTAAGATTAACGTATCAAAAAATTATTTTAACATAGGTAACAATAATCCTGACTCCATTAAAGCTCTGGTTGACAATTTTCATTTACAATATACAGAGAGAGGCGAAAGTCTTATAAATGACCTGTATAATTCAATTTATGTATCATCGATTGTCGGGTTGTTTATAATTTATAACATGTTAAATAACAATATAATAGTTAATGCGGCGTAACGGGACAGTCGAATCGTCAGACTGTCCTGCTATATTCTCTTTAAAAATTTATACTCGCCTGTTTTGCTCATTACTGTCAATTCTATGCAATTTTCCGATTGCAGCCTGTCCTTAATCATAATATTATTTAATATAGGATGTTTTAATGTCGTACCTTTCTGTAGTGTAAACAGATTTATTCCCCTGTTTTCATTTTTAAAAAATTCCCTGCCGATCTCATATTCCCTCAGTTTAAACAAATATTCATTCATACTCTTAATAAAAATACTATCCTTTATTTCATCGGTCTTTACCTTGTCCGTTTGTTCCACCAATGCTAACAACGCGTACATAATAGTATATACCTCTTTTTGTTCTTGTTGTGGAGGTTTGATTATGGTTTCTCCCTTATACAATTTAAAAAAGTTGATCAGTGCTAATAGAAATATATCTTTGCTACAGGAGAGATCCGCAATATAAAGATCGGCAACTTTTATTCGATCAAGGGCAATCAGATAGTTAATTTTCTCCTGTTCAAATTGAATTTTGTAGTTTAACGACATTTGCCCTTTAAGATCCTGTTCTAATTTTGAAAGTTGCAGGTTTATTAAATAATCTTTTAACCCGTTAACCAGCTCTTCTTTCTCAATCGCTGTATTATTCATTAACAAATAGATTGTTCTAAGTAGCAGTAAGCCTGTCAATATTACTTGTGGATGTCTATTTATATAGATTATATTTTTGTATACCTCTTCCTGCGCAGCGATAAAGTTTTTATTTACCAAAACTATGGGGATAATTCTGGTAAATGCTTCTCCCCTCTTATCTTCCCAATAAAAATCACTTGTATAATAATCCCTGCCTGAATCCAATTTATTTATATAGTTTACAGGGGTGCCGCATCTATAGTATTGCCATAATTTGATTTCCTCCGCCATCCGCATGTAATCTATTAAAACCCGGTTTTCTTTCTTATTATCGATAAAACATTTGCAATTGATCAGGGCTAACTGTGTAATATAACTCCATTGCCCTTTTTGCATCTCGAATTCTAAATCTTGATCATACAGATAACTAAAGGATTGCAAACAATCATGTCCATTGCTGTTCTCTTTTAAAAACCCCAGCGCATCCCCATATGCCATATATGGAAGCATGTCAACATTTTTTTTGCTACCCTCCAAGCCCATTACCCCCCAAAGTATTTACAAATTCTCGGTTACATTCTCTCCGGCGCCTGAATTCCCAACAGTCCCAACCCTGTACTTAAAACCTGCTTAACCGCAAAAACTATGACCAATCTTGCTTTTTTTAATTCCTCATCCTCCACCAGTATAGAATGCTCGTGGTAAAAACGATTGAAAGCCTGTGCTATATCGATAATATGCCTTGTGATGATAGACGGTTCGTTTTTTCTCTGTGCATCCTTAACAATCTCCGGGAATTGTTGAATTTTTTTTGTTATCTCCAAAGTTATGTCATCAATCAACAATTCAGACTTAAAATTGCTGTCTATGTCTGTCCCCGCTTTTCTCAATACACTGGAGGCCCTTGCGTGTGTATATTGTACATAGGGACCGGTTTCCCCTTCAAAATTCAAAATTTTATCCCATGTAAAGGTGTAATCCTTTATTCTGTTGTTGGATAGTTCTTCAAATATAACAGCCCCGATGCCTACCTGTTTGGCTATCTCATCGATGTTTTCAATGTTCGGATTTTTTTCATTTATAATATCTTTTGTTTTTTCTACGGCCTTGTTCAGTGCATCTTCTAAAAATACCACCCTGCCTTCTCTGGTAGACATAGTCCCGTCTTCTAAACCCACCATCCCGAAGGGCACATGGATACAATCTTTTTCCCATTCAAAACCCATAAGGTGTAATATTTTTTTCATCTGTTGAAAATGAAGATTTTGTTGGGAACCCACAACATATATATTTTTATAGAAATCATAGGTTTCCTTTCGATAAATAGCTGCCGCAAGGTCTCTTGTAATATATAATGTGGAGCCGTCACCTTTTCTGATCAGGACAGGCGGCATTCCAAAGGGTTCTAAATCTACTATGTCCGCACCCTCGGATTTTTTTATAATGCCTCTCTCCTCCATCATCTCTATAACCGCAGGCATTTTATCCGAGTAGAAGCTTTCGCCTGTAAAGGAGTCAAAAGTGATATCCAGCATATCGTATACCCTGTTAAATTCCTCCAGACTGACTTCTCTGAACCATTCCCAAAGTCTTACTGCTTCTTCATCCCCATCCTCCAACTTTTTGAACCATTGCCTGCTTTCATCTTCTAATTCCGGTTTAGTTTCTGCCTCCTTATGAAATTTAACGTATAAATCCAACAAAGTCGCTATTGGATTTGCCTTTACCTCTTTTTCGTCCCCCCAATTTTTAAAGGCTACAATTAATTTCCCAAACTGTGTGCCATAATCACCCAAATGGTTAATTGCAACAGTATTATAGCCCAAAAATTTATATATTTTATATAAGGAATTACCTATTACTGTCGTTCTGATATGCCCTATATGAAAAGGTTTGGCTATGTTCGGCGACGAAAATTCTACAACTACATTTTTCCCGTTGCCTATCAAACTACCGCCATATGTCTCTTTTCTGAGCAACACTTCCTCAAGCACCGTCTCCGTGAAATATTTTTTATCTATAAAAAAATTTAAATACCCTCCGGCAATTTCAATTTTATCTATAAAATCGCCCTTGTCCAAATTTTCGGCTATATCGTCGGCTATAACATTCGGAGCTTTTTTGAAAACCTTTGCCAGTCTAAAACAAGGAAATGCAAAATCCCCCATTTCGCTACTCGGCGGTATTTCTATCATAGTTGAAATTTCTTCTTCTGAAAGCTGTGGTATGCTTTTGTTCAATACTTTGCTCAATCTTTTTTTAAAATCAATCATCACTGTTCCCTCCTCGTTCCCTACTCAAGTTTCCCTTATCTATATAAACTAAAAAACCCTCATCATCATAGACTTCTATACAAAAAATTATACTATTTGAGATATACAATGGTTACACCGGCTCCACCCTCACCATAGGCCCCTTCTCTGTATTTTTTAACATGTTTATGTTTTTTAAACATCTGTTTGAGTCCTGCACCCAAAACCCCGGTGCCCACACCGTGAATCACCGTTACATGGGTCAAACCGGCGATGTAACTGTCATCCAAGTATTTATCGACTTCCAACATTGCTTCCTCAAGATTTTGCCCCCGCACATCGATTTCCTTATTTATATTTTGTGCTTTAGACCTGAGTATTTGGCTGGTACCGGTTTTTTTTGCTTCTTTCTCCGGTTCGGCCCTTTCTAAATTGGATACATGCATATTTACTTTCATAATGCCTACCTGAACCTGCACCTCGCCATTTTCATCTTCCGGCGAAATAACATAACCTGTCTGGTTGAGGGGTAAAACCTTTATCGCTTCTCCCGCTTTTAAATTTTTGGGTGGTTTTTTGTTTGTCCTTACCACTAATTTTTCCGTCATACCTTCCGAAAGTCTGCCCATCTTTTTAGAAATATTTTGACGGGCCTCCTCTATTTTTCTGTTCATTTCCTTTTCTTCCGATTCAATTTTAAGCAGTTTTAGATTGTTTATGATTTCATCCGCATCCGATTTTGCCTGTTTAATAATTTTATATGCTTCCTTTTTGGCTCCCCTGACAATTCTTTCTCTCCGCAACCGTAGTTTTTCATTTTTCCTTTCGTATTCTTCCTTTAATTTTTCGGTTTCTATTCTTAGCTTCGCGGCCTCCAATTTTTCCTGTTCCGTAATAGACCTATCCTTTTCGATATTTTGCAACAAGTCCTCAAAATGAATAGTTTCTTTGGTCAATAAATCCCTTGATCTATCGATTAAAAAATCAGGAAGACCCAGCTTTTTCGAAATTTCAAATGCATTGGATCTGCCTGGTATACCTATTAATAACTTGTAGGTCGGGCTCAATGTCTCTACATCAAATTCCACGGCAGCATTTTTTACCCCTGCGTTTGATAGCGCATACTGTTTTAACTCGCTGTAATGAGTAGTTGCGACCACCGTTGTGCCCATTTCCTTCAAGTGATTTAAAATAGCCATNGCCAGGGCAGCACCTTCCGTAGGGTCGGTGCCCGCACCCAATTCATCGAGAAGTACCAATGATTCAGGGGTTACACTGTTAATAATAGTAACTATATTGGTCATATGGGAAGAAAAGGTGCTCAGGCTCTGCTCTATGCTCTGCTCGTCCCCGATGTCCGCAAAAATTCCGTCGAACACAGCCATTTTTGTACCATATGCCGTTGGAACATGCAGCCCGCTCTGTGCCATCAATGTCAAAAGACCCAGCATTTTTAGGGTGACAGTTTTTCCACCTGTGTTAGGCCCGGTAATTATTAATATATGAAAGTCATCCCCAATCCAAATAGTGTTCGGTACCACTTCACCAGCTTTCAATAGTGGATGCCTGGCATCTTTCATCACTATTTCCCCGTCTGTATTTAGTTCCGGTTCTACAGCCTTCATCTCCAGGGAGAGCTTTCCTTTTGCAAAAATAAAATCTAATTCCTTTAAAATAGTTTGATTGGATTTTATGTCTTCAGCTCTCTCTGCTATCATCGCGGAAATTTCCATCAGGATCCTTTCTATTTCNGTCCGCTCTTTGATTTTTAATTCCCTGGCCTCATTGTTGAGCTCTACAATAGCCATAGGTTCCACAAACAAGGTGGCCCCGCTAGATGACCTGTCATGTACCAATCCCGGTATACCTGCCCTGTATTCCTGTTTTACGGGTACTACATATCGATCTTGTCTTATAGTAATTATAGCATCCTGCAAATATTTTTGATTTTCCGTTGAAGTTATTATACTGTTCAGTTTGTTTCTGATAGATTCATTTTTGGAGACAATCTGCCTGCGTATACGTTTTAACTCCATACTCGCATTGTCGGATATCTCAGTTTCGCTAACTATACATAAGTCTATTTTATCTTCTATTTCTTTTAAAGAGACAAGTCCCTGAATCAACCCGCGAATTATAACATATACATCCTTGCTATCTTCTTTCTCTTTTAAAAAATTCTTCAGTCTTCTGGCTACCGCCAGCGTATCTTTTAATCGCAACAGCTGTGCCGGATCCAAATACGAACCGATTTCCGTCCTTCTGACATATTGTGAAACGTCATTGATTCCACTTAAAGGCACATTACCAAATTTAATTAATATGCTCTGTGCTTCACCGGTTTCTTGCTGCAGTTGTTTTATAATGTCCAAATGCGAAATCGGTTGTAAATCCCTTACCTTTTCCTTGCCTAAAGAAGAAGTGCATTTTCCCTCAAGCATATTTATTATTTTGGGATATTCTAGAACTCTTAAGCTTCTTTCATTCATTAATGTCACCTCGTTATTTATACAAAGCCTACCTGTATTTTGACGCACAGGTTCCCGCTACATAACCTGACGACCAAGCCCACTGCAGATTAAAGCCCCCACAATCTCCGTCTATATCCAATAATTCTCCCGCAAAATATATGCCGGGTATAATTTTGGATTCCAATGTATTCGGACAAACATCCTTTAAATTTACGCCGCCTGCAGTAACTTGGGAGTGCATCCATGATTGAGAACCGATAACCTTAAACCTCCAACATTTTAACAGTTTTATAATCTGTTCCATCTCTTTATCGGACACCTCGGAGCATGTCCTGTTTATATTGTGTATCCCGGATTCCCTCAATATTATGGGAATAAGTCTCTTGTTAATCAGACCTATAAAACTAAAATCTAAAGGTCTGTCATATTGATAAGAAAATCTGAGACCTATCAAGTCCAACAGCTCCTTATAATCATGTTTGGGAAACATATCAATCTCTATCATCGGTTGTTTGTTGTCTTCCAGTGCCTCTATGGCTATCCTGCTCAATTGCAAAATTGGGGGACCTGAAATGCCATAATCCGTGAATAATATTTCCCCCTTTTCTTTTCTCAATATATGCCCGTCTATATCTATAGAAACCATCCCATCAAATTTTACTCCTTTTATGGCCTTTAAAAAGGACGCCTCTAATTTTAATTGCACTAAAGAGGGAAAAGGTTTTATTATGCCATGGCCCAGTTGTTCGGCTAGCTTATATCCACTGCCGTTTGATCCCAAATTCGGATTTGATCTTCCCCCGGTGGCTATTATTATCCTATCGGTTATATATTCTGCTCCATTGTTATCTGCAATTTTAAGTTTGTTCCCGGACCTGTTTATTTTCCTTATCTCTGTGTCACATATTACCCTCACACCTAATTTTTCTAATTCATATCTTAAGACATCCAAAACACTTGAAGCCTGGTCCGACATAGGAAATACCTTCCCGTCTTCCTCTACTTTATGCGCAATTCCCAGGGTTTCAAAAAAATCTATGGTTTCTTCTACCGTAAACTGTTTCAGAATATGACCTGCGAACCTTATGTCGCTGCCATGTATACATTGGGGATTATCCCATTTTAAATTAACATTGGTTAAATTACATCTTCCGTTACCGGTCGCTAATATTTTTCTGCCGATTCTGTTCATTCTCTCATAAATCGTTACCACAGCACCGTTTCTTGATGCAATTATTGCCGCAAGCATACCCGATGCTCCCCCGCCGATAATTGCAATTTTGTTCTTCATGATTTTCAAAACTCCTTTTCTCCTGCCCCGGTGTTTGACCACATTTGTTTGGCTTTTATCCATCTGGATAACAATAAGGTTATAACAATAGCGGCAAGTATTCTCGAACCTGATAATACGTAACCATTGGCACCAACCGCGACAAAGATGAGTGTGTCTTCTATGATAGCGTGACAAACGATTAAAAATACCGAAATTAAAAACATATCTTTCTTGGAAATGTTGCCTTCCCTCGAACTCTGTATTATAGTACCTGCCCCATAAACTATTCCAAAGGTAATTCCCACCAACAGGGGCAAGGCAGAATCTTCCGACATACCAAAGAACCTGGTGAGAAATTTAAAAAATCCGGAAACCTTATTTAAAACCTTGTAATCCTTTGCTATCTGTAGTATTACCATTAACGGCAATACAATAATAGCTATAACATAAATTGATTCTAAGCTGCCTACAATTGCTTCCTTTAGAACATCAATCATATCAATGCACCAACCTTCCCGACAATTATGCCGAAGATAGTTGCTAACCCGATCCTGATTATCAAAGCATGTGAAACCTTAAAGCCCATTTTTTTTGTAACTGCGGTTTCTACCAACAGGGAATGGGAGATAGAAATCATTATAGACAGGGTCGTAATTTCCATAGCACTCAGTTGAATGGCCTTGATTGCACCTACAGCAGAATATGTATCAAGCACATTTCCGATAACTAAAACAATTGCAGCCTCACCGGGTAAATTAAAAACTCCCATCAAGGGTTCAAACAAGGCAGTAATCCATCCTATTACGGGAGTGTTGTTTAATATGGTTACTAAAATATATACAGGTATTATAGTTTTACTTAATAGCCACAGGGTTTCTACGCCTTTCTTAATGCCCGTTTTCACAGAGTCCAGCAACATTCGGTTCCACTCCTTGCAATATTATGATGTGTAAATTAATCCTAACATTGTTTATTATATATCTTCTAAAAACAAATTTAAAGCCATAAAATAAAGACCCCGGGCTTGGGATTACCCCTTGCCCATCGGGTCTCTTCCTGATAATTTGATAATTCGGTGTAAAATAGTATTACCATGCAGATTTTTGCTAGTATAATAATAATAACTTTTCTTTTTTAAAATGTACGTAAACAGGTTCATCTAAATATATCTCATCCGGGGATTTTTTGGAGTTGATTTCCAAATATATATGAGATTTATAAGAGGTGTCTACACCCCTTTCATGCCTTAACACCAAAGTACTGGAAAAAGGATTTTCAATCCTGTTTATTATTTTCATCGGGAAGGTATTTTCGGGTACCATACCATTGGATATATCCAAATTACTACCGTATATGCCTATGTATTTAAGGTCATCTTGTACCATTTCCTCCGATTCCAATTCCAAACCCCAGTCTATGGCATAAATCCTATTTCTGCCTATTTTTCTCGCCTTGGAAATATTGTTACATCCGATTAGTTTAGCTGCATCTACATTTCCGGGTCTATTAAATATTTCTTGTTTGTCACCGATTGATTGAATTTTACCATGATTATAAATAGCTATTTTGTCAGCTATTCTGTAGACCTCATCTTTATTGTGGGATACATACAGAGCGGTCTTTCCATAATTATGCAGGGTATCAATTAACTTTTGTTCCAGCTTCCATCGTAAATGTTCATCCAGTGCCGAAAAAGGTTCGTCCAACATCAAAATTTCAGGCTCATTTACCAACATCCTGGCCAGTGCTGTTCTCTGTTGCTGCCCACCGGATAATTCATGCGGGTAGTTATTTTCCAAGCCCTCTAAAGAGAATTCCTTTATTTTTTCCTTTATTATTTTGTCTTTGTTGGGGCAATTTTTAGGAATGGAGACAGCAATATTCTCTTCCAACGTCATATTGGGGAACAAGGCATAACTTTGAAATAACAGACCCACATTTCGCTTTTGGGGAGGAAGATTTATCTTTTTTTTACTGGAAAACAACGTTTTATCACCCAGAACGATTTCCCCCTCGTCAGGTTTTTCAATCCCCGCTATACATTTTAGGGTAACGGTTTTACCGCAACCCGAAGCCCCAAACAAGGCCAGGGTTTCTTTGTTGGTTTCTATCCGGATGTCCAATGTAAAATCCCCTAATTGCTTTTTTATATCGATATATAGCATATTAACTCACTGCCTTTCTAACTTTAGCAAATTGATTTTTGTCAAACCTGTTCATAATAATCATAGCAACGAAGGAAATTACGGCCATAACAAGTACCCATTTATAAGCCAAGTGCCTATTACCCGCCTGGACAGCAGTATAAACCGCCACCGACATAGTTTGAGTTTTTCCGGGTATATTACCCGCCACCATGATTGTAGCCCCAAATTCCCCCAGTGCTCTTGCAAAAGCCAATACAGTACCGGCCATTATACTGGGAAAACTGTTGGGCAACATTATCTTTAAAAATATCTTATGTTCTGATAAACCGAGTGTTTTGGCAACATGGATAATATCTCTGTCTAATTGTTCAAAAGCGCCCCTGGTGGTCCTGTACATCAGGGGCAGGGAAACCACAGTAGATGCTACAACGGCGGCCGTCAGAGAAAAAACGACGGACTTGTCATACAGGGCCAAATATTTTCCCACTATACTGTTTTTCCCCAGGGAAACCAGGAGAAAAAAACCTACAACGGTAGGCGGCAAAACCAAGGGAAGAGTTAATACCCCGTCTATCAGCCCTTTGAACTTATTTAATTTTGTAACCAGGTATGCAACGTATATACCGATTAAAAATGTGATGAAAGTTGCAGTGATTGAAACTTTTAATGATATTAGTAAGGGAGAATAGTCCATTATAATTCCTGCTTTCTTTGTTTATTTCATTGAAAATCCGTATTTTTTAAATATGGATGCGGCTTTTTCCGTGGATAGGAAATCCAAAAATGCTTTGGATTCATCAGGGTGTTTGCTATCCTTTACTACCCCAACCGGATAAGTTACCTCCTTGTGGCTACCGTCAGGGGCTTCGGTTACAATAGTCACTTTGTCTGTTGTAAAAGCATCAGTTGCATATACGATACCACAATCAACTTCTCCATTTTCAACCCAAGTGAGGACCGATCTGACATCGTTTCCCAATACCAGTTTTGATTTAATTTTGTCCTTTAGGTCTAAATGTGCAAATATCTCCTCGCTATATTGGCCCACCGGTACATTTCCCGGATCCCCTATGGCGACTTTTTTAATGTCCTTGTCCCCTAAATCCTCAAAAGAAGAAATTTTTAAATCGCTGTCCTTGGGAATTATGAGTACTACCTTATTTACCAACAAGGTTTTGATTGTATCATCCAACATTAAGCTGCCTTCTTTCAGAGCTGTCATTTGTTTTTGAGCAGCCGACATAAATATATCAACAGGCGCTCCTTCTTCTATCTGGGCTTGCAAGGAACCCGAACTGCCAAAAGTAAAATTCAAGTCGGTTTCGGGACCTACAGCCTTATATTCTTCCTTCAATTCTCCCATTACATCGGTCAAACTGGCAGCCGCAGATACTAACAGTTCCACCTTTTCCTTTGGTTGGGTGTCGACCACAGCATCATCACCCGGGGCATCCGAATCTTTGGTTTTACAACCGAACAAGATAGTTACCGATAAAATTGTTACTAATAAAATGATAGATACTCTTTTAAACTTCATGTTAATCCTCCTTTAAACTATAGTTAAACTGATGTCAAATCATTATTGAAACATTTCAAGACGCTAGTATTAAAATAGAAATAATTGCCTCAAGTGATGGCTCTCGGGCAAGAGGAACGGTAATGATAATCCCCGCGCAAATGAAAGGGTAATTATAATTCCCAAGCAAAAAAACGGCGGTGATTACTCTCAAGCGAGAGTAACGGTCATGTTTTAAAATCGCTCATAGAGCGAACAGAATTAAGTATATTTAAGTATATTAGAAATTATAAAAATGCTTGTTATAAAGCCTTTCTGCTTCTGTGTTCAATTCATGTACAAATGCCTTATATCTATTCAGCAGGTCTTCACCCTTTTTTGTAAGCCCGGAACCGCCCCCACCTTTGCCGCCAACTGTAGTCTCAAATAGGGCGAACCCCAACTCACCTTCTGCTTTTTTAATAATTCTCCATCCCTTGCTGGATGATAGATTCATAGTTTTATAGGCTTGGGATAAACTTCCCTTGCTTTGAACCAGTTCCATAATTTGGGCAACACCTGAACCGAAAACAGAACCATCAAATGTTATTTTAATTCTAGTATTAAAGTTTGATTTTTTACCACTATTAAGGACCATGCAGATTTCTCCCTTAACCAAATCCATAAAAATATTATAGCATAAGCAAAAAGTGATTGCACCCTATTTCCTGAAAACCAGCCACATTTCATAGGAATTATGTTCAATATCGAACTCAGGGATATCAGTTTTGGATAAGATATCACGCCACTTAGGGGGCTGTTCGGGACCTATGTTTTTGTTGACAAAACCGAACCAATCCGGGTTTATTTGAGACATTTTTTCATCCACCCGTTTTTTTATCTCAGGCGAACCAAATCCGCCTCCAATGTAGGCAAGCCCGCCGGGTGCCAAAACTCTATATATTTCATTTAAGGCTTGTACCTGTTCCTCCCAAAAAAACATAGAACCCCTACTGATAGCAATCTGTACAGAACCTGTTTCCAAAGGAATGTCATGTACGTCCCCTACCAGCGGTTTGGCTCTGGATTCAAGTTGCTGTCTTACAATACTTTCCTTCAAAACCTCAATCGCCTCGAGACTGTTGTCCATTAAATAAATATCTAAATCGCTCACCTCGGCAATAGCCAATCCCAGGTGACCGCTCCCACAACCTATGTCCAGGCATATGCCCTCGTTAATTTGCGCCTTGTCCAACACCTGTCTTGCTATAGCCGGATAAATCGGAGCGAAAATCTCGTGTGCTATTTTGTCAAATTCCCTGGCTTTATTACCCATATTTTCATCCCCTTTCATAAATTACTTGATGCTGATTTGCCGTTACCCGGCCCTCATCTCCACGCTACCGGTCATTATCCCTTGACAATAAAAAAGGCTCCACCATTATAGTTAGAGCCGTCAGTTCTTGTTGTCAGCATTCTCCTTTCCACAATGGGAGGCATAAGGGTTTTCCCCCATACCCTAACGACCTGTATTTCATAAGCATGTGCCCGCAGAAACACCAGGTTCGGAGACATATTCTTTTTTTGTATTATACACCATTAAAAAGAACATTGTCAAGTAGAACACTGTTTTGTATATTATTGTCGTTACTGAAACACCCTCACAAGGCCCCCAAATTGGTCCTTGTTGTGCTGTATTTTATCCTCATTGCCTAAAACGCACAAATAATTCTCCTGCATCGCTTCCTTAAGCAGTTTGCTGTATTTCCTTATGTCCTCGGGGGTTGTGCTTAAAACCTGGGTTCTCTCTTCCTGAAGTTCCTCCAGAGTTGTTCCGCTGATGTATTGGCCTACCGCTTTATCCCCCTTCATTGACGGGGTTAGAGGTGTGTCCATATTGCTTATGGTACCGATAATATACTTACGCATTTCTCTTTCGTTGGCATCGAAATTTTCTACATAATTATGTATATCGTTATATACCTGGAGGGTTTCGGACAAATTGGGATCCCGATAAGAACTGAACAAGAAATTTCCATTTTTGCTGAACCTGACCATGGAACCATATGCCCCACCTGCTATACGCACCCTGTTCCAAAGATAGTCCAAGCCTATTATCGTTCCCAATACCTGCATATGCCCCGAATATTCGTACCCCAACCTTTTGAAGTTGTTTCCTTTTGCCACATATTGTACCTTGCTCGATGTCAATAACCCCTCATTTTTAGGAGCGAAATCAAAAGAATAATTTTGTCTCTCCGGCTCATTATCCGGTAAGGTTTTAACAAACAAACCGATTTTCTCCTTAATATGTTTGAAATCCTTATCTTCACAGGTAACGCTTATCAAAATATTATTTTTGTTAAAAATCAATTCGGATACTTTTTTCAAATTTTCCAATATATCCTCACGCTTTTCTTCAAACTGCCCGACCAGATTGGAAATGAACATATAATAGGAAATGCCGTTGGTTTCCTCTATATACCTGCCGATCGATGAAAAATAGGAATTTACCCGAGTCCCGGCAATTACATGACCTCTATCGAAAATAGTCATTTCCAGACGGGATTGCGATTCTTCTATTATCTCTTTTATTCTGTTTATGTCACTGAATTCTGTGTTGTTGACCAACTCTTCCAACAAATCAAATAATTGTGCCAAATTTTTAATCAGCACTGAGGACCTGACCGCAAATTTAGGTAGAAATTCGTCATTTTTATGTCGTAGCGAAAATGTCTCCGTTTTGGAATAAATACCGCCTGTGTTAATATCTATCAAATTCGACAGCTCGTCATATGTGTGATTTTTTGTGTTAATCTTCCCTAACAAACTCGTCAATAATACTATATACGGTATCAAGTGTTGGGGGACAGATGTAGTATCAAACAATAAATTTATATAAGCAATTTCATTGGTAAATGTAGGGTGATGTAAAACCTTCACACCTCCTACCGTGGTTTCATTCAGCTGTATATGTTCCGCCTCTTTTTTTATATCCTCTATATTTAATAACGGTATAGAAGATAACCCCTCCTCTGTTTCTGTGCGGGACTGGTGCCGATCCAATTTTTGATTTGTCTCTACCAATTGTTCAATTTCCTCTTTACTCAATTGTTCTTTATATTCCCTGAGTATTCTTTCCTGTTCCTGCTGCCTTTTGTTTGCAAGGCCCCTTTCCGGCTCCAGTATTATTAAACTGCTATGGGGATTGTTGAGTATGTGTTTTTCAATCAAGGCCTCAAAATAATTTGTTTCCAAGGCAGGCCTTATATTATCCAGATTTTCTTCATATTCAAGGTGGAGCCACGGCTTCTTGTCATATAGCCAACTATCCATACATTGAATATTATAGACTAATCCCTTCGGTTTTTGTCCGAAATCCGCCTCCCGCAGTTTAAACTCATGAATGTTGATTGCAGCTTCAATTATTTTTTTGTCAATACCCTCTTTTACAAGGCCTGCCAAGGTATCTTCGATAATTTTCGAAAACGATTCCTTGCTCTCCTTATTACTGTTTTTGATAACAATACTGAATGTAGGTTGTATAATACTGTTGTTGAAAGAACCAAAAACATCCTTGGCAATACCGGCCTCAATCAGCGCCTTTTTAAGTGGTGCCGCCGGGGTTCCTAAGAGTATATAATTTAACATGGTAAATGCCAGCACCATTTCAGCATCTTCCGATCTGCCTACGACATAATTTTGGCTCATGTGTGTCTTATCCTGCAGGTTTTCATCGGCGGAGATAGGATATGCCTCAACTATTTCTCTACGTTGCGTAAATGGGGCCTGGATATCGATACCGGAATTGATTTCTGTTTTGTCAAATTTGCTCAAATATTCATCATCAATAAACTTTAAATATTCTGCTAAATTACCATCCCCGTATAAATATATATAACTGTTTGACGGATGATAGTATGTCTTATGAAAGTCTAAAAATTGCTCATATGTTAAATCCGGTATTGCCTCGGGATCACCGCCGGATTCAAATCTGTATACTGTGTCGGGAAACAGGGATTCCTCTATTTTTCTAAACAGTATTTGCTCCGGGGAAGCAAACACACCTTTCATCTCGTTATAAACAACGCCCCTGATTGTAATCGGATCGTCGGGGTCATTGAGTTCATGGTGCCATCCTTCTTGCATGAAGGTTTCCGGACTGTTATATATGTTGGGATAAAGCACCGCGTCCAAGTAAACATCCATTAAATTGATAAAGTCTTTATCGTTTTGGCTGGCAACGGGGTACATGGTTTTATCAGAAAAAGTCATTGCATTCAGATACGTGTTCAATGATCCCTTTGCCAGTTCAATAAACGGGTCCTTCAATGGAAATTTTCTGGAACCACAGAGCACTGAATGTTCCAGTATATGAGGTAACCCGGTATTATCTGACGGGGGAGTCCTAAAACTGATGGAAAAAACCTTGTTGCTGTCATCATTTTGCAGATGAAATAACCTGGCACCGCTCTTATTATGATAGAATAGCCTTCCTATAGAATTTGTTTCACTGATATTTCTTTCTTCCAGTAACTGAAACCCATTATAAACATTGCATATTTTAAATTCCACAACATAATCCTCCTGATTGTTTTAAAATTATTATATATAATATCTCCTCTTTAATAGAATCCGACACTATATCTTATGCTATATTTTTGCCCTATTTTCCAATATTATCTTTCACTTTCGGTTATACATATATTCTATCTTGCCACAAAAATCCCTTTATTATATATTCAAAAATCAAATAAAAGCAATAACTGCACAAACACGTGTTCACAAACAGGGAACGGTAGAGATTGTATGAAAAAATGCCTCTTGACACAGCCTGACGGTTCTTTGTTCGCGCATCGGATAAAATGGATTTAATTAGTAATATTATAAAAACTGATAAATTTATGCAATTAATATTTATACAAAAATATTAATTTATAGGCTGTGTTATGCCTGTAAATTAGCACCCTTAAAAAATAATTATTCATCAGTGGTATAATATTTATGCAGCACATGGCCCTTTTAAAGCTCGGCAAATTTGTATGCATGACTGTTTTATGTTATAATGTTTGAATTATAAAACTTATGTTTGGGCACAAGTTGTATAATCGTATATAGAAAGGAAAGTTTTTATGAATAATGAAAAGGCAAATTTTATGGATAGAAAAAAGATAGCCTTAGACAGAGCAAGTGAACTGAAAGACAGGATTCAAGACTATATAGATATCAAAGACACTATACCTACAGGTATGTCGCCGGAACAACAAAAACAACAAAAAGAAAAAAAGGAAAAAATACTTTCCGTTTTTAATGCTACTGAAGAAAACTGGAACGACTATAAGTGGCAATTCAATAACAGAATTTCGGACCTGGAAACCTTGCTCAAGATAGTCCCGTTAGATGAAGAAGACATAAATGCCATAAAGAATGTTGGCCAAAAATATCGATGGGCTGTTTCCCCTTATTATTTGTCCCTGATAAGCGGCAAAAAATTCGGCCCTATAAAACTCCAATCTATACCTATGAATGTCGAACTGATGGGTGAAGGGATGGATGACCCAATGGCCGAGGAATTTACTAATCCTGCCGGTTCCATTACCAGAAGATACCCTGACAGACTTATTATCAATGTTACCAATGAATGCGCAATGTTCTGCAGGCATTGTCAAAGAAGGAGAAATATAGGTACCTGTGATAATCATACTTCTAAGAAAATGCTTATAGAATCTATTGAATATATCAAGTCCAACCCTGAAATAAGGGATGTCCTGATTACGGGCGGGGACGCTCTTGCACTTCCTGATGAAACCTTAGACTGGCTTTTAGGCGAAATTCATGCTATCCCGACGGTTGACTATATCAGATTGGGAACCAGGGTACTGGTGACTATGCCGCAAAGGATTACCGATAACCTTGTAGATATACTTAAAAAATATCCTCCTATATATATAAACACCCAGTTCAATCATCCCATGGAAGTGACCAGGGAGGCTAAAGAGGCTTGTGACAAATTATCCCTCGCAGGAATACCTTTAGGGAACCAAACCGTATTGTTAAACGGTGTAAACAACAATAAATATGTCATGCGTCTTTTAAACCAGGAACTTTTAAAATGCAGGGTCAGGCCTTATTATATTTTCCATGCTAAAAAAGTGACAGGTACTACCCATTTCAATACTTCTATCGATGACGGTATCGAAATTATGGAGTATCTTAGGGGTTATACATCAGGTATGGCTATCCCCACCTATATTATCAATGCTCCCGGCGGAAACGGCAAAACCCCCATCTCCCCCCAATATTTGATATCGAGAGGAAAAAATTCTATCAAAATAAGGACATGGGAAGGCAAAGTAATAGATTATCCCAACAATCCTACCGTAGATATAGAGAACTTAGTCAGGCAATCGGACTCGGCTGTATAAAGAACTGAACCTAAAAATAAACAAAAACAAAAAATTAACGGAGACGAATTAACACGGGGACGGTTCTATTGTTAATTAAAATTAACAATAGAACCGTCCCCGTATTAATTTAATTTATCGCTTATCCTTGACAACAACAGGGAACTAGTTTAGCATTTAAATATTAGGGATAATAACATAACCAAATCCATAATATAAATGATAAAATAGTATGCTAAATCCTAAGAAGTGAGGGAAATATCTTGACAAAATTATTACCCTATATGAAAAAATACAAAATCTACGCTCTTCTTGCCCCCATATTTGTGATATTGGAGGTTTTAGGAGATATTATATTGCCTTACCTTATGTCTTTAATAGTAGATGTGGGTGTCAAAAATCGAAATACCCAGTACATAATAAAAACCGGAATAATTATGATCATTGCCACGATGCTCAGTATGTTATCCGGCATTATAAGTGCCCATTTCAGCGCAAGAGCAGGCCACGGATTCGCCTCGGAAATCAGAAAGGAAACCTTTAAAAAGATTCAAGGGTTCTCTTTTGCAAATCTTAATGATTTTACCGTTTCGTCTCTTGTAACAAGGCTTACAAATGATTGCAACATTATCGGACAAGTAACCATGATGAGCTTACGTTTGGCCATAAGGGCGCCCTTCATGATGTTATTTGCTCTCGTTATGGCATCCGGAATTAATTCTTCCCTGGCCAAAGTCTTTTTTGTATCCATACCGTTTACTACAATTGTTATTGTCCTTGTTATCTTGAAAGCAAGACCTTTATTTTTAAAATTGCAAACCAAGGTGGATGAAGTCAATTCGGTTATACGGGAAAATCTGACTGCCATAAAAGTCGTAAAATCCTTTAACAGACAAGAACATGAAGAAATGAAATTTAAAAAAAGAAATGATTCGTTGAGAAATACAGCCCTTGAGGCCCTTTCTCTCATCATATCCATTATGCCTGTCTTAAATCTTGTAATATTTTCTACGATTATCGCAATTCTATGGTTTGGAGGACAACAGATTGTTGCGGGTTCTATGGAGGGCGGGGAATTAATTGCATTCATCACATATGTCACCCAGATCCTGATAATGCTTATGCTGATGTCCATGTTTTTTATGCAATTTTTGCGCGGTATAATTTCGGTGGAAAGGATCCTGGAGGTATGGGGCACAAAATCGCAAATCACAGAAATCAAAAACCCGGTTAAGGAATTGAACGATGGTTCCATCAGTTTTAATAATGTGAGGTTTTCCTATCCGGGGTGCCATGGAGAAACCCTAAAGGATATTAATTTTGATATAAAATCCGGGGAAATATTGGGAATTATAGGTTCCACAGGCTCCTCCAAAACCACACTTGTACAATTAATCCCCAGGCTTTATGATGTGACCGAGGGTTCTGTTGTTGTGGACGGCACGGATGTCAGGGATTATGACATCAGATTGTTGCGTGATCAAGTGGCATTTGTACTTCAGAAAAACACCCTGTTTTCGGGTACAATCCGTGAAAATATGTTATGGGGGGATGCAGAGGCATCCGACGAGAAGATTATAAAAGTACTCAAACAGGCCCAGGCATGGGAATTTGTATCAAAATATGATGATACATTAGACCATGTGGTAGAACAAGGCGGGAGTAATTTTTCCGGTGGTCAAAAACAAAGGCTTACAATTGCCAGAGCCCTTATGAAAGATCCCAAAATTATTATATTGGATGATTCCACATCCGCTGTGGATACGGCTACCAATGCAAAGATACAACGAACCTTTAAAGACGAATTAGCAGATATAACTACAATTATTATTGCTCAAAGAATCTCGTCTATCCAATATGCAGACAGAATTATCGTTATGCATGAGGGTGAGATTGAATCATTTGGGGATCACGAAACCCTACTGGATATTTCACCAATTTACAGGGAAATTTATGAATCACAAGAAAAGGGGCTGGTCGGATAATGGAAAAAAACAGAAATTACAGACAACTACGCCCAAGCAACCCCAGGGAAACACTGACACGACTTTTTCGTTATTTTAAATTCAATAGGGCCCTCTTCCTCTGGGGAATATTTTTTATTATCCTGGGTTCTGTCAGTATGATATCCGTCAATGCCATGTTGAGCCCGGCTATAGATACATTAATAGAAGACGGAAATATTGCCCTGTTCATCAAGTATCTTATTATTATGGCCATAATAGTAATTTTTCTCGCTCTTGGAGATTATTTAGGAAACCTGTTTATGGTACAGCTCGCCCAAAAAACCGTCCATAAAATCCGTAGGGATATGTTTGCTAATATGGAGAAACTGCCCATTTCCTTTTTTGATCGGCATACCCATGGTGAACTGATGTCCACCTTTACAAACGATATAGATATGCTCAACCAAGCCCTGGAACAAAACGTATCCCAAATTGTCAGAACAATTGTAACCTTTACAGGTTCATTAGCCATGATGATATTCCTGAGCCCAACGCTTACCCTGGTTATAGTGCTCATGTTAATTATAATGTTTTTCACTATAAAGTTTATTGGAGAAAGATCATCAAGGAACTTTCGTATACAACAACACACCCTAGCAGATATAAACGGATATGTGGAAGAGATGATGTCGGGCCAAACTGTGGTTAAAGTCTTTAATTACGAAACAAGGGCTATCGAGGAATTTAATGAAAATAACGAGAAACTTCGCAAAGCCAGCACCTTGGCAGCTACATACGGTGTTATGCTTATGCCTGTAATGGGGAGCCTGTCATATACCCTTTATGCACTTGTATCCATGATAGGAGCATTATTTATAATAACGGGTCGTTTAAGCGTGGGTAATATCGCTTCCTTCCTACAATATACACGAACAGTGTCAAGACCTATCATACAGGTTTCCAATCAGCTTAACACCCTGTTTGCCGCATTGGCAGGCGCGGAAAGAATTTTTAAAATGTTAGATGAAAATGCGGAAATTGACCGGGGAAAGGTGGAACTTGTGAAGGACCTTGAAAACAATGAATCATATTGGAGGATCCCCAAAGGAAATGATGAATATGAAATGGTTCCCCTGAGAGGTTTCATTACATTCAATGATGTGACCTTCGGTTATACACCAGAACGAAATGTTCTCAAAAATATAAGCCTTTATGCAAAACCCGGACAAAAAATAGCTTTTGTGGGTTCTACCGGCGCCGGCAAAACCACAATTACCAATTTAATAAATAGATTTTATGAAATAAATGAAGGCAGTATACTTTATGACGGAATAAATATCAAAGATATTAAAAAACATGATTTGAGAAGTACTATGGGTATTGTGCTTCAGGATGTAAACCTGTTTGAAGACACTATTGCGGAAAACATCAGATACGGCAGGCTGGATGCCACAGATGAAGAGGTGGTAGAAGCTGCAAAATTTGCTAATGCCCATTATTTTATAACTAACCTGGCCAAAGGTTACGACACCATGCTCACAGCCGACGGTCAAAATCTGTCCCAGGGTGAACGGCAGTTGCTTTCAATTGCAAGGGCTGCAATAGCTGACCCGACTATACTTATACTTGATGAGGCTACGTCCTCCGTAGACACCAGGACAGAAAGACTGATCGAGGAAGGTATGAATAAACTGATGGAGGGCAGGACTACCTTTGTAATCGCCCACAGGCTGTCCACGGTCCGCAACTCTAATGCAATAATGGTATTGGAACATGGGGAAATACTGGAACGTGGGGATCATGACGATCTGATGGAACAAAGAGGACAATATTATGATTTAAATATTGGGGCAATAGATTTGGAGTAAAAATTTGTTCTTAACTACGCCTAACTATAAAATCCATTTCATCGTTTACTGTTGGTATTTCATCTATTTTTACATGGGTGATCGTTGCCCTTTTTAATGCTTTCATATGAGATACCAGAAAAAAGATTTTGTCTTCTTCGCCCTGTATCTCCAACTCAACCTCGTTATAATTCTTGTTTCTGACCCAACCCGTTAGATTTAACCGTTCTGCCAGTATATATATTTCGTATCTGAAACCTACCCTCTGAACTTTTCCTGAAAACACTATTCTTCTTCTGACAACAAAGGATGATTTAAAATTAGGCGTCTTTGCACGTTCGACCTTGTTGGTTATATAATTGTTCTTTAATTTTTCTATAAAATTATTTAACCTCATACTTAGGTACCCCCTATTCTGATTTATATCGCAAAAATAACATTGCAAGTTATCAAATCCCTTAATCTATCTATACCCCATATTTGTACCGATAATTATAATATACTCCCTGTCTTCCGGACCCGGGTATCTGGTATCAGAATTCATTTAGGTATATAATCGGTAGTTTTGCAGCTTAAATAAAAATGGAAATGATATATCCCTTGGGGCGTAAGGTCCCAGGGGATATTTTTTTTTGAAACTTATACATTTAGTAGTAG
>JGI24707J26582_10000294_pt1 | contig 38123 bp, 43 predicted proteins | sample BioPla1DNA1_FD_26582 | JGI IMG/M metagenome (IMG submission 26582)
GAAGAAGATATAGTGCCGAAGGTTTTGGTATTCCACAGTCATGCCTCAGAGAATTACAAACCTAAGGACAGCCATGAACGTGGCACATTTGGCGATATCGTCAGGGTGGGAGAGGCATTTGTGGCGGAGTTGGCCAGTCTGGGCGTGAACGCAGTTCACGACAGATCCATCCATGATCAGCCCCGTTACAGCGAAGCTTTTATCAATTCAGAGAAAAAGGCTAACGAGCTGTTGGCTGCCAATCCCACAATCGAAGTTGTCCTGGACATTCATCGAGACGGCTTAGAGGATAAGCCTGATGACTATACCAAGACCCGCGTCAACGGTGCAGATGCAGCCAAGATTCTCTTTGTGGTAGGGGACAAGGACAATGAGCATCTCGAGGAGAATATTGAGTTTGCCCAGACTATCAGTGATGCCCTGGAGAAGGAATATCCAGGGGTATCCCGCGGTGTACGAGTGTTTAAGTCAGACTACAGCGGAGAACTTCATCCAAACAGCATCATGGTATTGATCGGGGACTGGCGTGGCAACACTATTGAAGAAGCAATGGCCTCGGCACGCCTCTTGGCGCGTGTTGTTGCGACATTGCTAGAGTGAGAGTAAGCGGGAGTGACATTCATGAATCAGCACATACATCTAATTGGCATTGGCGGAACCGGTATGGGTCCTTTAGCAAAGGTCTTTTTGGAAATGGGCCACAGCGTGAGCGGGTCAGATCTGCAGCCTTCAGATACAACTGACTATTTAACTAAGTTAGGGGCCAAGATCTATTTCAAGCATTCAGCTGCCAATGTCAATGGAGCTACAAGTGTAATCTACTCGAGTGCCATTCCCTTACAGAATCCAGAGATGGTCGCTGCTCGCAAGAACGGCCTGAATATCTTGCATCGTTCGGAGGTCTTAGCGCAGCTGTTAAATAATAGGCGCGGGATCGCCATTGGAGGTGCGCACGGCAAGACCACTATTACCTCGATGTTGGCCCTCTGCCTTGAACACGCAGGACTCGATCCTACGGTTTTGATCGGTGCCCATTTTGAACCCTTTGGTCCAGGTGCCAAATATGGACGAGGGCAGTTTGTGGTGGCTGAAGCTGATGAGAGCGATGGTAGTTTTTTGCGTTACCGTCCGGAAGTGACTGTTGTGACCAGTATTGAACCGGATCATCTGGAGAACTATAACGGCACATTTGAGTCTTTGATCGACAGTTATCGCAGATTCTTGGCAAACTGTCAGCCCGCAGGCCTACGCCTGATTGGTATTGATGATGCAGTGGCTGCGTCCATAAGCAGAGAGTTCGATTGCGTAACCTATGGGTTTTCGCGCCATGCCTACTTTCGGGCTGAAGTCTTGGACCTGGATCAACAGAGAGCCAGGTTTAGAGTTTACCGACAGGGAGCCTTTTTTGGAGATTTTGAGCTTAATGTGCCGGGGCGCCATAATGTTTCCAATGCCTTGGCCTGCATAGTGATAGCCAATTACGCAGGGCTTTCCATTGCCCAAATCCAGGCAGCCCTCAGGATCTTTCAAGGTGCCCGGCGCAGATTTCAAATAGTCGGCAGCTGTAACGGCGCCATCATAGTTGATGATTATGCCCATCATCCCACTGAGGTTGCTGCCATGATCCAGGCCGCGCAAGAGGGCTGGCCAAAGCGCCAGATTGTGGCTGTTTTTCAGCCCCATCGCTATTCGCGCACAAAACTTCTTTTNGAAGAGTTCAGCCGATCCTTTCAGGAAGCTGATGTTGTGATTATTACCGATATTTTTGCGCCCCCGCCTGAACAGCCCATCGCAGGAGTAAGTTCCTCTTTGCTGGCAGAGCGAATTCGTGACTTAAAAGGACCGCAAAAGGTCTACCATATTCCCAAACAGGAAGATGTAGTTCCCTTCTTAAAAGGATGGCTGTCTGCAGAAGATTTGGTGCTGGTTATGGGCGCAGGTCCAATTTGGCGGGTAGCCAAAGACCTAGTCTAGTTCCGGCAGATACATATTGCCGATGGGATCATAGCTGATGAGTCTGCTCGTTTCCTTTCCGCCGGGTGACACCACAACTAGACCGTAGCGAAACAGGGGAACAAACAGGATGGCTCCTCTTAAGGCGTTTATGCGCAAGGCCGGCGCTAGGCGCTTATGGAGCTCTTTCTTTTTTATTTCATACTCTTCCGAACCAAGGCGGCCCTNGAAAAACTCGTGCAGCTTGCCTTCTTCCATGGCCAGCTTTTCTTGGGCTTCGTTGGCCCAACCTTGATCTTGCTGGGCGAAGAGCTCATGGAGATAGGCTGCGGCGTTGATAAATGCCTGTTTGTAACTGCATTTTCTGGGCCGCACTTTATGTTGAGCCGCTCCGCCTGGCTCGAGCAGGTGGAAGGGAAAGGCATATTTAAATATGCTGCCTGTAGAGAGGTCCACAACTACGGTGTGGATGCTCTCTTTTTTCTGCAGCCCTCGTGCTTCTGCTAAGAGCTCAAGCTGCAGGTACTGCGCAAATTGCAGCGAGCAGCTAACTACATAGGCCCGCCCTGTACTGCCCGATTTTGCCAAGATTTTTTTGCGAATGCTGGGTTCATGGAAGTGATGGAGGGGAATATGGGCGTGGCTTAATATTCCCTGTTTGCGGATGACTTGGAGAATACTGTTGAGGCGGTAGCTGCCTGGGCAAATTAGGTCCGCTCCGTAGATTTCTGCAGAGCGCTGATCGAAGGTGAACTGCAGCAGGCGCCCCTGGGAGCGCCAGCCATCTAACTCTTTCATCAGGGCGTCGTCAACTTTAACCTGCCAGACTCCTTTCCGTATTTCCAGCGGTTTCAGGCCGCAAAGTTTGAAAAAATCGAAGACTAGATGCTGCACTTTTCTTGGCCCCTTCTAAAATAGTTCCCATTTGGCGGTCCTGACTTCCGCCTGCCCTTTGATGAAACGGTCGCCAAATTGGTCTAGTCTTTCCCTAATCTTTTCTTGCTCCTCGTGGGCGAGGAAAATCTCCATAATTTCACTTTCAAAGGACTTGCCAAGGTTGAGATGGAGCAGTATGGCGTCGAGTTCGCCGATAATGGTCTCGAACATATTGATTTTCTGGTGGAGCAGATAAATAATGTGTTCTTCAATAGTATCTTTAGTGATGAGGTTAAAGATGTGCACATCCCGGGACTGACCAAGCCTGTGAACCCGCCCGATCCGTTGCTCTAGACGCATCGGATTCCAAGGCAGATCAAAATTGACAATCACACTGCAGAATTGAAAGTTGAGACCTTCGCCCCCTGATTCGGTGCTGACCAAAATTTGACCTTGATTTTGAAACAGGTGACGGATCCATTGCTTTTTTCCCCGGGAGAGGGTGCCGTCAAAGGCAAGTGTGCTGTAGCCTGCTTTTTCCAATCGGTAGCGGATATACTCTTGGGAGGCTTTGTATTCTGTGAAAATGATGATCTTGTTGTCACCAAGTTCTCCTATAAGGCGTTCCAGGGCATCACACTTTGAGTTTTGCTTGACATCGGCGAGATCTTTTAGAAGTTCTGCTGCCTCCATCTGCTGGTCCTGCTCGATACTTTCCATCATCTTTTCAAGCGTGAGGGCGGTTGCTAGAAAAGTAGAACAAACTTCCCGCTGCAGAGTGATCAGGGGAAGGATATTTTGCAGTCCGCTTCGTCTTCCCCTCTCTCTGACAAACCTGGTTACCCGGTTATAAAGTTCCTGTTCTTTAGGGGTTAAGGAGACTACGACGGGGTGGACAATACGCTCTGTAAACTGGACAGTTTTTTCGTCGCGGCGATTGCGGACCATCACCTGGCCCAGAAGCTCCCTGAGCTCCTGGGGGTTTTTCGGGGTTCGTTTATCCTTGATAAACCGGCTTTTGAAGGAGCGGTAGCTGCCGAGTTGTCCTGGTTTGATCAGACCAATTAGGTTGTAGAGCTCCTTAAGATCGTTTTGGATTGGTGTGGCAGTCAACATCAGACAGTACTTTTTTTGAACAGCATTCACAAAGCGATAGCCCACCGTCGAGCTGTTTTTTAGCTTATGGGCTTCATCGATAATGAGTAGATCGTAGGGTATATCCAGAATCTGCGAGGCGTGTGGCTCCCGCTTGGCTGTATCCAAGGAGGCAATCAGGATGTCTGAGAAATTCCAGTCCCATTCGGTGCGTTGGATGCCTGGAGTGATGTCAAACTTTTCGTAGAGCTCATGGTACCACTGCCAGAGCAGGTTGGCTGGAGTGAGGATCAACACCTTTTTGACCAGACCTCGAAGGAGATATTCTTTGAGGATTAGGCCAGCTTCGATGGTCTTGCCGAGGCCTACTTCGTCTGCCAAAATGGCCTGGCCCTGCATGTCGAAAATGACGCGCCTGGCTGTCTCGAGCTGGTGGGGGTAGGGGACGACGCCCGCTTGTTTCCAGCGTTCCTTGAGATATTCTATGGCTAATAGTTCTGTGGTCTGCTGCTGAGTGATCATAAGCTCGTCTGCTCTTCTTGCCAAAGAGTACCAATCCCAGGTATCGAAACGCTTTTGTCTAAGGTCGCCGATAATTCGCTTAAACCCAGTGGCTAACACTTCCACTGTACAGTTTGGCGAAGGAGTTTCTTGCAACAGGTCAAGTGACTCTATTTTGATTTGGTTTTTTGCGAAACCAGGAAAAAATTGAGACAATTGTTTCGACCTCCTTAGACAAGCCTCCCCATTATTGGGATTTGTTATGAGGAGCATTAACTGGTATCGTCACAAATTTGGTTTTATAGCAGGATTTCTCTGCTCTTGCAAGAATACTATTGCACATGTTCGNCGGTTAACGGACCTTATTAGGAAAGAAACGCCGATATCTAATGNGTTGGGTTACAGTAGGAGGTAGATCATTAATGTTTAGGTACATCGTACGGAGATTTCTCTACATCATTCCGATGTTGATAGGAATCTCATCTCTGAGCTTTTTTATTATGCAATTGGCACCGGGTGATGCTCTCACTACGATGTCTTTGAGTCCAGANATTTCTGATGAGGTTTTAAATGCCATGCGTGCTCGCTTTTGGCTTGATCAGCCTCCGCATATGCAATATATCAAGTGGGTTCAGCAATTGCTGAAGGGGGATATGGGCCACTCCTTTTTATGGCATGCTCCCGTTACTTGGGTAATCAGTCAGCGCATTTTCAACAGTCTGCTGCTGACTAGTGTTTCAACAGTCTTTGCTTGGATTATTGCCATACCTATTGGGATTCATTCTGCTGTNAATCAGTACTCTTGGAGTGANAAACTGCTGACTTTTGTAGCATTTATCGGTGTGGCCATTCCNACCTGGTTTTTTGGATTACTGCTGCTTTATTTTACCGTGAGCAGAGGATGGGGATTCCCAGTAGGCGGCATGACCAGTATTGACTTTGNCGATTTTACCTTTTGGGAGAAAGTTGCAGATCTAGGCAAGCATATGTTCTTGCCGACCCTAGTTTTGACTACTGGATCTGTAGCGGGCTTAATGCGTTATATGCGCTCGAACCTCCTCGATGTTCTGCGTCAGGATTTTGTGACCACCGCCCGGGCTAAGGGTTTATCTAATCGGGTGGTAATTTACAAACATGCTGTACGGAATGCCATCAATCCCTTGATTACGATCTTCGGCTACCAGCTGGGATCCCTCCTGAGTGGAGCGGCATTGACGGAGATTGTAATGAACTGGCCGGGCATTGGCAGTCTGATGCTCAATGCTGTGCAGGGTAANGACTATTACTTGGTAATGGGCAACCTGATTATCGGATCAGTAATGCTTATTTTAGGCAACCTGGTTNCAGACATACTGCTTGCAGTCAGTGACCCCCGGATCAGGTACGAATAGGAGGATTGAGGTAATGGCTAGAACGATGACAGAACCAGAAAAGAACGGCGGAGATATTGTCTACGGTGATGGCGGTGCAATTCGGTCGCCCTTAAGAATGGCGTGGCGCAAGCTGAAACGCCATAAGTTGGCCATGGTCGGGATGTGGGTTTTGATTTTCCTTCATCTCTTTGCAATTTTTGCCGGCTTCTTCGCCCCATATAGTGAACTGACTACAGATCGCAGACGCACTAATCATTCGCCCACAAAAGTTCACTTCATCAGCCCAGAGGGCAAGTTGACCAGACCTTTTATTTATGGGCATACACGTACTGACACGCTGAGAAATATTTACGAAGAGGATACCTCTCAGGTCTACCCGATTCGCTTCTTCGTGCGGGGAGACAAGTATAAGATTCTTTGGTTTGAGACTGATCTCAGGCTGTTTGGTGTGGATTCTCCTGCCAAGATCTATCTGCTCGGTGCTGATCGCTACGGTCGCGATATTTTCTCACGCTTGGCCTATGGCGGCAGGCGTTCACTCTTTATCGGAATCATTGGTTTAGTGGTCAGTATGTCAATTGGCCTTGTCTACGGAGGAATATCCGGCTATTTTGGGGGCTGGGTTGACAACTTGATGATGAGGGTAGCGGAGGTGATCATTTCCATCCCCAGTTTCTACCTGCTCTTGGCGCTCAGTGCGGTGTTGCCGCCAAGCCTTGGTTCAACCGAGCGATTTATAATGATTACCTTTATTCTAGCCTTTATTGGCTGGGCTGGATTAGCGAGGGTAATCAGGGGGATGGTGCTTTCCATTAGGCAGCAGGACTTTGTAACAGCAGCCGAGGCTGTGGGCTGTTCCCAGCCAAGGGTGATTATCAGGCATATTCTGCCTAACACCATGAGTTACATTATTGTCAATGCCACATTGAGCATACCCGGCTTTATCCTTTCTGAGGCAGGTCTGAGCTTGATCGGTGTCGGTATTCAGCATCCCGACGCCAGCTGGGGCAATATGTTGTCAGAAGCGCTGAACTTAACTTCCCTAACGCGCTATCCCTGGCTCTTGGTTCCAGGTTTCGTAATTTTCATCACTGTCTTGTCATATAGCTTCTTTGGAGACGGTATCAGAGACGCGTTTGATCCCAGAGCACAGACTTAATGCGGTGTTAATCTGAAAATTACACCACTTTTTAGCAGGACAAATGGCCCGTAGGTCGAACTATCATGAATAGATTGTTGCGATTTCTGTTCGCAAACGTGAGGATTGTTCACGAGTTCGCATTGTAAAGGTGGTGATCTTGCTAAACGAGGGAGAGTTTTCGTGGTGGAAAATCATTAAAAGGGGGAAGAACAAGATATGAAGAGAAAGATTTTCGTATTGGCCTTGCTTGTGGCACTAATAGTAAGTGCTGGCGTAGTTAGTGCAGTGGAGCTAAAAGATCCGCGCATTTTAGAAATCGAAAGTGATTTGAACGGTACCGTTGGCAGGTACGGAGGTACCATGACTGTTGCTGCAGGTGCTTCCGGTCCCAAGACGTACAATCCACACCGGGCCGCAGAAACATCTAGTACTGATGTAACTGACCGTATCTTTGAAGGCCTGGTCNCTTTGCATCGTGACACCGGTTTGGTTCTGCCCAAACTGGCCCGTGCCTATGAGATTAGTGAAGACGGTACAGAAGTTACCTTCCATCTGCGCCGCGGCGTGCAGTGGCATGACGGTGAAGAGTTCACTGCCGATGACGTAATCTTCACATTTGACGTAGTTTATGATGTGAACGTCGGCTCTAACTCCAGAAGCGGCCTGCTAATCGACGGTCAGCCCATGGAGTATGAGAAAATTGATGATTACACTGTAAAGTTCACCTTGCCACGTCCTCATGCACCAATCATGTTCAGCATCGGAACTCCAATTGTTCCGGAACATCTCCTCGGTGACGCCTTCAGAGAAGGACGCTACCACGAAATGTGGGGTCTGGAAACACCTGTCGAGGAAATCATCGGTACCGGTGCCTGGAAGATTGCCTCCTACCGCATTGACCAAGAACTGGTTCTTGTACGCAATGACAATTACTATGAGTTCGATGAAGCCGGCAATCGCCTGCCTTATCTAAACCGGGTTATCTTCAGATATTATGCCAGCACCGACACATCGACACTTGCTTTCTTCAACGGCGAGTTCGACTACATTGGTATTCCTGCTAACCAGTATCCTGAGTATGTAGATAGGGAGCCTATCAGTCGCTGGACAATTATTGAAGCTGGTCCCAACCCAGGTACAACCTTTATCGTCATCAACCAGAATCCTTCGACTGTACCAGAGCCCAAACTGTCCTGGTTTAGCGATGTGAAATTCCGCCAGGCCATCGCTCACGCAGTTGACAAGGAGACTATCTTGGATATGGCCATGAACGGCAAAGGTTATATCCAGCATAGCCCAATTAACATGAGAAACAACTTCTTCTTGAAAGAAGATATCAAGACATATCCATATGACCTTGACGAAGCACATCGCAAACTCGAAGCTGCCGGCTATCTACTCGGTGCTGACGGAGTTCGCCGTGACCCTCAAGGCAATCCAATTGAGTTTGACTTGATCACCAACCCAGGTGTACCTGTTCGCCAGATCAGCGGTGAGCTGTTCCAAGAAGACATGGCTGCACTTGGCATCAAGGTAAACTTCCAACTCATTGACTTTAACGTTGTGGTTGAGAAACTCACAAGCACCTTTGAATGGGATGCAATTCTCATCGGTCTAACCGGAACTTTCGATCCTAACGGCGGCTCTAACACCTGGCTGTCCAGCGGAAACCTCCACATGTGGAACCCGCTGCAAGAGAGTCCTTACACCGATTGGGAAGCTGAAATTGACGAAATCTGGCGTGCAGCCCAAAGGGCCATGGATCCAGAAGTACGTCGTGAGTACTACTATCAGTTCCAGGATATCGTAGCTGAACAGGTGCCTCTGTTCTACACGGTAACATCTGAGAACATGGTTGCTGTACGTGACCACCTCATGAACGCCACACCTGACCTCGTCAGCGGTTCGGTTGGATCTGCCTGGAACTTCATCTGGATTGACAGATAAGACGAGAAAATGTGAATTACAAGGGCACCCTGCGGGGTGCCTTTGTTGTAACTAGATGAGATTGAGCAAAGAAAAAGTCCCGGAGGATTGCGGAAGAATCCGAACAACCAGGACTTTTTTTTAGCTAATCAATGAGCGCTGGAACTGTTTTAGAGTATTGGTTACACTGCCGTCAAGCACTTTTCCATCTACCCTAATAACCAAACCTCCTCCAATGGAGGAGTCTATATGGGTGTTTAGGTGCACTGTTTTGCCAGTGAACTGATTCAGCTTCTGTTCCAGTCCAGTTAGGGTTTCGGCTGACAAAGGAATTGCCGAAATCACCTCTGCAATTGTTGTATGCTGGGCTTCAAGGACCAGCTGTTCAAAATAGTGTGCGATAGAGGCGAGCAACGTTTCCCGCGATTTTTCTACAATCAATAGCAGAAAGTTCTCCATAATGGGTGAGAGCTGCATCAGCTTAATCATTTCGCCCTTGCGCTCCCTCGATGTTCTCGGATGATGGAATACATCCTTGACCTTGGGGTCCCCAAGTATGGTCAGAACATGCTCGAACTCTGCTTTGAGCTGGCTGCGGGCAGCGGGGTCGGCTGTGGCAAACAATGCCTCGGCGTAACGTCTAGCAACTTGAGAATGTTTGGTTGCCGTCATTGCACTTGACTTCCTTTATCCAAGGAGTCCAACTGGGCCAAAGTTTGATCAATCAGCACCTGATGCTGCTGTTGGTCCAGGGATTGGGAAATTACTTTGGACGCCAAGAGCAGTGACAATTCACCAACCTGCCCCTTTAACTCAGCCATTGCTTTTTCTTTCTCCAGTTCGGCAACTTCCTGCGCACGGCGGATAATAGCAGAAGCTTCTTGACGGGCCTCTTCCAGCATTTCGGCCTGCAACACTTCAGCCCGTTTGGCAGCATCATCAAGAAACTGCCGAGCCTGTTGCCTGCTTTCCTTCACCTGGTCTTCGAGCTGCTGGCGAAGGGCGAGGGAGGCGGCTTGATTTTCTTCCGCAGTCTTGATCTGTCCTTCAATTTCAGCAGTGCGATTATCAAGGAAGGTTCGCACTGGCTTATACAGCAGTTTGTAAAGGAGAAGGACGAGGAGGATAAAGTTGACCGTTTGGGCAAGCATGATATTTTGATTAAACAAATGTAGTCACCCTCCACAACAAAAATACAGTTTGGCGGGGTGCCCTAAATGAGCACCCTTCAGACTTACAGTAATTCTAGCAGACGATTAACTAAAGGCTGCATAACGGTGAAAATAAGTAAGAGTACCACCGCCAGAGCATAGATGGCGCCAGACTCTGAGACAGCTTGACCTACCAGCATCGTTGTTCTGATTTGTCCTTCCATTTCAGGTTGGCGGGCCATTGCTTCCAGGGCCTTGCCGGCAGCATATCCTTCACCAATACCTACCAGTCCTCCAGCGACCAGGGCAATACCTGAACCTAAGGCAATTGCGGCAACGATAATTGCGATTTCTAGCATAACATTATCCCCCCCTTCGCAGTATGGCGTGTATGCCTAAATGAGTTTGGTTTGAATGTACACTGATGCTAGCAGCGTAAAGACGGCTGTTTGAATTATACCCATAAATATCCCAAACCAGGCCAAAAGCGGAACAGGGACTATGTATGGTGCCATCATATAAATAATGCCCAAAAGAATTCCTCCGCCGAAAATATTACCATACAGACGGAAGGAGTGGGACACAAACTCGGAAATCTCCCCAGCGATATTCAGTGGAAGCAAGAGGGGGAAAGGATCAACAAAGCCCTTTAACCAAGAACGAAATCCCTGTTTGGCAATGCTGGCTGCATGGCCAAGAATATAGATTATAAGTGATAGCGTCAGTGTGGTGGAAAGATCTGCAGTGGGCGAGTAGGCCCCTGGAACAACTCCAATTAAGTTGGAGGTCCCGACATACAACGCAGTCATGAGAATGAGCGGAACGAAGATTTTCCTCGCAGGCCCCACGTCAACTGAAATAAGGCTTTCCACCCACTCAATGCCAACCTCAAGGAAGTGCTGCGCTCCTTGAGGTACCTTCCGCAGATTGCGGGTAAGCAGGAAACTCCCTATAGCCAGTATGGCCATAATGATCCAGGTCCAAAAGACAGGTTCATAGACAGGAAAAGTGCCGATGTGAAAAACAATGTTAGGTTCCACGTTTAATCCTCCCATGAATCAGATGATAAAGTATCGCTAAGCGAGGCATTAAAAGTCCGGCTAAGGTTCCAAGGAAGCTTAAAGATGGATTGAGTATACCGACAATTAATGCGAGAGAATAGAACAGGCTGCGTTTGGCAAGACCTTGGATGGTTGAGCGGTAAGCTCGCCTTTGATCGACCAGGCCGCCCTTTGCCTTGTGCAGCAACCTTGTTCCATCGATAATCATGAGGCGGAAGGTGAGAACGCTCATCAAACCTCCTAAAAGAATGCCTAATGCCACCGAAGCACGCCAGATAATGGCAACAGCGCTGGTAACAATCGTAAGTATTAGGGTCGTACGCAAAACATCGTTTTCATTGAACATGCTACTTCGGCTCCGAATCCTTAAGCAATGTATCCAAGATCAGTTTGATCGCGGCTGCTACGGCAACAACGCAACCGACGAGGACAAAAACCAGTGTGAAGATTGCGTTTGTGCCCAGCCAACGATCTAAGTATACCCCTAAAATGGTGAAAAGGAAAACACTGATAAAAAGTGTAATGCCGACTTGGGTAATAAGGCCGAAGTATCTCAAACCGTCTCTCATGTCGTCTCCTTTGCATATCGCAGCCATCCTAACACTTGTTCCACACCTAGAATTGAAATCCTTCTGCAAAAGGCTATTTCGTGCCGACCATAAGAATGATATACTAGATGTGGATTCAGCAAAATACTATCAAATTTAGGAGTCTTTGTCGAATGAAAATTGGTGTTGTTTCCTTAGGTTGTGCAAAAAATCTTGTAGATACTGAAATTGTCCTTGGTTTTTTGTCTGATGCGTCCCATGAGATCGTAAGCGATCCGGTACAGGCAGAGATTATTATCATAAATACCTGCGGATTTATTGAAGCAGCGAAAGAGGAGTCCATTAACGCAATTTTGGAAATGGCTGCCTATAAAGAAAAGGGCAGCTGTAAAGCCCTTGTTGTCATGGGCTGTCTGTCCCAGCGCTACACCGAAGAACTCTGGGATTTGATTCCCGAAATTGATGCCATGGTAGGTACTAACGAACTCGATTTGATACCCGAAATCATAGAACAAGCAGCAGCGGGCAAGCGCCTTCTTAAGAAAAGGGAAGGTTTTTTTGATTACGATCAGGTGCATCGCCGCATCTCGACAACCGGATCCCACTTCGCTTACTTGAAAGTTGCGGAGGGCTGCAATCATCGCTGTGCCTTTTGTGTGATCCCTGCCATTAGGGGTAGGAGACGGAGCCGAAGTTTGGAGTCTGTTTTAGCCGAGGCTAGGCTAATGAGGGAACGGGGAGTGCAGGAAGTTGCGGTGATCGCCCAGGACACGACAGCCTACGGTACTGATGCCGAGACAAATATCGTGGAGCTGTTGAGGCACCTTGCGGCACTTGATATTCCCTGGATCCGCCTGCTCTACACCTATCCTACCAGCATAACTGATGAACTGCTGGAGCTGATCAATGAGACTCCGAACATTGTGAAGTATATTGATCTCCCCTTGCAGCACGTTTCAGGGCGTATGTTAAAGAGCATGAAGCGTCCGGGTGACTTCAAGAGTACAAGGGAGCTGATTCGGAGAATTCGAGCCAAAATTCCAGGTGTAACCATTCGCAGTTCATTTATTGTAGGTTTCCCCGGTGAAACTGAAGAGGACTTTCAAGAACTTCTTGCTTTCTTGAAGTCTGAACGTTTAAACCATGTGGGCATCTTCAAATACTCCCAGGAAGAAAACTCCGCTGCTTACGGCTATCCGAATCAGATTTCCGAAGAGGTCAAAGAAGCCCGCTATCGGCAGGCAATGGGCCTTCAGCAACAGATCTCGCGGGAGTTAAATGAAGAACTGGTGGGAAGCAAACTTCAGGTCCTCATGGANTTCCCTTCCGNGGAATCGGATTTGGTCATGGTCGGGCGCCACCAGGGGCAGGCACCTGATGTAGATGGAGTTGTCTATTTGGGAACGGGCACGTTTGAGCCTGGCCAACTGGTTCAGGTTTTGGTTACGGAGGCACATGATTACGATTTGGTTGGGGAGGAGGTTGACTGTGATTAATTTGCCTAATTTAGTTACAATTTCCCGCATTTTACTAGTTCCACTCTTTACCTACCTTTGTCTCAGTTCCCCCGCCGGACTGAACATACCAGCTGTCGTGGTCTTCTTGGCAGCGGCTCTGACCGATGGCCTAGATGGGTATTTAGCACGCAGTCGCAAGGAAGTCACTCGCTTTGGCGAGCTAATTGACCCCATAGCTGATAAGCTTTTGATCACTGCAGCGCTCTTGGCCCTAGTCGAGCTTGGTCAGGTCAGCACTTGGGCGGCTTTGATCATTCTGGCACGTGAGTTTTCTGTTTCGGGACTCAGAATGTTGGCAGCTGCCGACGGCAAGGTCATTGCTGCTTCCAAACTTGGGAAACTGAAAACTGTCACCCAAATAGCGGCAGTTACAGCTTTTCTTCTTGGTATTACTTGGGCCCCTGTCTTAATGTGGGTTGCAGTTGTAATGACAATTTTCTCAGGTGTGGATTATTTCCGCAATGCCCAAGATATACTAAAAAGCTCAATGGAATAGTATGTTATAATAAATGTGTCAGTATGCTGTACTGACCTTTTTATTTTTCTGGAACAAACAAACGTTAGTAAGGGGATGCTCCATGCGCTTGAGGGGATTTAAAATCCATATTGCCCTTCTGGTCTTTGTCGTAGTCTTTGCTCTGGGACTGGGGGCGCAATATTTACATCAAAGAATGCAAGTCATTGATCCTTTAGTCCAACGCATCCAGGATGTCCCTGGTGTAGTGGATGTAAGCATTGAAAAGAGTATGTTCAATACGGGTGCTGAAACTTTGGTAACCCTGCAACTGGAGGAGGATACCTCCTTAGGCCTTGTCTTTGGACAAGTCTATCAGACGTTGACCGCTGCCGGAGGGGATTATGCAGTTTTCATACAGGACTCGCCAAGTAAGGAGCTAATTGACCTTTATTTGGATATTCAAATAAAGGTGGAAGAGGCGGTCATGACCGGCGAGTTCACCGTACTGGAAGAACGGGTAAAGGGGTTAGCAAATGCTGCAGGAGTCACTTGGGAGCTGGGTGTGGATCGAGAGTTTGTTTACCTTGCTTTAGGTGTAGCAGACAGTACCCTAAAAAGGGTTATTAGCCGCGACTTGAACGAAGGAAGGATTTCCATCGTTAATAAGGGAGGTACAGACAGTTGAAAAAATGGGTAAGGGAGGGTGCCGTAGGTGCAGGTTTAGCCATAGTCATTTTGGCTTTTCTGTCAGGTTTTGATTTTTCTTTTATTCTTCTTCCCGTAAGTATGCTGCTTCTCGGGGGGTTGATTCTCAATGGGCGTGGCGGACTGTCGCCCCGCTTCAATGTCAATGCGGTAGGCAGCAGCGAAAACAGCAGTATACCTAAGGTCACCTTCGATGATATTGGGGGGCAGGAAGTTGCCAAGCGGGAGTTTTTGGAAGCCCTGGCCTTTTTGAAAGAAAGTGAACGAACCAGCCGTCTGGGCATTAGGCCTTTGAAAGGGGTGCTCCTGACCGGACCTCCCGGTACCGGAAAGACTCTGATGGCCAAGGCTGCGGCAAACTACACAGGGTCAGTTTTTTTAGCTGCATCAGGCTCAGAGTTTGTGCAAATGTATGCGGGCGTAGGGGCTAACCGGGTACGTCAACTTTTTAAGCAGGCACGCTCCATGGCAGAACGGGAAGGGAAATCCAGTGCCATCATCTTCATCGATGAAATCGATGTACTGGGTGCCAAACGAGGCAAGAATGTAAGTCACATGGAATATGACCAGACGTTAAATGAACTGCTCACTCAAATCGACGGAATTCGCAGTGAACACTCAGTCAGAGTGCTGGTAGTGGGGGCTACCAACCGCAAGGATCTTTTGGACCCGGCACTTCTAAGGCCAGGCCGCTTTGACCGCATTGTTCAAGTAGACCTGCCTGACAAAGCCGGGCGGTTACGCATCTTAGAAATCCATTCTGTCAACAAGCCTTTAGCACCTGAAGTAGACCTTGAGCTTACGGCTGCTGAGACGACAGGATTTTCCGGCTCACATTTAGAAAGCCTATTAAACGAAGCGGCAATCAGCGCATTGCGCGACGGTCGTGAGAGGATCAGCCAGACTGATATCAGTGAAGCTATTGAAAAGGTTATGCTCGGTGAAAAGTCCAATCGATCTATACAAGCCGAAGAGCGTGAACGGGTAGCCTACCACGAGGTGGGGCATGCCATTATCAGTGAGCATGTGCGTCCTGGTTCAGTAGCATCTATTACGATCACCCCGCGTAATCAGGCGCTGGGTTATATCAGGCAGAACCCGCAGGACGATCAATACTTGTACACAAAAGATCAACTGCTCGATTCCATAAAGGTTTGTGTGGCAGGGGCGGTGAGTGAGGAACTCATTTTTGGCCAGCGCTCAACCGGAGCGGCGGGGGATATTGAGCAGGCAACCGACTTAGCAAAGCGGATGGTATTTGCGGGCTTGTCACATCTCGGCATTGTAAGCACCGAGCTTCCTGCAGGCGAGCTCCATGATGCCATTGTCCAGATCATTAGGGAACAGGAACAAAATGTTAAAGATTTCTTGACAAACAAGATTGAGTTAATGANAAGTGCAGCAAAGCATCTNTTGGCTGAAGAAAGCCTGACAGGAGAGGCATTTCGGACTATGANCGAAACCTGCGGTCTGTCTGTACAGATTTCTTCCTAGTTGTTCCAGGAAGCTGAACCTGCTATAATTAAGAATGGCGAGTTAGCGGATGAATAGGCGGGCCAATAACGCGGTAATTCCAGCGGCCATGATAGGTCCAACGGAGACTCCGCCGAAGAAAAACACGCTGACCATGACCCCGATTAAAATGCCGGGGATGATGGATGGTTCGACAGCTATTAGATCCAGACCCTGACTGTTGAAGTATGCTCCCAAAATNCCTCCAATTACGGCAAGAATGCCTAGGGGGCTGAATAGGGAAGAAGCAAGGCTTTCCCTGGTCANTTGTCCGTCAGCCAGGGGTACCAAGAGGGCGACAGTCAAGAGCAGTACACCCCCTTCCAGTCCGCGGTTTTGGATCAGGGGGAAAAAGCGGTTTAGACGCATCAGATCAATAAAAAAGACGATGGCTGCTGCCGCCCCAAGAAGATTGTTCTTAGTCAGAACGGCAATTATAAAGACAATCAGCAGGGGTAACACTGAGGTCATTTTTATCCCTCCCTGAACATCCTATGCCGAAATCTACTTGATATGAAGGGGGCAGAGGCGATTAATTCTCAACCCATTCTTAGACAAATTCAAAGTAATGAAGTTTTAATGGCTGCTATCTTAGCTTGGGCCCTGGCTCAAATCTTTAAGATAATCTCCTGGGCCTTCGTGTCCAAGGAGCTGAATTTTAGACGGCTGGTTGAACCTGGCGGAATGCCCAGTTCGCACAGTGCCTTTGTAACTTCGTTGTGTACAGGGGTAGGTCTGCGTGACGGATTTGACTCTACTATGTTCGCCCTAGCCGCCGTGTTTGCCGTGATTGTAATGTATGATGCCTCCGGTGTACGGCGAGCCGCTGGTAAACAGGCACGTGTACTGAATCGGATGATCGAAGATTTGAATCGCCGGGAGCTGCATCCCGAAAGACTGCGCGAGCTCTTGGGCCACACACCGTTTGAAGTTGTGGTTGGGGCTGCTTTAGGTATTTTGATCGCTCTCTGGCGTTTATAGGAAAAGGCACAGGAATTCCTGTGCCTTTGTTGAACCTATGGCCTGCTAAACCGCTGTGTGGAGTAATAACCGACCAGACCGCTTGTGCTGACTGCTGCCACTGCGTAGTTTATGTCTAGGGCATGGTCTGGCTCCAATGCGTGAAGAAAGCTTGTTTCTTCTAACGGCACCGATGTCAATAACTCATAACGTTCCAGGGGACTGGTTTGGGCAAAGAGGAAGTATCCGGCCGCCTCGTAGTGGTTGACCCGACTCCAAGTCAGCAGCACCCCGTCAGCTGAATGTTGAAACCGAAAGTCGGCAGGAGCAGGCAGCAGGGTCTCCACCCGCCCTATGACGCTCAGCCCCTCGCTGGCGGGGCTCCAGTCGATAAACACTTCTTCGTTTTCGGAAATGTGGATTACCTGCCAGACACCGGGACTGATTCTATCGCCGACCCGGAATGATTCAGTATACAGCTCGACTTTAAACTCATAACTGCCTGGACTGATTTCGATTGTTGTTTCCAGTGGGGTCAGGGAATCGGGACGGATTACTTCATATATTTCGTCATCAAAATGGATGCGGGCCCGTAAAGCAACCTGCCTGAACACATAGTCTTTCAAGTCAATGTTGACGTGAACCTGGCTGTCGGCCGGCCGCAGCACAATTTCCAAGAGCTGCTCCTGGTCCAAGGACATCTGAACGGTTTGGGACTTGCTTTGGTAAAGCACGATACCGTCAGCATCAACCAAGAGCACGCTGACTGTCCATTCCCCCACCGGCACCTGGATGGTTGCTGCGAACTCGTTGTTAATCACCGGAACAGTCTCTTCCACGACATGCTTGTTTCTGCTGACCACGATACGTGCTTCTGTAGCTTCAGGCATACCTGAAGCTGCCAGAGTGCCCAGGACAGTTAAGGGAGTTTCTGCGCTCAAGGGAGTGCGTGTGCAAGCACTCAAGGCCGCAGAAAAGACCAATACAGCCAACAATAGAATGTAACCAACTGTTCTGTTGGACATAGTACCTCCTTTTTCCCTGGGCATCTTTAATATATCACAATTTGGGTAAAAAGGACATACATATGGTCAAAATTCTGAAAATGATGAGGTGAAAATTGTGCGTGCGGAGTTAGTGATGATTGGCACCGAACTTCTCTTGGGAGAAATCGTAGACACAAACGCCACGTTCCTGGCACGAAATCTGGCAGGTCTAGGCATAGATGTCTTTTTCAAGTCCACTGTAGGAGATAATCTGCAAAGGGGCAGCGAAGTGTTGGCTGAGGCTGTCAAGCGCAGTGATGTGATTATCATCAGCGGGGGTTTAGGTCCTACCGAGGACGATTTGACCCGGGAAATTGTCGCCGAAGTTATGCACAGCCCCCTGCAGGAAGACAAGGGAGCTTTGGAAGAACTAGAAACGTGGTTTGCCCAGCGCTACGGCCAGTCGCATATGCCGGTTCACAATCGCAAGCAGGCACTTTTCCCTGCGGGCAGCAAGATTATACCTAATCCAATAGGCACAGCTCCCGGCTTTTACTTGGAGAAAGACGGCAAAATGGTAATTGCCCTGCCGGGAGTGTCTCAAGAGCTGAAGACCATGTTCAGTGAGACTGTAGCTCCTGTCCTTGCCCAGAAAGGTACGGGGCAGATTTTGGTGACTCGGAATCTCCACTTTGTGGGTATAGGTGAATCTCGTCTGGCAGAAGTGTTGGGGGATCTTTTGCATGAACAGTCCAACCCGACCCTGGCCCTTTACGCATCAGGCGGAATAGTCCGCATCAGGCTGGCCTGTAAGGCAGAAAGCAGGGAAGAAGGTCTCGAGATTATGGCCCCAGTGGAGCGTGAGATTCGCTCCCGAACAAAAGAGTTTCTGTACGGAACGGATGGGCAGAGCTTAGAGGAAGTTGCAGCTCAATTTCTGGTGGAGAAAAAGCTGACACTTGCCCTGGCCGAGTCATGCACAGGCGGTCTGATTGGTCATCTCTTGACAAATGTGCCAGGGAGCTCAGCTTTTCTAAACCGGGGTTATGTAGTATACAGTAATCAGGCGAAAGTGGATGACTTGGGTGTCAGACCAGAAACACTAGAGAAGTTTGGTGCCGTCAGCGAACAGTGCGCCAGGGAAATGGCTGAAGGGGCCCGAGACCGGGCGCAGACGGATTTGGCTCTTGCGGTAACAGGTATCGCAGGTCCAACAGGAGGCACCCCCGATAAGCCTGTTGGACTTGTATACATCAGTTTAGCATCTGCTGGTGATACTATTGTTCAGCGACATGTATGGAAAGGCTCGCGTGAACAGATAAAAAATAGGACTGCACTCATGGCGTTGCGTCTACTTTGGCAACTGAGCGCGACCTAAGTGTCTCCAGAAGGAGGGTGCACATGCAGCAACTCACCAAGGACCGGCGCAGGCATCTGCCGGTTCTTTTTATTGTCATGGGATTGGTTCTGTTCATCAACTTCTTTTCTGCTGCAGACTATCAACTGCTGTCGACTGTTGTGAAGTTGAAAATGAACCTGGGTTATGCGCCGGAGACTAGAATTGTGTTGCCTCCCGTAGGGCAGATCGCTGCCCCTACCCACTGGCTGCCAGTACGCTTAAGTGTAGAATTGAGGAGTGTTGACCTGGCCCAGCTGCAAAACGTTGTGTTTTCACCGTCCCTTGCTACAGATGAACTGCTCCGGGTTCTTTGGGCAGGTGCCGTAAGAATCCTGGCCCTTTTTGCTGTAAAGCTGATTGGGTTGGGCGCTGCAGGACCTTTGCTGTTGCTTAGTCTGGCAGGGGAAAGAAACCCCAAAAAGCTGATCCGATCCGGTGCAGCCGGTGCTGTGCTTGTGCTTTTGCTCCTCGGCACCCTCTATTTTACTTATGACACAACAGGATTCGAGCATTTAGAGTATGAAGGCATGATCCAAGCCGCCCCCTGGGTGCTCAATTTGGCTTGGGATGCTTTCGATCAGGTGGAGGAGCTGGGTGAGCGGGTGCAAGCGCTGGCGAGAAATCTTTACTCCCTCCTGCAGGAAGTGGAGAATCTGGGTCCCCTTGGTCTGGTCCAAGCAGACGTAGTAGTTCTGCATGTTTCTGATATTCACAATAACCCTGTGGCCTACAATTTTGTCAAGCAGGTAGTCAGCAGTTTTCCCGTAGATTTCATCATGGATACAGGCGACTTGACAGACTGGGGAACCGCCTTGGAGATGGAAATTGCCCGCCGCATTGAGGATGTGGAGCTGCCTTATTTGTTTGTCACCGGCAACCACGATTCACCGGAGGTTTTGATAAGGCTCTCGGCCATTAAGAATGCTGTGTTAATCGGAGCGGAAGCGACCTCTATGGCTGGTTTGCGGGTGGCGGGTACAGGAGATCTGGTGGCAGACAGCTTCCTGGCTACCCCTGCATCTCCTAGCGAGCTTGATGCCTATGCCCGTGAGCTTAATGCCAAGTGGTCCCAGGTCGCCGATCGGCCGGAAATTTTCATGGTCCACAATCATTTAGTTGCTGAATTACTTGAGCCTGGTTTGTTTTCAGCAGTAGCTTACGGGCATACCCACGGCTGGGGAGTCAAGGAGCGGGAAGGCACTGTGTACAGTAACGCAGGCACAACTGGTGCTGCCGGCATTCGGGGTTTTCAAGCTAGGGAACCCTTGCCCTATAGCCTGTCGCTGCTTTATTTTAGCCGTGATGAAGAAGGGACTTTTCGTTTGCAGGCAGTGGACGGAGTTCATGTCACCGGTTTGGGCACTAGTTTTTCTTTGCATAGAACCTTCATTCATAGCAGGAATAGTGACGACAATGTAGAAATAGTACGCTGATGTCCAACATAGGTGGTAATTTTGCTTTCTGGGGGGAAACGCGAAGGGCTACGCGAGATCTGCGCTAAAGGTCTTGTTTGGCAGGTTTCTCCTTTTTCTATGGATAAAGGGCGAACATCTGTTTTAAAATGAAAGGAGCGATTTCAAGCTATGACGAGTGAGAAGCAAAAAGCATTGGAACGGGCTGTTCTTGATATTGAAAAGCAGTACGGCAAGGGCGCTATCATGAAACTGGGCGACACAGTTGCCCGAAGTATAGAAGTGATTCCCACTGGTTCTCTATCACTTGATGTTGCTTTAGGTGTAGGAGGAGTTCCAAGGGGCAGAATTATCGAGATCTATGGTCCGGAATCCTCTGGTAAAACCACCTTGGCTCTACATATAATCGCTGAAGTTCAAAAGGGTGGCGGCATTGCCGCAATAGTTGACGCCGAGCACGCCCTAGACGCAGGCTATGCCAAAAATCTGGGTGTAGATACCGATAATCTTCTTATCTCCCAGCCGGATCACGGGGAGCAGGCACTTGAAATTACCGAACATCTAGTTCGCAGCGGTGCAGTGGAAGTTGTGGTAGTTGACTCTGTAGCTGCCCTGGTTCCTAGAGCGGAGATCGAAGGTGAGATGGGAGACTCACATGTGGGGCTGCAGGCTAGACTTATGTCTCAAGCGCTACGCAAATTGACGGGCGCGATCGGCAGATCTAACTGCACAGTTATTTTCACAAATCAGCTGCGGGAAAAAATCGGCATAATGTTCGGCAATCCCGAAACAACACCGGGCGGAAGGGCGTTGAAGTTTTATGCCTCAGTTCGGCTGGACATTCGCCGTATTGAGACTCTCAAGAAGGGTAATGAAATGATCGGCAACCGCACCCGCGTTCGCGTCTTGAAGAACAAGGTAGCGCCTCCTTTCAAAGAGGCAGAATTTGATATTATTTACGGTTTGGGTATATCACGCCTCGGTGATGTCCTGGATTTAGCAGCTGAACTGGATATCATAAACAAGAGCGGCTCATGGTATTCATACGGGGACGTGCGCCTTGGGCAAGGAAGGGAAAACGCGAGAGAATTCCTGCAGAACAATCCTGAGATGGCAGAAGAAATTGAACAAAAAGTTCGCGTGGCCAAGAACTTGATCAAACCTGAGGAAGTGACAGAAGAAGTTGGAACCGCAGAAAAATAATGCCAAAGCACAAGCGCTGAGACTGCTCACCTTCAGGGATCGCAGTGAGAAAGAGCTGAAAGAACGCCTTGAACGGCGCTTCTCGCAGGATGAAGCTGAAGAAGCCTTGGCTTATGTAAAAAAACTAGGCTATGTGGATGACCTGCGGTTTGCTGAAAACTATGTTCAGTACCGCAACCGCGTTAGACCAACAGGGAATTATTTATTAAGGTTTGAGCTGCGCAATAAGGGGATTGAAGACAGCTACATCGATCAAGTGCTTAATCCGCCGGAAGTCGAGTATGAGTTGGCGCTCTCCCTTGCGAGGCAACGCCTGGGGCGGCTGGAAAAAGTTGAGGCCCTGGCCCGTGCCGGAAAACTCTACGGACTGCTGCAGCGCAGGGGTTTTCCAGCCCACTTGGCAAGAAGGGCTGTTGGGGAACTGCTTGACAGTGATCTTGAAAATGAATACAATTAAATGTAGGTTGTATCAGTGACAACCTTGGTTATTCGAAAACGAAATGAAAAGTCTTTTGGAAAAGCATCGAAAAAAAGCTGAGTTTCGGCTCGGCTTTCTTTTCTAAGGTTATGTGAAAGGAGGAGGTGAACAGTATCGAGTTATTGATTGATTTAATTAAATACGGAGTGATTGCAGTTATTGGTCTTGCTGCAGGATACTTCATTCGCAAGATGTCTGCCGAAGCCACCATCAAATCAGCAGAGGAAGAGGCTCGACGCATTCTGCAAGAAGCAGAGCGTGATGCAGAGACCAAAAAGCGAGAGGCATTGGTCGAAGCACGTGAAGAGATTCACAAATCCCGTGCTGAGGTGGAAAAGGAATCAAGGGAGCGACGGGCAGAACTTAACCAGCTAGAACGGCGTCTTTCGCAGAAGGAAGAAACACTGGATAAACGCAGTGATTCTTTAGAGCGTAAAGATGAAGTACTGCACCGTAAGCTTCGCGAGGTAGAGCAAAGACAGGCAGAAGTGGGTGAACTTCTCGAAAGGCAGCGGACAGAACTTGAACGCATCTCTCACCTGACCACGGAACAAGCCAGAGAGCTGATTTTAAAGACGGTGGAAGATGAAGTCAAGCATGAGACTGCAATTCTCATTCGTGAATTGGAGAATCAAGCACGGGAGACAGCGGATAAGCAAGCCCGTGATATCATTTCTCTGGCGATCCAGCGTACGGCAGCCGACCATGTTGCAGAATCAACAGTCTCGGTTGTGCCGCTCCCCAATGACGATATGAAGGGACGCATCATCGGCAGGGAAGGTAGAAATATTCGAGCACTAGAGACCTTAACCGGAATCGATTTGATTATTGACGATACGCCTGAAGCGGTAATTCTGTCAGGATTTGACCCTGTTCGCAGGGAAATAGCTCGCATCGCGCTGGAACGTCTAATCGCTGATGGACGAATTCATCCAGCCCGAATCGAGGAAATGGTGGAGAAGGCCCGCAAAGAAGTGGACGCAGTAATCAGAGATGCTGGTGAACAGGCTACTCTAGATACGGATGTTCATGGTATGCATCCAGAACTTATCAAATTGTTAGGAAGACTACGTTTTCGAACTAGCTATGGTCAGAATGTGTTAAAGCATTCAGTTGAAGTGGCTCATTTGGCAGGTATTATGGCGGCAGAGCTGGGGGTTGACGCCAGATTGGCTCGCCGGGCAGGTTTGCTCCATGATATTGGCAAAGCTGTTGACCACGAAATAGAAGGAACCCACATTGAAATCGGGATCGACCTTCTACGCAAGTATAAGGAGAACGAAGATGTGATCCATGCTATGGCCTGTCATCACGGTGATTATGAGGCGGAGAGCGTGGAGGCAGTATTAGTTACAGCAGCAGATTCCATTTCGGCAGCACGACCTGGAGCACGGCGGGAGACTTTGGAAAGTTACATCAAACGCCTGCAAAAATTGGAGGACATTGCATCATCCTTCGATGGTGTAGAGAAATCCTATGCGATTCAAGCAGGCAGAGAAGTACGGATTATGGTGAAGCCCGATAAGGTCAATGATGCTACTGCGGTACAACTGAGCCGAGATATAGTAAAGCGCATTGAAGCGGAGCTTGAGTATCCTGGTCAGATCAAAGTGACTGTGATTCGTGAGACCCGTGCTGTGGAGTATGCTAAATAAAACCAGGCTTTCGCCTGGTTTTAATTTTCTGGATAGGGAGGGGACATGATGGATTACGAAGGAAGTCAAGTGGATTTATTTGTTGCGGTCTTGGTTCGTTTCCCGCAGATTAGTGCCATGCATTATGAGCCGGAAACAAGTGCACTGCGCATGGCATTTATGCTAAAGAAAGGGCTGCAGGATTTTGCCGACTTTGTTCCCAGGTTTGATTCACATCTTGCCCTCTTCCATGTTCTGAGGCAGGATAAAGTTTCAGTCGCTGCTGTGAAACATACGGAAATAGGGAAGTTTACTACCATTGAGGTGACCAGGGATTTGGCCAGCCTATCCCTAGGTGAATTAAACTTGATCGTGGAACTTGTAACTGATTACTATGGAGACGCTGTTGTGCAAGAGGAACAAGGCATGGCCGAAGAAGACCTGCTCGAACAGGACTTTCTGATCGATGCTTTGTTAATGTCCAGTTCCTGGCGGTTTCGAGAACGGCTGACGGGGTTTAGAGAGAATGGGCGGGTCTTGGTTTACAGCGTCCCCCTTGGGGTGAGTGAATCATGAATGTACTGGTGCTAGGGGACATTTTTGGCAGGCCGGGACGGAGAATTGTTGCGGAGCATCTGCCTGAGCTGATTGAGGAGTATCGGCCTGGACTGGTTGTGGCTAACGGAGAAAACGCTGCAGGCGGTTTTGGACTGACCAGAAAGGTTGCTGAAGAACTCTTTGCTCTGGGCATACATGTCCTGACCAGCGGTAACCATATTTGGGACCAAAAGGAAATGTACACATATATTAGTCAAGAGCCGCGTATTATTAGACCAGCGAACTACCCTCCTGATGTACCAGGTTCGTCGGTGTTCATTCATAGAAGCGGAGACTTTGCTGTGGCGGTAATGAATCTGATTGGACGGGTTTTTATGGCAGATTACGACTGTCCTTTCCGCAAGGCTGATGCGATTTTGGCTGAGTTGCCGGAGGATGTCTCCCATGTTGTCGTAGATTTTCATGGCGAAGCCACTTCAGAAAAGATTGCCTTGGCCCGTTATCTAGACGGACGGATTAGTGCTTTTGTGGGTACCCACACCCATGTGCCCACCGCTGACGAACAGATTTTGCCAAAAGGGACTGCTTATATCACTGACTTGGGTATGTGCGGGCCTATAAATGGGATCTTAGGGGTAGACCCTGAAGCTGTGATCAACAAGTTTTTGACGCAGCTTCCCACGCGCTTTTCTGTGGCCAAAGGACCCGCTGCCTTGACTGGCGTTGTGATTACGCTCGATGGAAATGGAACAGCAGAGAAAATTGTCCGGCTGAAAGTTTAATAAATTTTCATAAAAGGAGGATTTTCCTAGTAAATATCTAATAAGCTAATAACATCAATTTGTTTAGTGGTAGCGTTTTCACCAAAGGAGGTCACCTTAACATGGAAGTATTAAAGGTATCGGCAAACTCTATACCCAACAAAGTCGCCGGTGCACTTGCCGGCAAAGTGCGTGAAGAAGGAAGGGCTGAAGTTCAGGCAATCGGGGCTGGTGCGCTGAATCAGGCGGTCAAGGCAGTAGCTATAGCCAGAGGCTTTGTGGCCCCCAGCGGAGTGGACTTAATCTGCATTCCCGCATTCACCGATGTTACGATTGATAATGAAGAACGGACAGCAATTAAGTTGATAATAGAACCAAGGTAAGGACCTGGTTAAACGCATACAGCCTGCCATAATCGGCAGGCTTTGTTCATTCGTTGGCCAAAAGATGGGAGGTTTTTCTATGCTGATTTTTGATGCCCATATCGATACACTTTCCCGCCTTCTCAGCAGCAATCAAACTCTTGCTGACAATCAGGCCCATGTAGACCTGGCCAAGTTGGGCCAGAGGGGGAAAGGAGCTCAGTTTTTTGCCGCCTTTGTGGATCCCCAGTCTTATCACGGCAAAGCGCTGCATTGCACTATGGAAATGCTGGATCTCTTTTGGCAGTGGATTGAAGCATATCCCGAGGATTTGGCTTTTGCAGGATCTGGCCAAGAAGTCCTGAAAATCCAGGAAAGCGGAAAAACAGCGTGTCTGCTGGCGATTGAAGGGGGAGAAGCTCTAGAAGGCAACTTGGCCAATTTGAGAATGTTCTACCGTCTCGGAGTCAGGCTCTTGACCCTGACTTGGAATCATCGCAACGATTTGGCTGCCGGACAGAAGGAGGATCCGGGCGGAGGTGGGCTAAGCCGATTTGGAGAAGCTGTGGTGGCTGAAATGAACAGGCTGGGTATGCTGATAGACGTCTCCCACCTTAATGAAGAGGGATTCTGGGATGTTTTGCGCCTTAGCGAAGCACCGGTGATTGCTTCCCACTCTAACGCCAGAGCGCTTTGCAATCATCCCCGCAACCTGACAGATAAGCAGATTGTGGCTCTGGCCGAGCGGGGCGGGGTTATCGGGGTCAACTTTTGTCCTGATTTTCTTGCCAGGGAGCGGCAAGCGACCATTCACGATGTAATAGAACAGATTGAGTACTTGGTCAAAGTAGGCGGGGAAGACTGCGCAGCTTTAGGCTCCGATTTTGACGGAATCAGCCATACCCCCCTCGGTTTAGAACACTGCGGAAAAATGCCGGAGGTGGCAGAATTCTTAAAAGAGCGGGGCTACAGCACCTCTCAAATAGAGAAGGTTATGGGAGGGAACCTGCTGCGGATCTGCCAAACTGTTTTGGATTAATCGAAGACCCACGGGGGTATCCTAGGGAAAAAGGAGGTTCTCCATTGGGTTCTAGTATAGTTAAAGTAATTGAACTTGTCGGTGAGTCCGATCAGAGCTGGGAAGATGCTGTCCAGACAGCTGTTAGAGAAGCTGCTAAGACGGTCCGGGGAATTACAGGAGTGGAGGTACTGAACTGGACAGGTCAGGTCAACCCTGAGGGAGATATCACGGGCTATCGTGCAGATGTTCAGATAGCTTTTCGAGTAGAAAACTAATTTTTTCACATCCCAAAACGGCTTAGGATAACTAGGCCGTTTTTTGGTTATACTGTTCGTAGCAAACTTAGAAGTAGGTGATTGATCTGGATTGGATGGGAGCTGTTGTACGCTTTATTGTTTCTGCATTGGTTCTGATGCTGGTAGGTTTCTTGCTGCCCGGGTTTAAGGCACTGTCATTCTTTCACGCTCTCTTTGCAGCCGTAGTGATTGCAGTGCTGGGCTGGGTGGTTGAAAGTCTGCTTGGCAAAAATGTATCACCCTATGGACGAGGTGTGGTGGGATTCATCGTATCAGCCATCACCATTTGGGTCGCCCAGTTCATTGTGCCTGGTATGGAGGTATCGATCATAGGAGCTTTGCTGGCCGCATTCGTGATAGGTATTATCGACCTTTTTGTACCCACAGCTTTACGTTAAATCGTTGAAAAAATCAACTCGCCCCATAGAAGAGCGCCGCTCTGTTTCAGGGGCGGTTTTTTTCAAGGAGTGGATGGCGTGACTAGAAACTTGAATGAAGTGTTAGCAGAGCTTGAGGACACACTCGGTTACGAGATAACCTTTGATTTAATCATTCGCAGGCTGAAAGTGGCCCATAAACAGGCTGCCCTGGTTTTTCTCGACGGTTTTGTCAACGATGTAGCCACGATCCATATTATGCGTTCTCTACAGTCGATTCCGCGCATGGGCATCACCTCCGGGGCCTTGGAACAACTGTTGGACGAGTATGTCCCTTTTTTTGAGGTCAGCATTGCAGACAGCCTGGAGGCCGGAATAGAGGAACTTCTTTCCGGTACTATGCTGCTGATCATCGACGGTGTACGTGATCTTGCCGTTCTTGATGTCCGCCAATATGTGACCCGCGGCTCAGAGGAACCGACTTTAGAGAAAGTTACCCGTGGTTCCAGAGACGGGTTTGTTGAGACTGCCTTGTTTAACGTGAATCTCATTCGTCGGCGCATCCGCGATCCCAACCTGCGCTTCGAATCACTTAAGGTTGGACTGCGTTCCAAGACGGATGTGGTAGTTGGCTATATACAAGACATTGCCGATCCCAGTCTGGTGCAGGAGGTTAAGAGCAGAATCGAAGCTGTCAAGAGGGATGCTATACCAATGGGAGGCAAGAATCTGGAAGAATATATTCTAGGTACTGTCTTTAATCCTCTGCCGGTCACCCGTTATACTGAACGTCCTGATGTGGCCGCAGCCCATCTGCTCGAAGGCCATATTGTCATCATCGTCGACACCACCCCCTTTGTGCTCTTGGTGCCTGTGACTGTCTGGCACTTTACACAGCATGCAGAAGAATACTTTCAAAACCCGCCCGTGGGCACCTATCTGCGTTGGGTGCGCAGCTTAGGAATCTTCGGTTCATTAATTCTTTTACCCCTCTGGTACCAGCTGGCAGTAAGCGCGAACGTGCCGGAATGGCTGGCCTTTATCGGGCCAAAGGATCCTGGACGGCTGGACCTGTGGTTTCAGCTTCTATTGCTTGAACTTGGACTGGATTTGATCCGAATGGCTTTGATACACACTCCCGATTCTCTGGCAACGTCACTGGGTCTGGTGGGGGCCATCATCCTGGGGGATTTGGCTGTATCAGTTGGCCTCTTTACGGGCGAGGCAATTCTGTATGCCGCAATTGTTGCCATCTGCAGCTTTGCCACACCAAGCATTGAGTTTGGCAATGCCATTCGCCTTTTCCGCTATGTGCTCTTTTTCGGTGCGGTCTTCGCGGGATGGTGGGGCTTAGGTGCAGCGGCTATTATCGTCCTGCTTGTCTTCGGTTTGACCAAGTCCTTTGGTATACCCTATCTCTGGCCGCTGCTGCCCTTTGACGGACCTGCGCTGCTGAGNGTGATCTTTAGGTATCCGATTCCGCAAGTGGCAATTAGGCCTCGNCTCACCAAACCCCAGGACATTCGGGCTCAGAAAAAGAGAAACAAAGGGGGGCGTTAGTATTAGAGAAATAGGAATTCCCAGGGCATTGTACTACTTTCATTACCATACTTTATGGCAGCGTTACTTTGAAAATTTGGGTTTCAAGGTGGTTGTTTCTCCGCCCACGAACAAGCAAATTCTAGGGTGGGGCCTAAGCAGCTGTGTAGATGGGGCGTGCCTGGCGGTGAAGAGCTTGGTTGGACACTCACAGGCCTTAGTCAAGCAAGGTGTAGAGCTTTTGTTCGTTCCGAAAATAGTCAGTGTATCCCGCAGGGAGTATACTTGTGCGAACTTCTTGGGCCTGCCGGATCTGCTCAGACAGTACCTGCCTGCGTCTGTGAGCATTTTGTCTCCGACCATCGATGCGCGCAAGAACACNCGCACCTTAAGGCGAAGCTATCTGAGTCTCGGCATGCAGTTTGCCTCCTCCCTTGCCGCCAGGCGCGCATGGCGTGACGCTGCCCACGCTCAGCATGTCATGGAGCAATCGGCTCAGTCACAATTCCCTGTGCAAGGCAAACTTAAGATTCTAGTCTTAGGTCCGCGTTATCTGATCGATGATCCCTATCTGAGTAACAATCTGTGCGGTCATTTGCAGAACCTTGGCGCTGCGCAGTATACCGCCGGGCAGGTTCCAGAGGAAGCCTCTGTGCAGTTGGTCAGAGTTTTGGCAAAACCCCTCTTTTGGTCGGATGCCAGGCGTTCGGCAAGCGCTTTGGAACACTTCATTCAGCGGATCGATGGGGTAATAAAAATCGCACCCTTTGGCTGTGGCGCCGAGTCTTTCGCCAGTGTCCTCATCGCACGGCGTGCTTGCGAGAGGCAAGTGGCCATGCTGGATCTGATTGTGGATGAGCATACCAGTGAGGTAGGCATGATCACCCGTTTAGAGGCATTTTGCGACCTGCTGGAGAGGAAAAAGAGCGGATGAAAGTCACCTTTCCACATCTGGGAAACGCATATATTGCCATAGAAGCACTTCTGCAGGGGCTGGGCCACGAGCCGATTACCCCTCCTTTAAGCACCAAGCGCACTATCGAATGGGGCAGTCGGTACAGCCCGGAAGACATCTGCCTGCCCTTCAAGACAATCCTCGGCAACATGCTGGAAGGCATAGAGCTCGGGGCAGACAGTGTGTACATGCTCGGCGGCTGGGGCCCTTGNCGCCTAGGTTATTACGCGGAGATTCAAAGAATAATCCTCCATGACCTGGGCAAAAAGGTGAAGTTTGTTACTCTTGAGGTGCCCCGGGGAAACTGGCGCATGGCTCGGGAAAGGCTGCGCCATATTTTTGGCCCAACACGCACCCGTCATTTTCTCCGGGGATGTCAACTTTCCTGGGCTAAGCTTAGGGCCGTGGAACAGCTGGAGCAACGGTCCTTACAGGCTAGACCCCTGGAAAAAGACCATGGTTCAACATCCCGCCTGCTTGAAACTCAGCTCCAGAAGTTAAGGATGGCACAGAACATGAAAACCATTAGCCGCATCAAGGCTGAAACAGACGAGGCATTACAGGATCTTGCAGCCGCTACTGCCTCCCATGCCGTACTCCGGGTGGGCCTTGTGGGGGAAATATATACGGTGGTGGAGTCCTTTGTCAATTTACGTCTAGAGGAACGTCTAGGCCGGCTAGGCGTTGAAGTGATCCGCACCATCAGCTTGACAGAGTGGGTAGAGGAACATATCTTCAAGAATGCCCTGGGGCTGTACAATCAGTATGAACTGCTCCGCTCCTCCCGTGGATATTTACATAGTTTCGTCGGCGGCCACGGCCTGGAAAGTATAGCCAGAAGTGTGGAAATGGCAAACGCCGAGTTGGACGGCATCATTCACATCTTTCCCCTCTCATGCATGCCTGAGATCATCGCCCAGGGCATCTTGCCCCAGCTGAGTGCAGATAAGAAAGTGCCGATTTTATCCTTGGTAGTAGACGAGCACGCGGGAGAGACAGGTTTTCAAACCAGGTTGGAGGCCTTCGTTGACCTTCTGCAGAGGAGATGTACGTATGTCAGGAAGGAAAAAAGTCTATCTAGGTGTTGACGTAGGCAGCGTCAGCACGAATTTCGTGTTGCTAGACCCAAGTCAGCCAAAGGCTTATGGGGTGGTTTGGAAAAAGTATCTGCGGACCAACGGGGCGCCGGTAGAAACTTTAAAGCAGGGGTTAAAAGCTATTGAACAGGAAAGAAAGTGGGATATTCAAGGAGTGGGGACTACAGGCAGCGGAAGGGCCCTTGCAGGAGCAATGCTAAATGCAGATGTAATTAAGAACGAAATCACCGCACATGCTGCCGCAGCCTTAAACCAAAATCCCCAGGTGGCAACTATTATTGAAATCGGGGGGCAGGATTCCAAACTGATCATACTCCGAGAAGGGGTTGTGGTAGATTTTGCCATGAACACTGTTTGTGCGGCCGGAACCGGTTCATTTTTGGATCAGCAGGCCAGCAGGCTAAATATCCCCATCGAAGAGTTTGGCTCCCTGGCGCTCGAGAGCACNAGCCCGGTACGGATTGCCGGGCGCTGTACAGTGTTTGCCGAATCGGACATGATCCATAAACAGCAGCTGGGACATAAAATGCCTGATATTGTAGCTGGACTCTGTGCATCGATGGTTCGCAATTACCTCAGTAACCTGGCCAAAGGGAAGGAACTTAGATCACCTGTCTTCTTTCAAGGTGGAGTGGCCGCGAATGTGGGGATGCAGAGATTTTTCGCAGATACGTTGGAACTTCCCATCCTCATTCCCAGGCATTACGATGTGATGGGAGCAATCGGCATTGCCCAAATCGCCAGGGAGACTCTGGAATCCCAAGGAAAGCCTTCTGGCTTTTTTGGCCTAGATATACTACACAGTGAGTTTGAAAATGAGGGCTATGTATGTCAGCTATGCCCCAATCAGTGTGAAATAGTGGAAATCTGGCGCGACGGCGTTTTCCTTGCCAGCTGGGGTTCCCGCTGCGGGCGTCAGGGCGGTTACAGTAAGTCTGAAGCTACCTAAAGCTGGCAGTTATCTGCACTTTGTGTTACTATGAGAAGGAGTTGATGTGTGGGAGGTAGTCTCAATGATGAGTCTCGATAGAATGATTTTAGCTGTGCCCGCGATCTTGCTGGCGATCTCTGTACATGAGTTTGGTCATGCGTACACCGCTTATAAGTTGGGAGATCCTACTCCTAAGTACCAAGGCCGCCTCAGCCTCAATCCATTAGCCCACCTTGATCCACTCGGGACGATCATGCTGCTTCTGTTCAGGGTCGGCTGGGCCAGACCTGTAATGATCAACTCCCACTATTTTAAGAACAAGAANCAGGGTACCCTCTTAGTCTCCCTGGCTGGACCGGTGGCCAATCTGATCACTGCCTGGGTTTTTTACAATCTGGTCAATATCTTCGGCCGTTCCATGCTGGGCAGCTCCCTGGGCCAGACCTTACTTGTCTTCTTGTACGTGAATGTCCAAATCAACCTGGGCCTGGCAGCTTTTAACCTGATACCCATTCCTCCTCTGGATGGCTCCCATATTTTATCCGCTTTGTTGCCGCCGCGCCTGAGTTATCAATATGCTAGGTTTGCACCGTACGGACCGATCATTTTAGTTGCCCTGCTCGTTCTTGGCGGCTCGCGCTACCTGATCAATCCCATTTTTAATGTGCTGTTTCGTATACTGGAAAGTCTGTCTCTCTAGGTGACCAGGATGGGATATATCGTTGAACTAGATGTGTACCAGGGTCCTTTCGATCTCTTACTGGATCTGGTTGCAAAAAATGAAGTAGATCTGTGGGACATACCCATCGCGGCTATTACTGAGCAATACCTGGCGTACTTATACTCCTTGCAGGAGAAGGACTTGGCCATTACCGGCGAATTTTTAGTGATGGCTGCAACCCTAATCCGCATTAAGTCCCGGATGCTGCTCCCTCAGGAGCCTGTGGAAGATGAATCTCTGGAGGAGACGGAAGATCCCAGGCTTGAACTGGTGCAGCAGCTGGTTCGGTACAAGTTTTTTAAAGAGGCGGCAGATTTTCTTAAGCAGTGTTATGCAGAAGCAGCAAAGCACTTCACCCGCGGACAGCGGATAGAAAACTATGACTTAAGCCCCATCTACATCGATCCCCTTGGAGATCTTACACTAGATGAACTAAGCACTATNTATAATGAACTTTTGAGTGATCGCGAGCAGGAACCGCCCATCCATACCGTTACCAGTCAGATCTCACTGGAAGAGCGTCTTGCCCTAGTGCGCCTGCAGTTGGTGGGACAACCCCGGGCTACTTTTTCCGAATTGGTGCGAAGCGATTCTGTCACAGAAATTGTGGTGACCTTTTTGGCCATTCTGGAACTGGCACGCTTGGGGGAGATTAGATTGGTGCAGACCCAGTCCTGCGGAGAAATTGACATTATGCCGCTGGAGCTAGAAGTGGAGGTTCAGCCATGAAGTTATCTGATGCCCGAGTAATAATTGAGGGTTTGATTTTTGCAGCGGAGACTCCTATCAGCGCTGGGGAAATCTCTGCCATTGTGGAGCTGGACGTTAATGTAGTTGAGTCGCTGGTGGAAGAGGTTCGGGAAAGATATGCCGAGGGGGCCTTGCTCATCCGCAATGTAGGCGGCGGTTATCAGATCGTCACTAAACCAGAATTGGCTCCCTGGATTGAAAAACTCGGCCGGCCCGTGATCAGTGCACCACTTACGGCTGCCAGTACAGAAACACTAGCTATCATAGCTTACCAGCAGCCGGTTACCAAAGCTGAAATCGAGCAGGTTAGGGGGGTGCGCTCTGACAGCGCCATTAACAATCTGCTGGACAGGGAGCTAATCTGTGAACTTGGCAGAAAAGCAGGCCCGGGCCGCCCGATCCTCTATGGGGTCACCGAGAAGTTTTTCGAGCATTTTGGCTTGAAAAGCACTGATGAGCTTCCCCTGAAAGGCATAAGCGAATGGAAATAATGGCAAATTAAGACCAAGTTGAGGTGGTGTCATGCTGCTGCTTGGTCTTTTATTATTGCTTGTTCTCCTGTTTCTAACTCCCTTTTCCGTTGAATTCAGCATGCTTAGTGAAGGACTTGACGTCAAGCCCCGGGTCAAATTTGGCATTGGCAGGTGTTTGCTGGCTCTTCCCCAAGGAATGTTGACCACAGTAAGTGCAAGGATTAGGACCAGGAACTTAAACACTGCTGAGGCAGCATGGCGCGCTCTGAAACTGGGTCTGCGAGTTCTAGACAGCTTTCTGCAGAAAGTCAATCTTTTGCATGTAGAGGTGCTAATTGGCACTGGCGATCCGTTTTGGACCGCACTAGGGGTTGGAGGACTGTGGGCAATGATCAGTCCCTTTCTCACGGGCTTAAGCTTGAGTGATCGGCTCCAGGCAGAGCCGGAAATTCGCATCGAACCTGATTATGACAGCGCCCATCTGCGGGTGTGGTTGCACTGCATATTCCAGTTCAGACTTGGTCAAATTATAGTCAACGAACTTAAGAGGGTGATGATGTGAGTGATAAGCATCCTATCGAAGGACTTATGCAGACTGCAATGGAGAGCTTAAAGACCATGGTAGATGTTAATACCATTCTAGGTGATCCTGTAGAGACGCCGGATGGAGCAGTTATTCTGCCCGTGAGTCGCGTCAGTGTTGGATTCGCGGCCGGAGGGAGCGAGTTTTCCGGGAAAGATGGTAAACAATCGGAAAAGGAACACCCCTTCGGCGGCGGCAGCGGGGCGGGTATAGCCCTTAATCCTGTAGCCTTCTTGGTGGTCGGCCGGGAAAGTGTACGTCTCTTGCCCGTTAGCCAAAACGCGATTTACGATCGCCTTATTGATGCGGTGCCCCAGTTTATCGATCAGATTCAAAGCGCCGTGCAGGGCAGAAGTACTAATGGAGTGCTGCGCACAACTTACAAGGTATAGTATAGCCAAGCTGAACAGAGATTGCAGGATTCTTTTCAAAGAGTACTCCTTGAAAGGGGTCCTCTTTTTTCTTGCGGTTTAGGCTGACATTGGGTATCATTGGACTGAAAGGGGCGAAACACGTGGAAGAAAGACTGCAGAAGGTGATGGCCCATTCCGGAGTAGCCTCTCGCAGAGTCTGCGAAGAAATGATCCGAGAAGATCGGGTACAGGTGAATGGAAAACCTGCACATTTGGGTCAAAAAGTGGATCCCAAGCGGGATTTGATCACCGTAGACGGAAAGCCATTAGAGATTGCAGAACCTAAGAAATACTACATCGTCAACAAGCCCGGTGGCTATGTTACCACGACAAAAGACCAGTTTGGCAGGGACAGTGTCCTTGACCTTCTGCCTGGAGTTGAAGAACGGGTGTACCCGGTTGGGCGCCTGGATTACGATTCCGATGGCCTTGTCTTGCTTACTAATGATGGAGAATTGACCTACCGTGTGACTCACCCCAAGTTTGAGCTGCCCAAGACCTATATGGTGCGCTTAAAGGGAAAAATTACGATGGACGCGGTGTATCGACTTAGAACCGGCGTCATTCTGGAAGACGGACGCACTAAGGAGGCCAAGGTAGAGGTCTTGAGGCTGGAGGATGAATATTCTGTATTGAGCATCACCATTACTGAAGGTCGCAATCGGCAGGTTAGACGCATGTGTGATAAGGTAGGCTATGAGGTAATGCGACTGACGAGAACGGCCATTGGCCCGATTAAACTTGGCAGGCTGTCTGCCGGTGCCTACAGAAGCTTGAGCAAACAAGAACTTCAAAGCCTGAAAAAGGCGGTGCGGCTGTGAAAACCAAGGTGGTAGTAATTGGGGCCGGTGCATCGGGACTTGTGGCCGCTGGTTTTTTGGCCAAACGTGGGGCCGAGGTGCATGTCTTGGAAAAAATGCAGCGGGCAGCCCTTAAAATTCGCATATCCGGCAAAGGCCGCTGCAATATTACCAATGCCATGCCAATTGCAGAATTCATTCCCAACTATCCCAGGAATGGCAGGTTTTTGTACGGGGCGCTCCACCGTTTCTCCAACCAGGACTGTATTCGTTTTTTTGCGGAACTTGGTGTGAAAACCAAGACTGAGCGGGGGCAAAGAGTGTTTCCAGTATCAGATGATGCCCACCAGGTCGCAGATGCCCTGGAGGGCTTTGCCAGGAAAAACGGGGCACGCCTCCATTTTGGCCACAAGGCGCTTGAAGTGAAGCGTAATCCGGAAGGAAAAGTTTACGGTGTACTAAGTTCACATGCCGGACAAGAAACATTTTTTGAGGCGAAAAACGTAGTGATTGCCACGGGAGGTTTGAGCTATCCGGGCACAGGCTCTACAGGAGATGGATTGGCACTGGCGCATAGCCTTGGTCATACCATCGTTCAGCCCAGGCCGGCCCTGGTTCCTGTGCGCGTAGAAGAGGAATGGGTCAAGGAGGTTGCTGGGTTGAGCCTGCGCAATGTAGAACTCACAGTTCTTGATCCCAGAGGAGGACAACAGAGCTATTTTGGAGAATTAATGTTTGCCCATTTTGGGTTGACTGGTCCTATTGTGCTTACCGCCAGCGAACAGATTGGCGTGTGGTTAGCAGAGAACGGGCAACGATCCCTGCAAGCCCATCTTGATCTGAAGCCGGCCTTGAGCGATGAACAGCTTGACAACCGGCTGCTGCGGGACTTGGAAGCCTTTTCTCGCAAGCAGTTTCGTAATTCCCTAGACAAACTGCTGCCGAAAAGTCTGATTCCTGTTATAGTGCGTTTATCTGGAATTCAGCCTGACAAAGTCTGCCATCAAATTACCCGGGAAGAAAGGACAAAACTCCACAGCCTGCTGAAGGCACTGCCTCTGACGATTGCCAAGACCCTGCCCATTTCGGCGGCCATTGTCACCGCAGGCGGCGTACATGTGGGAGAGGTTGATCCGCGGACAATGGAATCCAAGAAAACCGGAGGGGTGTTTTTTTGCGGAGAAGTCCTCGACATTCATGGAGTTACCGGAGGCTTTAATCTACAGGCTGCTTTCTCCACAGGATATTGCGCATCCCAGGGCATAGATTTGTAGCATGGAAGGGGATTACACCTGATGAAAATTGCAGTAGACGGTCCTGCGGGGGCAGGGAAAAGTACGATCGCCCGGCTGGTGGCTGAAAAGCTAGGCCTTCGCTATCTAGACACAGGCGCGATGTACCGGGCCCTTACCCTGGAAGCATTACGCCGAGGGACAGATACTTCTGACGAAGATGCGATCATGAGGGTTGCTACTTCAATAGATTTGAACATAGTCTTCCAGGCAGGCAAGGGAAATGTCATTTTTCTTGGCGGTGAAGATGTGACCGGGCTGATTCGACAACCTGATGTAACCGCCCAAGTTTCTGTGGTGGCGAGCCATAAGAAGGTAAGAGAGTTTATTGTCGCACTTCAAGATCAGATCGGGAAGCAAGGATCCGTTGTTATGGATGGCCGTGATATAGGTACTGTGGTTATGCCCGATGCAGACTGGAAGATCTTTTTGCAGGCTTCTGTAGAAGAAAGGGCCAGACGCCGTCAGGCGGAGTTCGAGCGTCGGGGCGTTGAGGTAGACTTTGACGAACTGCAAGAACAGATCCGTATGCGGGATCATCTCGATTCAACCCGTGACAACTCGCCCTTGCGGAAGGCGCAAGATGCTGTTGAAATTGATACTACATCCCTAACAATCGCGGAGGTAGTTGACGAAGTACTCGGCCTGATCAGAGGGGAAGGTGAACATGTACAGGATTCTGGTGGCAATCCTTAGGTTTTTATTTCTGATTTGGGGATTAGATGTGGAAGGTACAGAGAATATTCCCCAGGAACATGGTGCAATTATAGCAGGCAATCATAGAAGCTGGTTAGATCCTGTTGTTATCGCAGTCGCGATCAAAAGGCCGATCCATTTCATGGCCAAGGCTGAACTGTTCGAGTATCCTATTTTAGGCTGGCTTGTATCCCGGTTGCATGCTTTTCCCGTAAAGAGGGGCCAGGCAGATCGCCAAGCTATTCGAACCAGCCATGAAAGGGTAACTGCAGGTCATCTCCTGGGGATTTTTCCCGAAGGCACACGCAATAAAACTGGAGATGCTATGCTGCCGCTGCAGGGCGGTGCTGTGTTGATTGCCCTAAGATCGGGTGTTCCAATAGTTCCTGTAGTGGTTGCACGAGGCAGGCGGCGAGGATTGCGCAAGCGGTTTTTGGTTAGAATTGGAACGCCAATTGATCTTGGCGGACCGCAGAAACCGAAGAAGGAAGATATTGCCCAGGGAAGTAAGGCGATTTCTGCCCAATTTAGTTCCCTTTTAAGCAGGAATAATTGAGAATGCAGAGAATTACAATCAAGGTGAACTCTTGTTTAGAGTATATTTGTTCTA
>JGI24707J26582_10000295_pt1 | contig 38014 bp, 41 predicted proteins | sample BioPla1DNA1_FD_26582 | JGI IMG/M metagenome (IMG submission 26582)
CCCCCCCTTTTCCCTAATCATAGCTGCTTGTTCTAATATCTGCTTTGTCTTTATATAAGGAACAAAACTTTATTTCTTCCCTTACATACATACAAGCAGTTCCAATGGTTATTTTAACTCCAGGATGTATAATATTATAAGCCTTAACCTTTCCGTCTTCTTTTTCCTCTAGCAATGGCTCTAATTCCACAATTTCATTTTTAACACTCTTTAGGCGATTGTCAAGAAATACCTTCGTACGTATGGATTTTATCAGCATATCTCTTTTTGAATCTGTTAATTTATCAGCATCTTTCATTTTATTAAGTAAGTCTACAATTTGTGTAGTTTTTATAATCTCTTTTTTTATATTACTTAATTCATCTTTTAAAAAACGGTATCTTTCAAGTATTGCCGGATCTATACCTACCTCTATTTCTGTCGCAGTAGCCATATGAGAACCTATGACCTTGGCATCTACTTCTCTTCCAGCCCTAATTACACCGCCGACAATAAGGCCTTTTCTTCCATCTGCCCTAATACTCCCCCCGCATTTAATCTGACTATGCATAATGGCATCGCTTTGTATATCTCCTGCTGCTTCTACAATACTATTTTCGATGTATTTGGCTACTACATTTCCCATGGAACTTAAAATTCCCCTACTCATTCCTTGAATTCCTCTACGTAAAATTATATCTCCTTGGGCTTCAATCTTTGCCCCTTCAACAACACCGTATACCTCAACATTTCCTCCGGCCTTTATGTAAAAACCCGTTAATACATTTCCTCTTACAACCACATTTCCTATAAAATTAATATTTCCTACTGAATTATCGACATTGTCGGGAACCTCATAGGTTTCATAAACGTTTACTTTTCCATTTGTGTAATTTACCTGTCCATCGGTAGTTGCTACTAGTTTCGTGCCATCCTCTGAAATTTCTGTGTTTTTTCCCTTTGGAAGTTTTATATTTTTCCCTTTGATTGAGGGGATTTCAACCCCTAGGACATTTCTACCAGGAGTTCCCTCTACAGGAGGTATTAGTGTAACTAAATCTTGACCTTTTACTACATTCTCAATTAAATCTAAATTATAAAAGTCAACGGTTCCATCTTCCAAGACCTTAGGTTTATTGTCTCTTTTTTTATTGAAATGAAAATCTAGTTTAGCGTTTTGCCCATTAACCGGTTTTAATCCCTGAGCAATAACATATTTATGGTTTATTTTTTTCTCTTCGACTGCTTTTTTAAGCTCCTCTTTGTTTATTCCAAAATTCACCTTATTTTCTTCAATTTTATGAAGTACATCATCATAGGAAAGGATTTTCCCTTCGTTTTCTGGAGGAGTAAATGATATAACTGCAAACATCTTGTCTTTTGAAATTTCGACATATAGTTTTTCATCTATTGGCTTTAACTTTGTTTGAGTGGAAATCAAAACTTCCAACTTTTCCTGTGAATGGATATCCCTAACTGACTTTTTTATAATTTCTAAATCGTAATCCATAACCTTTTTGTTATTTAGTCTATTAACGATTTCTTCAAGTTTGGGAAATTCCCCCTCCCCTTTTGGAGCGTATAGAATAAGATAAAATCCATCGTCTTTTATTTCGAAATCAAAGAAGCCATCATAATTGCTACTTGCATTTGGCGTAGTATTTCCTGTATTATTCATTTTATCCCTCCTTTATAATTCAAATAAGATTGTTCTATACTTTCCTAATTTACCCTTTAACCTCATGATGCCCTTTGTGTGAAGTTGGGATATCCTTGATTCAGAAACACCCATAATAGAGCTGATTTCTTTTAGGGTTAATTCTTCAAAGTAATAAAGTATCAAAACTCGCTGTTCCCTTTCAGGAAGTTTTTCAATAGATTCTTTAAGTATTCTTTTAAGTTCTTGTTTTTCTAAATAGGCTTCTGGCTGTTCATTGCCCGGTTGCTTGACAGAACCCATAGATGGCTCATTGTTTTGTTCCACATACTCCTCTAGGGATATGAGTGATAAAAGGTTTACTTGCTTTAACATCTCCCGTAATTCTTCTACAGTTATCCCCATTTTCACTGCCATTTCCTCGTCTGTCGCACTTCTTCCTAGCTCCGTTTCAAGTTCTGCATAAGCCTTTTCTATTTGCTTGTTTTTTTGTCTTAATGTTCTAGGAACCCAATCTAATTTTCTAATATTGTCTAGTATTGCTCCTCGAATCCTAAGGGAAGCGTAGGTTTCAAATTTTACCCCTTTTTTTAGGTCAAATTTATCGATTGCATCGATTAGCCCAAATACCCCGTAGCTAATGAGGTCTTCATACTCAACATTTTGACCTAGATAAACATTAAGCCTTCCTGCAACATATTTTACCAAAGGGGCATATTCTATAATCAATTTTTCTTTTATAGATGAGAGGTTGGTCCGTTTATATTTTTCCCATAGTTCTTCGAGATCTCTTTCAATCATATAATTCCTCCTGAAACCAATTTGAGTTCAGTAGATGTTTATTGTATAGTATCGTTTCTATCCTCATTTGATTCTTTCATCGGTTCTTCCATCGTTTGAGTATTATTATAATTACTTTTTGAGCTAGAATATATTCTTTGTAGTACAGTACTTATCATCAAGCCAAAAATATAAAATACAGTGATAACAACAATCAGTTTAATAGTCATAATGTTCAAAGAATCCCTTTGTAATAAACTAATTCCTCCAATAATTATAGCCGATATTAAAGGAAGAATTACATCCAACTTTTTAACCATTGTAAACTCCTTATATTTGTTTTATGCCATGCCCTATCGTTTTAATAAGCAATCTTCCATCTTCTGTATACAATTCTATGGTTCTACCATAATTTGCACCCGTATCGGAAGATATTATCGGGATTCCCAATTCATTAAGTACTTTTTGAGATGCAGATACATTTCTAAAACCGATTCTCATTAAGTCATTTGTATTATTAAATGCAAACATTTGAGCGCCACCGGCTAGTTTTGCAACCATTCTCTCTTTTCTTGCCCCTAGATAAATCATATCTTCTATTAGTTTAATCACAGCAGTGTCAGCAAACTTTGCAACATTTGAATTATTTTTAATTTGTGTGCTATCCGGAAGCATTATATGGGCGAGGCCACCTACCTTAGCCACTGGGTCATATAATGCAATCCCGACGCAAGAACCTAAACCTAATGTAGTTAGGATACCAGGATGTATTGTCGTATTTAAATCTGCCATTCCAACTTTGATGATTGTATGGGAATCTATCATATGCTAACTCCTAGGGATGTTAATATTTTTTCATATGAATTGATATCAGGTATTAATATAAAGTATCCTGTAACGTGGTCTATACCTTCCGCAAACTCAGTCTCTATAAATAAAACCTTATCCCCAACCTTTCCAAATTCTATAGCAGGAACACTGAGTATCGCCCCTGCCATATCAAAAGCCATTTGAGGGATTGAGGGTATTACTGATAGTTTTGTTAGGGCAGATAATGATGACAAATACGATCCCGTTAATATATTACCAATTTCTTGTAGTGCAGAAACATCCATTTCTGTAAACTCGGATATATCATGAATTTCCCTTCCCATTAAAATATTAACCAAAACATGGGCTGAACGCTGTTCAAGAACGAACATCATCATTCCATTAATATCACCAGAGACACTAAGTAATATCCCTACTACTAAATTTTCCGGTCCCCCTAAAACATCGGCAACATTTTTAAATTCCAAAATATTGACCTTAGGCACTCCCATGTCAATCTTTTTATTTAATATTTTAGCTAGGGCAGTTGTTGCATTTCCTGCACCAATATTGCCTATTTCCCTTAGAACATCTAGGTGCAGGGTATCTAACATATCAATGTCGATATTGGACATGTTTTCACTCCTTCAAATAATGATAGATTTCCAACCTGAATATAAAATGCACATTCATGTTGGAAATCTTATTAGGTCAAATATTGTCAATCAATCATTGGGCTGGTTGGTTTTCCTTGGGGTTATTAAGTGTAGAATCAATTAGATTCTTTAAGTTTAGGAGGGTAACTATATGATCATTAACCTTTCCAACCCCTTGAATAAAGTTTAAATTGATATCCGAAGTAAAGCCTTGTACATTCTCTATAACTTCTGTTGAAAGCTGTAATACTTCTTTTACCTGGTCAACAATCATCCCTACTTGGTTTTCATCAATTTTAACAATGATTATTCGTGTTTCATCCGTATAATCATCCGGCTCCAATTCAAATTTAACTCTTAAACTCATTACTGGAATGATTTCTCCCCTAAGGTTTATTACCCCTTTTATAAAGTAGGGAGATTTCGGCACTCTGGTTATATTTTGAATGCGTTCAATTATTTGTACCCTTTGTATATCTACACCATACTCTTCATTACCCAATTTAAAAACTACATACTGTTTAATTTCGTGATTGGTATTGTTATCCATTTTATCCCCCCTACTATACTAGTGTATTAATATCTAAAATAAGTGCTACTTCACCATTCCCCAAAATGGTTGCCCCAGCAATCATTCGAATACCACTTAGATATTTTCCTAGGGATTTTATTACTATTTCCTGTTGGCCAATTAAACCATCAACTACAAATCCTGCCTGTTTTTCTCCCTTTTTAACGATAACAACGGTGATAAGTTCCTTTTGCTCTTTTTTGGGAACATCAAGTACCCTATCCAAACGTATAATCGGAATAACTTGATTTCTTAAAACTATAATTTCTTGTTTTTGTATATATTGTATATCGCTAATTTTTACATCCTCAATATTTTGAATTGTATTAAGTGGAATAGCATATTTTTCTTCTCCGAGTTTAACCATTAAAGCTTGGATGATTGCCAAGGTCAATGGTAGTCTAACGATAAACTTGCTACCTTTGCCTAAGGTAGTTTTAACTTCTATATCCCCACCAAGGGCTTCTATTTTTGTCTTAACAACGTCTAGACCAACACCTCTTCCAGATACATCAGAAATCTTTTCTGCGGTGCTAAAACTAGGATTAAATAAAAGTTCAACGATATCTTGTTCTGACATATTTGAAGCCATATCAGAAGTAATTGCTCCCTTTTCAACTGCTCTTGCCTTTATTTTCTTTGTGTCTATACCTTTTCCGTCGTCTTCAACTTCTATTACTACGTTATTTCCATCTTGATAAGCTCTTAAATAGATATTTCCTATTTTATCTTTTCCTTTTTGTAGTCTTTCTTCTGTGGTTTCTAACCCGTGATCCGCTGCATTTCTTAATAAGTGAATTAATGGATCGCCAATTTCATCAATAACAGTTCTATCTAACTCTGTTTCTTCACCGGACATGGTCAATTCGATTTCTTTATTTAGCTTTCTTGATAAATCTCTTATCATCCTTGGGAACCGATTAAATACTCTTTCAACAGGAACCATCCTAACCTTCATTACAGCATCATGGAGACTCGTTGTAATTCTTTCTAGATATTCCACTGCCTCATTGTAATTTTGGGTATTGTTTCCGCCTTCGATTCCCTCAAGTCTTGTTTTTATAATAATTAATTCACTCACGAGATTCATTAATGTATCTAATCTATCAATATCTACACGAACAGTTTTCCCAGCCTTAGGCCTTGATTTTCCTACTATAGATTTTGACTCGCCCCCATCTTTTTCATGGGTATCTTGTGGCGTATGACCCGGTAAACTATCTTGTTTATTTTCAGTATCGGGTATGTTTACCAGTTCATCTTCCCCACCTGATACAACAATATCTCTAATAATTACTTGTTCAACCTCTGCAATTGAAAGCAATTCTTTTTCGAACATATCCTTTGCTTCTTTTGAAATAACCACTACAGTAAAATCAAATTCAAACTTTTCATCTTCTATATCTTCAACCTTTGGGAGGGATTTAATGATTTCCCCTAAGCTCTCTAAGGATCTAAAGACAATAAATGCCCTAGCTGATTTAAGTACACAAGCTTTATTTAAGTAAATGCTGATTTGATATACATTGTAACTTCTTGAGAGGGCATTCTTAACTGCATTGTTTTCAAAATCAGTTAAATGAACATCTGCAATCTCCAAGTCTGAATTAGTAGAGCTTTCTTGTTCCACATGGACAGTTCCTTGTTTTTCAGTTGTTTCTCCTTGGTCAAAATTATTCGATAATATATTACCTAGCTCATTGATAATTTGAGTATATTCTTCACTGCCTTCATTTCCTGTATTTATAATTTCATCAACATAATTTTCAAGAGCATCTAGGCATTTAAAAAGTGTATCCAGTAAGTTGGAATCAACTAAAATACGACCATTTCGAATTTCCGAAAGGACATTTTCCATGTTGTGGGTTAGTTTTTGCATCTTTGTAAAACCCATAGTTCCAGCCATGCCCTTTAATGTGTGGGCTACGCGGAAAACTTCATTTAGGATAGGCATATTTCCAGGTTCGTTTTCTAATTGAAGCAAACTTTCATTTAAACTTTGAAGATGTTCTTTTGATTCTTCAACAAAAATTTCCAAGTATTGACTCATATCCATATTAACGCACCTCCACCACTTTAATAATCTCTTTTGCTATCTGTTCTAAAGGTACTACCACATCTGCAACTCCTGCCTCTATTACAGCCTTAGGCATACCGTATACAACACAACTTTTTTCATCCTGTGCAATAATATAAGCCTTATTTTTAAGTTTTAAATTTTTCATACCTTCGCATCCATCATTACCCATTCCCGTCATAATAACTCCAACTACGTTGTTTAAATTTGTTTCTGAAATAGAATTAAACATTACATTAACTGAAGGTCTATGTCCTGATACTGAAGGGCTGCTTGATAATCTAATCCAGTACATATTTTTTCCTGGGATTTTTTCAATTAAAATATGGTAATCTCCAGGTGCTATATATGCAACTCCGGGGTGTAATATATCTCTATCCACCGCCTCTTTTACCATGATATCGCTTAGATTATTCAGTCTTTCTGCCAAGGACTTGGTAAATCCTGGAGGCATATGTTGAACAATAATATAGCTGGCGGGTAGGGATTTGGGGATATAGGGTAAAATTTCTTGTAAAGCCCTAGGTCCCCCTGTTGATGTTCCTATGGCTATTATGTTTTTAATGTTCGTATCTCGTGGAGTCAAAGGTTGGGTACTTCCTATAACTTCATCCCTATGTTTTTTTACCTTTATGGGGAAGTTTTTAATTTTAGAGGCTACATATATTTTTTGAAGAATCTGCAGCTTAATTTCTTCTTCATTCATCTTAAAAATGTTTTTAGGTTTTGTTATAAAATCTACTGCCCCTGCCTCTAATGCCCGAATGGTTGTATCTGCTCCTTCATTGGTTAGAACACTGATTACCAGTACAGGCTTAGGATTTGTTTTCATTAAATCATCTAGCATTTCTAATCCGTTCATCTCTGGCATTTCTATATCCAGGGTAATCATATCTGGATTTANCTCTTTTATCTTTTTTAGACCTTCTTCGCCATTTCTTGCAGTGCCCACTACAATAAATCTGTTGTCACTATTAATTATATCAGAAATAACCCTTCTCATGAAAGCAGAGTCATCAATTACTAATATTTTTATTTTTTCTGCCATACAATCACAACCCTCTATGCTGTTGTACCCTTTTTCTTTGTTGTAAAAAGATGTATTGGATTATTTTTTCCCGCTCAATCTTTGAAAGTTCTTCAAAGGAAACCCTATATTGATACTTATAAGTCTCAGTGTTGGAGTCTTCTCTGCTGATTAATCTTCCCCTTGCACTTATTTCTTGGCCATCTAAGGGAATATCGCATATAATCAACTCCGATATTTGCAATTTTACATTTGTAATAAATCGAAGTCCTCCGCCGCTTATATCCTTAATAATGCCTTCTTCCCAAGAATCATTGATATTGTATTTAAATGGTATGATGCATTCACAGCGGAAGAATTCTCTTCTTTGAATTTTTTCAAGTTGGGTTATGATTTCGACCTTTAACATTTCAACTAAACCCTTTTTAAGCCTATTTTTGATAAGAATTTTACAACGATAAAGGGTCGTATCTGAATAAATTATTAAAGCATATTGATTACCAACTCTTAAAGGTACAATTTGCCCTCCCACAATAGGAGTACCTATTATTAATGTCTTATCATCTACATATTCTTCAATTTGACTAATATATCCATAACCCTTTTTTTTATTTCTAGTCTCTATATTTGTTATTTCTAGCTTTAATCCTGGGGTTAATATTTTTTTCACCGACNGACCTCCTTACCTAGTCTTAAGAACCAAATATATTCATTAATCGTTTTACAAACAGTGTAAGGCCTGTATTTTTCTTTTCTTTATATTCTGTATCTAATACCCTATTAGAAATTATCTCGAAGGCTTTGCTCACATCACTTTTTGGAAAACTGATGGAAACTGGTTCTTGCAACTTTACTGACTTTACCAATGCCCTATCATAGGGTATATATCCTAAATCATCGATTTCCACATTTAGGAACCTCTTTGATACCTGCTTTAACTTATAGTATATTTCTCTGCCCTCTTCTTCATCATCTACCCTATTAACCAGTAATTTTATATTGGGAGTAGCATTATTTTTTTGGCTACATAATGTTTTTATCAATGCATAAGCATCGGTGACTGATGTTGGCTCCGGGGTGGTAACAAGGATGATTTCATCTGCCGCCTTAGAAAAGCTAAGGACAGCATCTGTTAGTCCCGCCCCCGTATCGATTAGTATAATATCTGCCATCTGATCAAGAAGACTCAAATTTTTAATAAAAAAAGATAATTGATGTTCATTTAGATGTATCAAATCCTGTACCCCAGAACCTCCTGAAATGAATTTTATATTCATTGGTCCCTCTGTTATGATATCGGTAATAACTTTTTTTCCATGGATGACTTCTCCAAGGTTTGATCTAGGTACAATTCCCAAAACTACTTCTATGTTTGCTAAGCCAAAATCAGCATCAATTATAACAACTTTTTTCCCTGCTCTTTGAAGTTGTACAGCTAAATTGGCTGTTACATTCGTCTTTCCGACGCCGCCTTTTCCGCTTGTAACGGTGATTACTCGCGAAGTTCTAGGCTCCGATATGGCCTGCTCTAGTTGATTATTTACAATTCTTCTTAGTTTCTCTGCTTGGTCCATCATTCATCCATACTCCCTAATAAGGCTTTTGTCATTTTTTTAGGACTGATAAGTTCTATATCATCCGGAACATCTTGCCCAAATGTTATATAGGATAAGGATTTTTGCGTTAGGTATCTTACATTTAGAATTGTTCCGAGAGATGTCGTTTCATCAGCCTTAGTAAAAATAATATCATAATCTGAGATTGAAGAATATTGATTCAAAATATTTAACATATCTTTATACTTAGTGGTTGCACTCAGCACCAAAAATATTTGTTTTTCATCTACTAAAGAAAGCAAATTATCTAATTCTTGAAATTGCTGTGCATTTTTATGAGATCTTCCAGCTGTATCTATAAAAACAATATCAACATCCTTTATTTTTTCAAGGGTTTCTAATAATTCATCGGAAGAATATATCACTTCAACAGGTACGTTTAGTATTTCTGCATAGGTTTTTAACTGTTCAACCGCAGCTATCCTATATGTGTCTGCTGTAATTAAGCCAACTTTTTTCTTTTCATTCAAAGAAAAATGGGCGGTTATTTTTGCGATAGTTGTCGTCTTCCCAACCCCTGTGGGTCCGACAAAGAAAACTATTTTAGGTTTTTTATTATCCATTTCAATTTGGGTTGGATTCCCCATTATTTCCATAATCCTATTGTAAACAATAGCGATGAGGTTGTTGACATCGTTTTTTGTTTCTTCGTCCATTTCATCTAAATCTTTTAAAATAGTCTCTGCCAATTCGGGCATCACTTCGTTTTTAATGAGATTATCATAAAATAATTGCAAAATCGTACTATTATATTTCCTACATGTTTCATTTGTATAGGATGCCTGAATTTGATTTTCCGTACTTACCCTTTCCATGACCTTTGTAAGAAGCCCTTCTAGGTGATCTAATTTGCTCTCCAAGCCCTTTATTGTTTCTTTTTGTTCATCTACTATGGTTTTTTCAGATTGCTTGCTGCCATTACTAATGTTTCTTATGGTCTCTTCTACTATATTATTAAAATTGCTCTCTTGCTGTTTGAAATCATTAGTCTTATTTAGTTGCCCGTCTAGAGCTGCTAATACTTCCACCGTAGGTTGTCTAAACAGTTTAAAAATACCTTTTGGATTTATCTTTTTTATATTTAAAATCAATGCCTCTTTACCTAAGTCATCTTTTACTTTTTCTATTGCTTCCTGTTCAGTTTTAGCCTCATATTTTTTAACCTTCATGGCAATTATCATTCCTCCACAACTATTATAGCCCTTATGCTATGCTAACCATTCCAATTGATTGTATCTCAATGCTTGGGTCAATTTCATTATAGGATAGTACGATTAAATCCGGTGCAATTTGTTCAGTTAATCTCTTAAAATAAATTCTTGCAATAGGCGATGTTAAAAGAATTGGCTGCTGTCCTATGGAATTAAATCTATGGATTTCCTGACTTAATTTCTCAAAAATCTGTTGTGTGGTTTCCGGGTCTAATGCCAAATAAGACCCCTGTTCGGATTGTTGCACAGCATCCATAATCTGTTGTTCTAGAGAAGGATCTAGGGTGATAATATTGTTAGTTTTTTGAACTAAGAACCTTTTAGAAATTGCCCTTCCTAAGCTTTGACGAACATATTCTGTTAATAAATCTATATCCCTGGTTATAGGACCATAATCAGCTAAAGTTTCAAATATGGTCACTAAATCCCTTATGGATACATGTTCCCTTAATAAATTGGATAATACTTTTTGAATATCCCCTATACCAAGGACCTTTGGCACCAATTCATCAATAAGGGCTGGATGCGTTTCTTTTACATTATTAATAAGGATTTGAACATCTTGACGGGTGAGTAATTCGTCTAAATGCTTCTTTATAATCTCCGTTAAATGGGTTGCTATGATTGAAGGAGGATCAACGACCGTATAACCCATCATTTCGGCTTTTTCCCTTTGGGTTTCTGATATCCAAAGTGCCGGTAGCCCAAAGGCCGGTTCCAATGTTTCTATACCATCTATTTCCTCTTCCACATATCCCGGATTCATTGCCATATAGTGGTCAAATAGTATTTCACCTTTGGATATTTCTACCCCTTTAATCTTTATAAGATATTGATTGGGACTTAGTTGAATATTGTCTCGCAGTCTGATAATAGGAACAACAGCTCCTAATTCCAAAGCGATTTGTCGTCTTATCATAACCACCCTATCTAATAAGTCTCCCCCTTGGTTTACATCCGCTAGGGGAATAATTCCATACCCAAATTCTAATTCTATGGGATCAACCTGTAAAAGCGAAACTACATTTTCTGGCTTTCTTATTTCTTCAGCCTCTATGTCTTCCGTAGATATTTCTTCATTAATGGTTTGTAACTTAAGATTTTTATCAATCGTACTTGCACCTAAAATTAATAACATACCGACTGGAACAAAAATCAAAATAGGCAAAGGGGTAAAAATTCCTAAAAGTATTAAGGTTCCCCCTGTAATTTGCAATACCCTTGGGGTACTTCCTAGCTGCTTTAATAAGTCACTGCTCATATTTGTTTCTGTAGCTGTTTTCGTTACCAATATACCTGTGGCAGTTGAAATAAGAAGGGCAGGAATCTGACTTACCAGTCCATCTCCTATGGTTAAAATAGTATATATCTCGAAGGCTTCCGCTACTGGAAGAGGTTTTCCTGTGGTAATGCCTGTAGTACCTAAAATAAGCCCACCGATAATATTAATAAATGTAATGATAATTCCTGCTATAGCATCGTTTTTAACAAACTTACTAGAACCATCCATTGCCCCATAAAAGGCAGCTTCGTCCTGTATTTTTTTTCTTCTTGCCTTTGCTTCGGCCTCATCAATTAAGCCCGTGTTTAAGTCAGCATCTATTGCCATTTGTTTTCCCGGCATTGCATCTAATGTAAAACGAGCCGATACTTCAGCTACCCTTTCTGCACCCTTTGTGATAACCAAAAACTGTATCACTATAATAATTATAAATACTATTACCCCAAGAACAATATTTCCTCCGGCCACAAAGCTTCCAAAAACTCTCACAACTGAACCTGCATCCCCTTCCCCTAATATTAATCTAGTAGAGGATACATTAAGAGCTAACCTAAATATTGTAGAAATTAAGAGTATGGTCGGAAACATTGACATGTCGAGAGGTTCTTTCGAGAATAGTGTATTTAATAAAATTATAAGTGCAATAGCAATATTTAAAGTAAATAATGTATCCAACATCCATTGTGGAAGCGGAATTATAATCATAACAATAATAACAATAACAAATATTCCAAGAAATGCATCTCCAAATTTCACAAAACCATCCTCCTTCACTACTATAATAAGCTCATTTAGTAGTTGTTCTTTAGGCTATAAACAAATGCAAGAATCTCTGCAACAGCCTGGTATAAATCAGGAGGAATTTCTTGACCTATATCGACCGTTTGGTAAAGGGTTCTAGCAAGAGGTTTATTTTCGACAATCTCAATTTCACTTTCTGCAGCAATGGTTTTAATACGCATTGCTAAATAATCTACCCCCTTAGCAATAACTATCGGGGCAGAAGCCACATTTGAATCATATTGTATCGCTATGGCATAGTGGGTCGGGTTTGTAATGACAACATCGGCTTTAGGTATTTCCTGCATCATCCTCCTCATGGAGGCTTCTCGCATTTTTTGTCGGATTTTACTCTTGATTTGAGGATTACCTTCTGTCATTTTATATTCTTCTTTTATTTCTTCTTTCGTCATCTTTAAGTTTTCCTCATGTTCAAATCTTTGATATGCATAATCTGCTGCAGAAATAAATAGAAAAAACATGCCTACCTTTAACCCTATATTTATAATAACTTTTCCGATGTATTTTATCATTTGCATTAAATCCATATCTAGCAAAAGAATGATGTTTTTTACTTCTCCAATAACAGAGTTGTATATAACAAGACTAACAATTGTAATCTTAATAATTGATTTTAACAACTCCACCAATGAATGTTTTGAAAACAATCGGCTCATTCCAGATATGGGGTTTAATCTGCTAAACTTGGGCTTTAGAGGCTTGAGGGTAGGATGCCATCCCACCTGAACAAAATTTACAGTTACACCAACTATCATGGCAACAGCAAAAAGTGGAGCAATAATAATTAGAATTTGTGTTAAGATATAAGGAACAAATTTCAAAATATATGATTCAACAAATAAATCATCTAATTTAGGATAGAGAATATATGTTCTTTCAAAAATCGAAGTTAGTCTACCATACATGAATGGGGCAAACAGTCTTATTGCCGCAAACATAAAAATAAGCAGAAAAGCAGTGTTTATTTCCATGCTTTTTGCTACTTGTCCTTCTTCCCTTGCTTTACTACGTTTTCTAGGGGTGGCTTTTTCTGTTTTCCCATCTTTGTCTGCAAAGAACTGGAGATTATAATCCAGCCAATTAGATTGATTATCAAATCTTATTTTCTTATTCATGGAACCAATCCTTTAATAATACGAAATAGATCTCTTAGCATTTCCTGATAAACAAAATCATATATTATTCTAAATAAGGGCATTACAACAATTAGGCATAATAGACCCAGTATTAGTTTTAAAGGAATACCTATTACAAACATATTCATTTGGGGGGCTGTCCTAGCTAAAATACCTAGGGCAACATCGAGGATTAAAATCGAACCAATTATTGGAGCCGCTATTTTTATTGAAATCACGAATATATTAGATAAAATAACAATATAATTCCCTATTAATTCATTATTAAAAACTGCTTCTCCTATGGGAAGTACCTGATAGCTATAGAACAATGCCTGAAGTAATTTATGATGACCATTAGTGATAAGGAGTATTGCAATAACGATAAAATAATACAAATTCCCCGTAATAGGCATTTGAAAATTACTTAATGGATCTAGAACGCTTACCATGCTAAACCCTATTTGATAATCGATTAACTGACCTGCTAAAGAAAATATACTTAATAATAAGTATACTACAAAACCAAGTAGCATTCCTATGACCATTTCCTTCAAAATAAGTACAGCATAGCCTATAATATGATTGTCATAAGTTATGATAACATCAGGCATCGTTGAAAGCAAAATAGTACTCATAATAAAAGAAAGTCCAATTTTTGAATAAGTGGGCACATTACTGCCTCCAAAAATAGGAGATGTAACAAAAAAGCCCAGAAACCGTATAAAAACTAATAATAAAATGTCAATTCTCAAAAATACATTACTCATTAAAAAGCCCATATGCATTTTCCTTTAACGAATATAAAGATTCATATTCCTATATAAATTATTAAAAAACTCTAGCATTGTTGTGAGCATCCATGGTCCAAATATTAAAATTGCAGCTAGGACCGCTAAGATTTTGGGTATAAAGGCCAAAGTAGGCTCCTGTATAGAAGTAGTCGTTTGAAATATACTCACTGCCAATCCCACGATAAGTCCCATTAAGAGCATCGGGGCTGAAACCTTTATAACAGTCATCAATGCGTCCTGGGCTAAATCTATTATCAATTGTTCCATTACACCTTCTCCTTTTTACCTAAAAGTTTGAACAAGTTGCCCTATAACTAGATTCCATCCATCTACCATAACAAAAAGCAATATTTTAAATGGAAGGGAAATCATAACTGGAGGAAGCATCATCATTCCCATGGACATAAGGGTTGAAGCAACAACCATATCGATAACTATGAAAGGAATATATAATAAAAACCCTATCATAAAACCTTTTTTTAATTCTCCAATAATAAAAGCAGGTATTAGTACTCTAGAAGGAATCTGGTCGGTAATTGAAATATTTTCTGTATTTTCTATAGGCTCCATTCCTGAAATACCCATGAATAAATTAAGGTCGCTTGTTCCCACTTGCCTGAACATAAAATCCCTTATTGGTTCCATCCCATTATCTATTGCCTCTTCCTGAGATAATTGACCTGCCGTATAAGGTTTTATGGCTTGTTCATTAATTTGGGTAAGGGTTGGGCTCATAATAAATAATGTTAAAAATAGGGCCAGTCCAATTAAAACTTGATTAGGAGGGGCCTGCTGGGTTCCCAAGGCAGAACGTAAAAAATGCAGAACAATTATAATTCTTGTAAATGAAGTCATCATTATTAATATAGAAGGAGCCAAAGAAATAACTGTTAGAATAAATAAAATCTGCAAACTGCTGGCTACTTCCCTTGGACTTTCTGCCGGTTCTATGTTAATTCCAATTTGCGGTATTGGCAGCGTTGTTTCATCAACTGGTTCTGCAAATATTGTAAGACTAAAAAGAATTTGTACAGCCAATATTATTGTTATTATAAGGATTATATTTCTAGACTTTTTACTCATTTTCATCGCGAACCTCTCCATCAGAGCCAGTGTCTTTATTTTTGCCTTTATCCTTAAACTTATCAAGCCATAGATTTAAATATTTATCAAATTTAGGATTAAGTACACCTACATCATCCAATTCCAGCTCATGAATTATTTCACCATCAATTTCCGATAAATATACGATATTGTCCTTGGTAATACCGATTAGGTAAACCTTATTACCTACTTTTATAAGCTGCAATGTTTTTTGGGGAGCAATTGCTATAGATTCTATTATTTTAATATTACAGGTCTTATACTTTTGATGCTGGAATCTTCCTAAAAGCCTAGTTACATAATAGGCTGCAGCTAGTATAATCATAAATAGGACTATTAGGAAAAAAAACTGGCCTAACATATTAAACCAGTTTATATTCACCTGCCCTCCACTATCTGAAGAAGTATTACCCTGCAGTAATAGAAAAGACAAACACACATTTAGTTGAGTATTCATTTTTAACCTATAACCTTCTTCACGGCCTCTACTACCCTATCTGCTTGGAATGGTTTTACTATGAAATCCCTAGCCCCTGCCTGTATGGATTCTATTACCATAGCCTGTTGTCCCATGGCAGAACACATAATAATTGTAGCTGCACCATCAACTTTCTTAATTTCTCTTACAGCCTGAATACCATCCATTTCCGGCATTGTAATATCCATTATAACCAAATCAGGAGCTAATTCCTTAAATTTATCCACAGCTTTAACACCGTTTTCTGCTTCTCCGGCAACTTCATATCCATTTTTCGTTAAAATATCTTTAATCATCATTCTCATGAAAGCCGCGTCATCAACAATTAATATCCTTTTTGCCATTAAATACCCTCTCCTTTGAATAGTATAGTACATTAATCTAGTTATATGCTTTAATAGGTATTATAATATATTTATCGTTTAAATTCCATCTTTAAAAACAAATTTAGTGAACAGAATTTATATTCTCTTTTCTGGGTTGATTATATCTGTCACCCTAATTCCGAAATTTTCATCAATCACTACTACTTCACCCTTTGCAACATACTTACCATTTACTAAAATATCGATAGGTTCTCCTGCCAATTTATCCAGTTCAATAATGGTTCCCGGGCTAAACTCTAATATTTCTTTTATTACTTTATGAGTCCTGCCTAATTCAACAGTGACCTCTAATGGCACATCCATTATTATATCAATATTTTCTTTCTGCTGCATCACAGCCCCAACATCGAAGTTTTGAAATTGTGCAGGCTGTACATTAATATTTTGTTGGTAATTACTTGAAGGCATCATTTGTGGTTGCATAGTAGGCGCTGGATAATTTGGCTGTTCCTGTTGACTTTGTTGATTAAAGTCTAATTCTGGTTGTACTATATCTACAGGTTTTGGTGTAGGCTTGGTTGGCTTTTGAGACGGCTGCTCTACCTTCACGGGATTAGGTTGTTCTTTTTGTGCATTCATAAGATTTTCCACAAGTCCCTTGGCAAAGTCCAATGGAAGTATCTGCATAATTTCACTATCTATTAAGTTTCCTATTTCCATCTTAAATGAAATCCTTACAATCTCATCATTATCAAACCCTATATCTTCTGCAATGATACCTTGATGAAAATGAGTAACAAATGCATGGGGAGGATTGATATCAATTTTCTTATTAAACATTGAGGACATGGAAGTTGAAGCAGAACCAACCATTTGGTTCATTGCCTCACTGATTGCACTTAGGTGCAATTCTGAAAGTTCGCCTTCTGAAATTTCTCCTTCTCCGCCCATCATTAGATCAGCTATAATCTTAACATCGTCTTCTTTTAAGACTAATAGATTAACACCCTTTAAACCCTCTTTATATTCTACATTAATTGCAACAAATGGTTTCTTATATTCATTGCACAATTCATCCCAGGTCATAGCTTTAACCCTTGGAGTGGTTATCGTTACCTTTTGATTTAGCAAGGTAAAAAGCGTTGTTGCCGCAGTGCCCATACTTATATTACCAATCTCACCCAAAGCATCCTTTTCATCCTCTGTAAGTGGATCGACAGCTATTACATGTTCTTCATTATCATTTAAATCGTCATCAGTTCCCCCCAACAACGCATCTATTTCCGCTTGTGATAACATATCTCCCATTATTCTTCCTCCTTTCTTTCAATAGAAGTGATTTGAATCGCATTTCTATTTTTAAACACTCCCGGCTTTGCATGAAACTTTAGGAGATTTCCAACCATGATATCTAAATCAGAATTTGTATATGAGTCCAATTTAATAACATCTCCTACTTGAAGATTTACAAATTCCCCTACGGTAATATGAGTTTTTCCCAAAATAGTCTTAATAGGGATTTTTGCAATCTGCAACCTTTTTTCTAAATGTTTTCTATAAATCGTTTGATCTTCTTGCTCTATAATAGTAAACCAATACTTTGTATTTAGTTTATCCATTATTGGTTCAATAACTAAATGGGGAATGCAAATATTCATCATACCTTCTACTTCCCCTATTTTAATATTTAATGTAACAAGAGCAATNATTTCATTAGGAGAAATAACCTGTGCAAATTGTGAATTTGTTTCTATTTTATCTAATCTAGGTCGAAGGTCAACTACGTTTTCCCAAGGTTCTCTTAATAAGTTAATCAATTGAGAAATTATTCTTTCTAAGAGTATTCTTTCGATTTCAGTAAATTCCCTTATTTTATCAATCATTGAACCCTTTCCACCTAAAATTCTATCTATAATCGAATACCCAATACTAGGTGAAAGTTCTAGTATAACTGAACCTTTCAAGGGGGAAAAATCTACAATTGATAAAATGACTGGATTAGACAATGAATTACTAAACTCATAATACGTCACTGCCTCCGCGTTAATAACGTCTATTTGCGTACCCGCACGCAAGTAACCAGATAAATATGTTGATATAATCCTCGAATAGTTATCAAAAATAATTTCTAGGGTTCTTAATTGTTCTTTTGCAAATTTTGAAGGCCTGGCAAAGTCATAATTTTTTACATGCTTTTCCCGGTCAGTGGTTTGTATATCTGTTACATCCAGTTCCCCCGTATTTAACGCATTTAACAATTCATCAATTTCGTTTTGCGATAAAACTTCACCCATTTAACCACCTCCCATGCCAAATAGTATTGCTTTCTTAGAAATCCTATTAAATTACTGTACAAAAAATTCTCCAAAGTAAATATTTACGATTGCATCCGTTTGAAATTCTTCTTTAAGTTCATTTAATATTTCCTGCCCCATTAATTCCTGTGCATTCGGCTGCAGCATTTCCTCATAGGTTTTGTTGCGGATTACCTTTATTATCGTATGCCTTAGAACAGAGATTTTGTTTTCTAATTGTTCTTTTAGTTTTTTGTAATTCTTTTGTTTTGTATCCATCCCTACTCCTACGGATATACGAAGCATATGTTTGCCTTCATCGTCATTGTCTTGTATAAGATTTGCCGTTATGGGTTCTGTGATAGAAAAAATTTCTATGTCATCCTGCCTATGGGCTTCTTGTGCCAAAACCTCCTGCCCATTACCATTGGTAATAGATTTTAAGGAACTAAAGGTAAAGACCAATGCAACTGTGACTGCGATTACAGTTGTAAACAAGATGCCGATAATTATAAATACGAGCGTTTTACTTTTTTCCATAATGTGTCACTCCTTATTGAATCAATGGTTCATTGATTCCTGAATATGAAGCATATTCACTTAGTATTTTTATCTCAACTCTTCTATTTTTTGCTCTACCTTCCGGGGTAGCATTATTAGCTATGGGTACATATTCTCCAAATCCCTCTGTTGAAAATTGTTTTGGATTAAATTTTAATTCATTGATATAATATTTTGCTACTGCTATAGCTCTAGCAGCGGATAATTCCCAATTACTTGGAAATTGAGCAGTATTGATTGGGCGATTATCCGTATGTCCTTCAAATCTAATTCTATTATTAGGGTATTTAGATAGCTGCACTCCTAGTTTATCTAATATATCCACAGCACTGGGCTTAAGATTAGCTTGTCCACTATCAAAGAGAACGCCATCATCAAAGGTTAATGTGACATAATAATCACTTAATTGGGCAGCAATTTTTCCCTCTAAATTATTTTCCTTTATATAGGTCTTAAAATCAGCATGCATTTTTTTTAATTCCTCTATGCTTTGCATTTCTACTTGTTTCGTGGTTTCTTCTAGGAATTTTTCAAGATCCGGTAATTGATTAATTCCATTGCCAACCTCGCTACCATCTCCTATGGTGGAACCACCTGCTAATATCCCAATCGAACCTTCCATAGAGTTAATAAAAGCCCTGAACTTTGCTATATCTACTGTTGACATCGAAAAAAGAAGAATAAAAAAAGTTAATAGCAAAGTAACCATGTCACCATAGGTATTCATCCACTCCGGTGCCCCTGCCTTTACTTCATCCTCAGTTCTTTTCCTAGCCATCTTTATTCACCTGCCCTTACTTCCTCTTCAGTTCCATCTTCTTTCATCGTTTCACGAAGTGTTGGTGATAAGAATGCCTTTAATTTTTCTTCAATTATTCTTGGATTTTCCCCAGCCTGAATTGAAAGAAGACCCTCTATCATAACCTCTTTTAAGAGTATTTCTTCATTACTTTTTAATTTTAATTTATTGGCGGTTGGATTAGCTAAAAAGTTTGCTAATATAGAACCATAAAATGTAGTTATTAATGCAACTGCCATCGCCGGCCCTATAGATGCTGGGTCATTGAGCTGGTCTAGCATATTAATAAGACCAATTAAAGTTCCTATCATCCCCCAAGCGGGACCCAAACTAGCAATAGTTTCCCAAAACCCTTGAACTTCCTTATGTCTTCCTTCGATGAATGCCAATTCGGTTTCCAATATATTTCTTACCAATTCAGGGTCGGTACCATCTACAATTAAAAGGACCCCTTTTTGTAAAAATTTATCTTCCATAGACTGGGCTGCTTCTTCCAAGGCAAGTAATCCTTCCTTTCTAGCAATATTAGCTAGATCAATTATCTTTTGGATGAGATTACCTGTATTCATCTCTTTGTTATGAAAAATCAGACGTATTGTTTTGAGGGAATTAATAAATTTATTTAAAGGATATGAAATCAGTACTGAAGCAAATGTTCCCCCAATGGTAATCATTACGGAAGGAAGGTCAAAGAATAAGTTTAATCTCCCCCCTAGCAAAATTGATACTACTACAAATACTACACCACTTATAAGTCCTATAATGGTTGAAATATCCAATTATCCCCACCTCACTCTGAGTGCTAATCCATTCTTATTAAAATTTTTTGTTTATATTGTACCACTATGTCGATAATATCATCAACTGTTTCCTTTACTACAATTTTTCTACCTGTTGTCATCGTAATAACCGTATCGGGGGTTGCCTCAATTAATTCAATCAATTCCGCATTAATTATAATCTCCGAATCGTTTAATCTTGTTACCTTAATCATACCCATCCCTCATTTTGAACAGCAAATTTTCCCGCACCTTAAGAATACTTGTTAAACTCAAAGTGCGGGAATTCTATACTAACGTTTTAGATTAACTAACTCTTGAAGCATTTCATCAGATGAAGTAATAATCCTCGAATTAGCTTGGAATCCTCTTTGAGTTGTAATCATCTCTGTAAATTCCTTGGCAAGATCGACATTAGACATTTCAAGAACGCCCCCCTGAAGGTTAGGTTCATTGCCGATACCATCAAAATCCCCTGAGTTTGGAGTAGTAGTAAATAAGTTACTTCCTGCTTTTTGAAGTCCTGCTGGGTTTCTAAAATTGGCTATAACGATCTGACCTAACATTTTTTGTTGTCCATTGCTATATTGAGCCGTGATAATTCCATCTGCCCCAATGTCATAGCCTGTTAATTCTCCCGGCTCCCGTCCAGACCCCATACCGATTTCATTCCCCATTAAGGGATCTATATTTGTTTTTTGATTGTACTGGGTAAGTCCGGTAAAGTCTATTGTTAGTGGGCCTAAGGTAGCCTTTATCCCTACGGATTCAGTTAAATCAAACTTCCCTTCGTTATCTGAAGAGGTTATTGTAAATACTCCGTTGCCTGTTGACGCATCTGCATCCCCTATTTTAAGTTCCCCATTTTCATCAAATACAACTTTAACGGGGTTATCATCGGAAGATACTTCCCCTAATTCAAATTTATTTCCCTTTGAATCACTTATTATAAGGGGGGATGGAATATCTAAATCCCATGCCTTTTCATCCGATTTGTATTCCATATTTAAATTTGCTGTGTAAAGATTTCCCAAGCTATCATAAAATTTTAATTGTACCGGTACCCCCCCATTAGATTTGCCGTCTTCTATATTAAGATTTCCTTGAATACGGAGATTGGTGGTAGCTTCTGGTGAAGCAGTTAAATTTTCCGGTTTGTCTAACTTTAAATCTTCCACATTACCTCTTTGAATTCTTGTACCATTATCAACAGCGGGCCAACCCTTTACCTTCATTCCATTGGGAATAACTAAGTTCCCATCGTCGTCTTTACGAAATACCCCTGCTCTTGTGAAATAAGTTCCACTTTCATCTCCCACTACAAAAAAACCGTCTCCTTCAATCATAAGGTCAAAGGGGTTATCTGTCCTTTGGGCAGCTCCTATATTCATTAAAGTATCTATAGAAGAAATATTGGCTCCTAAACCTACTTGCATAGGGTTTCGTCCTCCCCTTCCTGTTTGCTGGCTAGCTCCACTAGCCCCTTGAAGAGTTTGACTAAATACTTCATTAAATGTAACACGGCTTGATTTGAATGCTGTGGTATTTACATTGGCAATATTGTTACCTATAACATCCATTTTTGTCTGATGAATCCTTAATCCGGAAATACCGGAGAACATTGACCTCATCATAATTAATGACCTCCCAACGAATAATTCATATATTTATGCTGTAAACCATCTCTTCATCCATTCCGAGATAAAAGCCTCCTCTTAGAGGTCCAGCCTATACAATCACAGCACCATCGATATTAGTAAAAACTGTTTCATTTGTTTGACTAGAATCCATTGCAGTTACCACAGTACGTTTTTTAATATTTACCACTAGGGCAACCTTATCCATGAGGACTAAAGAATCTTTAATTCCTTTTTCTTCTGCCTTTTTTATACCTTTTTCAAGTTTTTTAAGTTGCTCATTGGTGAAGCAAATGTTTCTTGAATTTAGCCTCATAGAAGCATGTTTTGAAAACTTTATTTGTCCATTTGAAGATATTTTATCTATTAATACCTGTTCAAAGGAATTAATAGGATTGGTAGCTTCTATTTTACTAGGGTTTAAAGGGGCAACAGGTGTAATTTTAACTGGATTTTGGATTATTCTCATAAAATCACCACCTAACTATTCCTCAAAAACTTGTACAACATCTTTAATCGAAAGTTCTTTACCATCCACTACTGCATACATTAAGTTATCTCTAATAAGAATATATTCTACTATGCCTTCTATGGCTTCATTTTGTGTGGTTTCACTATTAAAGATAGTGCCTTTTATCCTTTTTCCTGTTAAGGATTCTTTTTCTACAACACTTACCAAATCAGCTAGCGATGCTTCTATAGCTGACTCCCCAGAACCAATTACCACATAGGGAACGCCTTTTTTCATGTTGATATGCATTACTTTTCCTTCAACGTATTCAACTTTCTTAGTATCAGGATTTTTTACTTGTACCTGTACAACTTTTCCAATGAGTTCAAAAGCATTTGTAGGTTCATTGGTAATGCCTAAGATACTAGAATCTGTTACGATTTCTACCTTTTCTGCCGGTACTTCTTTATTGCCGACAAGTAAATATGGCTTACCATTTCTCATCTTTACAAATTCTACTTTCCCTTGAATCACCTCATAATCTGAGGTTTGCTCATTAATGATGGTGGCTTGTATTTCCTTGCCAATTAATGAAAATGCCTTAGTGGCTTCAAAATTTTGGTTCATGTTTTGCATTTGCTCTAAGGTAGTAAATTGTGCCATTTGAGCTAGGAATTCCTTGTCATTGGTTGGGTTAAGTGGGTCTTGATATCTTAATTGAGTAACCAATAAATGCAAAAAGGCATCCTTACTAATTTCATTCTTGGGTGCGGTATCTTCCTTCTTATATTGTATCTTTGAATCATTAGAGTTTATATAATTTACATTTGTTAAATCGGCCATGGTTTCACCCCCTATTGTATATTCTTGCTATGCGGAAAAATCAACTTCCCCTTCTGAACGTTTGTATGGATTATTGTAATTTCCTTCATAGCCTTCTACTGAATCTTCCATGGAATTTAGGATAATCTGACTTATTCTTTTATCCGATTTACCAGTTTTCCCATTCATTAAGTTTGAATCTTGTTTCGCTGATTCTTGCTTAACGGATACCTCTAGGTTTTGTATCTTTAAGCCTTGTTCCTGAAGAACATCTTTTAATTGGTTAAAGTTTGATTCAATAATCTCTTTTACCATTTGACTTTCTGCCATAAATTGTGCAGTTAGAATTCCTCTTTCAGTCACGATTTTTAAGGACAATTTCCCCAAATGATCTGGTTTAAGTTGCAGGCTTATCTCTGAGGATTCTTCTTTTGCGTTTATTTTTATATGTTCTACCATTTGACTTATAAGTTGCTCTGGTTCAATTGAAATCGTTCTAGATTGTGCTGATAAACCATCGGTTTTTAGAGTTTCGGTCCTAGTGTTTTGTTGGACAAACAAATTGTTGTTTATGGGTGTATCTCCAACTTCCTCATTATCGCTATTTTCTAAGCCGATATCATTAACCTGTTCCTTAGAATTATTTACTCTTCCAAAATCCTTAAGATTATCCTTGTCAATTTCAATAAAGGGTTGTTCCTTATTTGTCCCCCCGTCCTGAAATTGGTCTTCCATAGAATTTTGGTCTAGTACAACTTCATCTTCCGGTACAGTTCCCTGCTGTAGAGTTTCTGTATTTCTAGAATCTTGTTCTTCCATCCTATTATTTTTTCCTATTAAAGTTTCTACTAAGTCCTCTTCACTTTGTTCTTTAGGCATTTGATTCATTAAATCCTGGGTAATTCCATCTTCTAAAATAGGAAATGTTTCTTGTAGTTGGCTAAAGATATTTGCAATTTCCTTGTACACCTGATTAATATTTGGAATTGATAATAACTCAATAGGATCTGTCGCATTTGTGATTAGTTGTATAAATTTTTGTAGGTTTTCAGGTAAAAGCAGTTCATATACCGAAATACCCATTTGGTTTAGGGCCTCTTGAATCTTTTCTTCTGATATCCCTGTTTTTTCTTCAATCTCTGATATCAGCTCTTTTTCATTAGGCACTTCTTGATTTAGTGAGTCTTTTGATTTTGGCGTTTCTGAACTTTGAACATTTCTTGAATTTTGAACTAAGTGGGTAGATGATGTAGATTGTACCCCATCATTTTTTCTAGATTGCGTTATATTTTGCTGCTGGGTATTTTTTAGAACAATATCAAAATTACCTTCTTTTTTTGGAGTATTTTCTCTGGTAAAATTACCTAGGTTACCATTGACCCCCTTAGAGGCAAAACTTAAAACTTGAAATCCTGCATCCATATCTTTCCCCCCCTTCTTTTAATTTGGAGCCATGCTCTTGACTACTCTAGCTGCCTTTTGTGGGTTCATCTCCCCAAGTATTGCAGCTTGTTGTTCACTATCTATATTATTTAAAAGAAGAACAACCAAATCCATATCGGTGCCAACCATCTCTTCTAAAACCTTTGCTGCATCGGAAGGATCCATGGTCTGAAACGGCTGTGCATATTTCTTAATCTTTTGTATCTCTATTTCCTCACCAATTAATCTTTCATATATTTCGGCGGCGGTATCGGGATGGGTGTTTTTAAAAAATTCAATAAAACCTTTGGGATCTTCTAAAGCAACCATTTCGCTGAACTTTCTCTCATCTTCTTTATATTGAATTTGCTGATTTTCTATTTCCTTTAGCCTGGTTATCTCTGCTTCTAATTTTTCGATATTGTCTTTATATATGTTGATAAATTGCTCCTTGTCCTCTATTTTTTTTTGGAGTTCTTTAGATTCCTTAACCAGTTGTTCCTTAGAAATATTAGCATATTTATCCCCTTCTTCGTTTTTAGGGGGAAGAAGATTGTTGACAATAGGAACTTTTTCTAAAGTGTTCCTTAAATATTTTTCTGTTACATTGCCAATATTAAAACGTATGATAATTCCTACAGCAATAAGTATAATAAGGAAACTTACGGTTACAATAATAAAAGGAGCCTTGCTTTTTTTATTTATATTATGTTCTTTAACTATTTCAGCCACTAGTTTTCCCCCTATCCCTTAGGCGGTTTTGTGATTTAAAACTTATGATTTCATCAATGATTTTTTGTTCACTTTTATTTACTTCTTCTAGAAATGCAGCCTTCTGCTTTTCTTTTAATGATTCAAGCATTTTCCTTTGCTTTACCACTTCCAATAGTTCGCAGCGCTTATTTTCCATATGCCTTGCGGCATCCTCCACTTTTTTGTTTTGTTCAATTATCCTTTCCTTTAAGAAACCAATATACTGATTATAATAAAGGACTTCCCGTGGAGTAATTTTATTTTCTAGCATATCCCGCATCCCACAGAATATATTGTCTGTTTTATTTATTAGTTGATGCTTTATTTCCTTTTCGTTTTGAAAGCTTGTAGAAGCCTCTCCGTATTCCTGTTTCTTTTTATCTTCTAATTTTTCTCTTATGTTCAAAATATTATCTAATCTAAATTGAAATCGGCCCATAATATGCTCCTTTAATTGGAGTTTTCATTAGTGACAATTTGCTTCATTTCCTTTAAAACATCCTTCAAATCATATTTTTCATTTATTTTTTGTGTTAAAAAGGAAATAATGGCTTTTATTTTTGAAACAGCTTCATCGATTTCTTCATTGCTTCCCCGAACATAAGCCCCTATATTTATTAAGTCCTCAGCCTCAGTATATACTGCTAATAATTTTTTAATTATATGGGAAAGTTCCTTATGTTCATCATCAATAATATCGGTCATTACCCTTGATATGCTTTGAAGAATATCTATCGCTGGGTATTGGTTTCTATTGGCTATTTTTCTAGATAAAACTATATGCCCATCTAGTATACCCCTAGCTGTATCTGTAACAGGTTCTGTCATATCATCCCCATCGACTAAAACTGTGTATAGACCGGTAATAGATCCCTTATCCGAATTACCTGCCCTTTCTAAAAGTTTCGGCATAACAGCAAATACAGATGGCGTATATCCTCGTGTTACAGGGGGTTCTCCGATAGCTAGACCTACTTCTCTTTGGGCCATGGCAAACCGTGTAAGGGAATCCATCAAAAGTAAAACATTCTTGCCTTTGTCCCTAAAGTATTCTGCAATTGCGGTTGCTGTTTGTGCCGCTTTTAAACGGACTAATGCCGGCTGGTCAGAGGTTGCTACAACAATAATTGAACGTTTTAGTCCTTCTTCTTGGAGATCTTTTTCAATGAACTCTCTTACTTCTCTTCCCCGTTCTCCAATTAAGGCAACCACATTTAAATCTGACTTTGCATTTCTTGCAATCATCCCTAATAATGTGCTTTTGCCGACGCCACTCCCTGCAAAAATCCCTACCCTTTGACCCTTTCCTATGGTCAAAAGTCCATCTATAGCTTTAACCCCTAGGGGTAAAACCTCTTTAATACGATTTCTTTTTAAAGGGTCTGGGGAATGGTTTAAAAGAGGATATTGTGTATCGGAAAGGATTGTCTTTTCCTCATCAATTGGATATCCTAACCCATCTAGTACCCTTCCAAATAAATGNTCTCCTACACCAACACTTAAAGCAGCATTAGAAGCCTCTACTATGCTTCCAGGCCCGATTCCTGTCATATCCCCTAGGGGCATTAATAATATCTTATTATCTCTAAAACCTACCACTTCTGCCTTTACAGGATTCTCTTGGTTTTGTGATTGTATAAGGCACATATCTCCAAGATTACAAATGGGTCCTATGGATTCTATGGTCAACCCAACTACCTGGGATACCTTTCCTCTATATATGTTATAATTTTTATCTAATACAACTTTATATTTTTCGATGTTAATTTTGTCCAAGTCCTCACCCATTCTATAAAGATACTATGCCATCCTACCCCAAAATAAGAAGTAAATCTTGTTTTAAACCTTGTAGTTGTGCATCTAAACCGCAATTAATACTACCAAGTTCCGTTTCTATAATACAATCTCCTAATTTTAATGTTGTATCTTTTATAATGGTAATTTTTCCATTAAAGCCTGTTTCCTCACTGAGGGCTTTTTTTGATTCTAAAACAATCGGGTAATCCCCCTCTGATATTTTAATGGTAAATTCTCCCCCATTATCCCTTGCTTCTGAGAATCCTTTTTTTATAATATATAAAATGGATTCCTTATTTACCTTTACAGCATTTTTCAAGACTTTTTCGCAGATATCAACAATTAAATCAACCATCTTAGGCTCAATACCATTTATAATCTTTTCCTTTTCTTTTAGAGCATTGTCTAATTCGGTCTTTGCTTGGATAAGTAGCNTTTTGCTTTCCTCAGAACCTTTATGAAAGCCCTCTTGATACCCTCTTTGTCTTCCCTCTTCTTCGATTTTCATTTTCGCAAGTAATGCATCTTTTTTTGCCTGGTTTAAAATCTGCTCAGACTTCTCTCTTGCTTCCTCAATCATTTTATTGGCATCCTGCTTGGCCTTTAAGATGATATTTTCTTTCATAACACCTGCCGTATTTTCGTCAACCTTTAAAATTTCATTTTGTATCTCTTCACTTATCTCTATGGGTACAGCCTCATCAGAGTTATATTTTATGGCAGGTCCCTTGATTACATTAGACAATTATTTCGTCACCTCCACCTCTGGAAATAACGATTTCACCCACATCTTCGAGTTTCCTTATAACATTAACAATTTTTTGTTGTGAATCCTCGACATCCCGTAATCTAACAGGACCCATATAATCCATATCTTCTTTTATCATACTGACTAGACGTTTTGAAAGGTTGGAAAATATAACATTTTGCACTTCTTCTCCAGAACCTTTTAGGGCAATAGCTAAATCGTTATTATCAACTTCCCTGAGAATTCTTTGGATTGAACGATTATCCAGTGTGATGATATCTTCAAATACAAACATTTTCTTCTTAATTTCTTCTGCAAGTTCTGTATCTTCAACTTCCAAGGTTTCCATAATGTGTTTTTCAGTACCCCTATCAACGGAGTTAATAATTTCTACGATTGCATCTACACCACCAACAGCAGTATAATCCTCTGTCACTAATGCTGAAAGTTTTTTCTCAAGTACCCTTTCAACTTCTTTAATGATATCAGGAGAAGTTCTATCCATTAAGGCAATTCTCCTTGCAACATCGGCCTGCTTCTCTTGGGGCAGGGATGCCAAAACTATAGATGCTTGACTGGGCTTTAGGTATGAGAGAATAAGAGCAATTGCTTGTGGATGTTCATTTTGGATGAAGTTAAGCAGTTGGGAAGCATCTGTTTTTCTTACAAAGTCAAAGGGGCGAACCTGCAATGAAACTGTAAGCCTATTGATTACTTCTAAAGCCTTTTCACTTCCCAAAGCTTTTTCTAAAACTTGTTTTGCATATGAAATACCACCTTCAGCGATATATTGCTGTGCCAAACAAATTTGATAGAAATCATCCAGCACCTTTTCCTTTATTTGAGGGGATACCGTTCGGATATTAGCAATTTCTAGGGTGAGCTGCTCTATCTCCTCTTCCTTTAAATGTTTAAAAATCCGTGCGGATTTTTCAGGTCCCAATGCAATAAGTAATATTGCTGCTTTTTCTTTCCCTGAGTATTCTTCTCTCACAACTGCCATCTATGTTCACTCCCATTCCTCGCTTAGCCAGTTGCGCAATAGACTTGCCACTGCTTCGGGTTTTTCCTCTACGAACTTATCAATTTGTCTCTTGATTTCAGATTCTTCATTGTGCTCAATTGGATCTACTTCTTCCGGTTTAACTTGTGAACTTTCTAACATTTCCTCTACCGATAATTCAGGTTCTATTTCAGTTATCTCGTGAGGTTCTGTCTTCTTTATTAATGCAAAAGCTAAAAGAGCAATTAAAGCAAACAAAATGCCCATAGCTATATATTCATTGTAAGGCCTTGCTTTTATTTGTTTATCAACGAACACAGGTACTTCATATCCCACAATCTCTACATTGTTCAAATTAATTCCTGCTGCGTTAGCAACCAACCTTTNTAATTCGGGATACTCCCCATCAATATTAATCATGGCTGGTTTTGTTTTGATACGGTATTTGTATTCATCCCAGGTTTCTCCTTCAAGGAGCGAATCTGTTTCCCCATTTCCCTGGGTCTTTTCTTTTTGTTCTTGATTATAAATCTTATCTCTTAACACGACTACTGATAAATTAGATAAATCTGTTACTATGCTTCCTATACTTTTTTCTATCTCAGTATATTTTTTATCTAATTCATATTTAACTTCACTGTGATCTTCCTTAGCCTCATAATTGTTTTGACTCCCCATTTGGTATTCTGGAATATCACCACCATTTGCTGTTAGTCCCGGTTCTTCTCCTTCAGCCCCTCCACTGGCTTTTCTTGTGGATTTGTTTTCATAGGATATAATTCCCTTTTTTTCGCCTTCAATAGGAGAGCTTACAGTTTCTTGTTTTTCTTTATATTGGTCAAAATTCAAAACTAGATTAGGGGTTACCCTCACCTCATCAAATAAGGGACCTAAAATAGAAATAACCTTTTTTTCAATATCTTTTTCGGCTGCTGATTTACGTTCTTGCTGTTCACCCATATTAATCCCCGGACCATTTTCTTCACCTAGATAAAGTATATTTCCTTTATTATCTATAACCCTTACATTTCTGACATCTAAATTCTTAACGCTTCCGGCTACATAATGGGCAATACCGAGAATTTGTTTACTTGTTAATTCATTTTTTAAATCAAGCTTTACACTGGCTGTTGCCTCCTGGGTAGATGCTAAGAAAAAATTATCTTCATTGGGAATAACTAAATGAACATCCGCTGATTTTATCCCTTCAATTGAGGCAATATCACTAGCAAGTTCTTGTTGTTTGACTTCCCTATCCATAGCTTTTTTCTCTGTTTCTGTAGTTCCCATGGTGCTATTTTCTAAGGCATCTTTAAAAGTAAATCCCTTATTGGGGATTTGTTCCTTAGCTAAGGCCATCTTAGCCCTAGCATAATCTGTCTTTTTAACTTCTATTACCGTTCCTTCTTGATTGGTTATATTATAGATTTGGGCCCCGTCTAATGCCTCTTTAACATCTGCAGCCTGCGCATTAGTTAATTCCTCGTTAAATAACCTGACCAATTGAGGTCTGGTTGTAAGAAAGATAGCAATTCCTAATGTTAATATGACTAAAACAGTTATAATACCAATTCTTATTTTTTGACTTTTATCAAAACGGTTCCAGTACTCTGTAATTTGTTCGGACATCCGAGAAATTGTTTCCTGCATTAATTCACCTCATTCCTGTGCAAATATTGTATTGTTTATCATAGACTTTGTATTATCTTCCTATAATTATAGTGTAATCCTCATAATTTCTTTATAGGCCTCTAATACTTTACTATGAACTTGCACAGTAAATTGAAGTGCGATGTTTGCTTTTTCCTGAGCAATCATAACATTATGAATATTGTCTGTTTTGCCCATTACAAAGTCTAATCCAAGCTTTTCGGCTTCTTTTTGAGCCTTATCGGTTTGTTCTATTAATCCAATTGCAGCTTTATAAAATTCCTCAAAGACTTTTCCCTTTTTTTCTATTTGGTTTCGGCTAGGATCTATAGCATTACCTATGAGATTAGACCCGCCTGTAGATTCTACTTTCATGTCCATCCCCCTAATTTATATGAATGACTTAGCGTCCTATCTCCAATGCCTTTAATGCCATACTTTTATTAGTATTCATTGCTGTTACATTGGCCTCAAAGGATCTGTTTGCTGATATCATATTCACCATTTCTTCAATGATATTTACATTAGGCATTCTAACATATCCATTTTCATCTGCATCAGGGTGTTCCGGCTCATATACCAATTTAAGATCCTTATTATCCTCAACAACGCCCGCTACTCTTACACCGGAAGTACTATACTGCTCTATATTATTCTTAAGCACGGTACTAAAAGATGCCTTATTACTTCTTTCTTCAAATAACACAGTTTTTCTCTTATATGGCTGTCCATTTTCTGTCCGTGTCGTATTAACATTGGCAATATTCTGGGATATGATATCCATCCTAAGCCTTTGGGCTGTTAAACCACTAGCACTTGTGTCCATCGCATTAAAAAAAGACATATATATTCCCCCTCCTATCTACTATTTAATACAATATTTATTCGTTTAAATTCTGCAGAAACTTGGGAAATTAAAGTATTATACCTGATACTGTTTTTTGCCATTTCTGTCATTTCAACATCTATATCTACATTGTTTTCATCCATCCTCGTTTGTAATTTATCGTTTGCCATTACCATCCTAGGTTGGATGTTTTCAATATTCACCTTGCTTGGCGACTTATTAAATGCCATAGATTTTTCTAAATACTTCTCGAACTCAACTTCTTTTCTTTTATATCCCGGTGTATCCACATTAGCTATATTGTCTGCGATGGTATCATTTCTAAGCCATGACGCATCCAACGCTTTTTCTAATATGTTTGTGTTAGAATATAAACGGTTGAACAACATCTTTCTCCCCCCATCTTTTAGATAATATAATCTTACTAGATTATTGTGTTTGTGTAAATCAAGATTTAAAGCTAAATTTAGCTTTAATTAGTTTTACACCAATTGATATCCATGTCAACTATTAATTTCCATATTTAAATATTTCATAGAAATTCGACTTTGTTTTCATTATATACATTTCAATACAAAGAATCAATAAAATTATTGTAAGAATTTTGACCCACACCAATACTACAAAAATAAAAAAGCGACTTCCGTCGCTTTTTATCTTCTAAGTTTGTTTAATTCTTCTATCAGGATATTATTTAAAACCTTAATATAGGTTCCTTTCATTCCTAAAGAACGGGATTCAATTACTCCGGCGCTTTCGAATTTTCTTAGGGCATTGACAATAACTGATCTAGTAATACCTACTCTATCCGCAATCTTACTAGCCACTAAAAGACCTTCAGTACCATTTAATTCCTCAAATATATGAAGTATCGCTTCTAATTCGGAATATGATAAAGTACTTATGGCAGATTTTACAATATTAGCCTTTCTATCTTCTTCGGCTGACTCCCTAGTTTTTGAACGTAGTATTTCAAGTCCAATGATTGTTGCTCCATATTCTCCTAAAATTAAATCTTCGATGGTATATTGCCCACTATCTTTATAGAATAAAAGATTTCCTAATCTTTCTCCTCCGGCAGCAATAGGGATTACAGTGCTATTGTATTTTTGTATAATATCGTCTATGTTCTTAAAACGGTATTCTGATAATGGGACATTTTCTCTGGTTTCTATTACTTTTAGTAGGAATTCGCTAACTTCTGAATCTATAAAGTTCCCCGCAGCTTCATCTTTAGACTTCAAGATGTTGTTTGAAGGATTTGTATAATTCACCCCTAAAACCTTTCCTTTTGTGTTTATAGCTAAAACATTAGATGATAAAACATCACTGAGCACCTTACATATATCATTAAAAATAACTGGTTCAGAACCTGAACGCTGTAGTAATTGATTAACCTTTCTTGTTTTTCCCAATAATTCTACTGACATATTATTTCCTCCTTAATATTATCATTGTTCCATCTGTTTAGTATTCTGTTCAAAAGATTCTCACTTTATACAATTTAAAATGTTTTTTTGGAAGTTTCACTCCAATCTTTAATCCTCAAAAAACAAAGCTGACAGGGTCAACTTTGTTGTCAAATTCTTCTAAATAATTGTTTTTTTCTTTCAATATACATATATATCTTATCATTAATTGTTTCAAAAAACAATATGTTTTAAATAACTTACTAAAAAACTTACTTTTCTTATCTGTAAACTTAGAAATAAATTTAAAGTATACTTCATTCATATTAAGATATTATTTTTACTCTTTAGTATGACTATAATTGCAGTCTGTATTACTACATACTACCCTTACCTTATTCCTTCCTTTTTCCACTAAAAATTCCCCGCATTTAGGGCATTTTTCCCCTGTTGGCTTATTCCAAGACATAAACTCACATTCATTATTATTTTCACAACCGTAATATTTTCGTCCCTTTTTAGTCTTTTTAATAATTACTTTTCCACCACAATTGGGGCAATCTACCCCTGCTTCTTCATATAATGGCTTGGTGTTTCTACAGTCAGGGAAACCGGGACATGCTAAAAATTTACCATATCTTCCGTATTTAACTACCATATTCCTTCCGCAATTTTCGCAGATTACATCGGAGACTTCTTCTAAATCTATATTTCCTATTTCCTCCTCGGCGATTTTTAGAGTTTCACTAAATTCAGGGTAAAACTCCTTAATTATCTTTTTCCAAGGAACATCTCCATTTTCTACTCCATCTAATTGTTCTTCCATATGGGCAGTAAAATCTACGTCAACGATATTTTTAAAATATGTTTTTAAAATGTCATTTACTATTTCACCTAATTCAGTTGTGTATAAAACCTTATTTTCTTTTGCTACATAGCCCCTAGCCAAAATGGTAGTAATTGTAGGCGCATAGGTGCTAGGGCGCCCTACCCCATTTTCTTCTAAGGTTTTAACTAAGGTGGCTTCAGAAAACCTTGGAGGTGGTTGGGTAAAATGTTGTTTTCCTTCTATTTTTTGTAGCACCATAGCCTCGTTTTCATCGATATCAAACTTAGGGGTTTCGTCCTTATCCTTTTCTTTATTATATACAATAAGAAACCCATCGAATTTAATGGAGGAACCGGAATTTGTGAAAATATATTTTCCTGCGCTTATTCTAATAGAAAATGTGTTGTATTCGGCAGGGGCCATCTGACTGGCTAAAAATCTCTGCCAAATTAATTCATATAATTTATATTGGTCCTTAGATAAAGATTTTTGGATATTTTTTGGGGCCTTATCTATATAGGATGGCCTAATAGCCTCATGGGCATCTTGACTCTTTCCCTTGCTTTTATATTCCGCACCCTTTGGGTTTAAATATTCTTTGCCAAAAGTTTCTTCAATATATTCCTTTGCCTGTGCCTTTGCTTCTTCTGAAATTCTTACAGAATCTGTACGAATATATGTTATAAGACCTACTGTACCTTCCCCTTGCAAATCAATACCTTCATATAACTGTTGGGCTATTCGCATAGTTTTTTGGGTGGAAAAACCTAGATATTTAGAAGCTTCCTGCTGAAGGGTACTAGTAGTAAAGGGGGGTATTGGATTTCTTTTACGCTCTCCCCTTTTTATCTCTTCTATTTTATACTTTTGTTTTTTTACCTCTTTAATAATTTTATCTGTTTCTTCTTTGGTACTAATCTCAAGCTTTTTATCTTTTAGACCATAAAATTTAAATCCTAAAACCTTGTTATTATCTTCATTAGAAAATTCAGCATCTATGGTCCAATATTCTTCAGGAACAAAGTTTTCTATTTCTTCTTCCCTATCACAAATGAGTCTTAAGGCAACCGATTGAACTCTTCCTGCACTAAGACCCTTTCTTATTTTTCTCCAAAGAAGTGGGCTGATTTTATACCCTACAATCCTATCTAAGGCTCTTCTTGCCTGTTGTGCATCAACTACATTCATATCTATACTTCTAGCTTCTTTAATAGAATTTTTCACTGCATTTTTAGTTATTTCATTAAAGGTAATTCTGCTTATCTTTTTTTCGTCTAATTTGAGGGCATGAATCAAATGCCATGATATTGCCTCCCCTTCCCTATCAGGGTCAGTCGCTAAATATACTTTATCGGCAGCCTTTGCTTCTTTTCTTAGTTTTTTAAGAAGTTCGCCCTTCCCACGGATAGTTATATATTTAGGTTCGAAATCTTCCTCTACATTTATTCCTAGTTGGCTTTTGGGCAAATCCCTTACATGTCCCATTGATGCCTCTACCTTATATGATCTTCCTAAAAATTTCTTTATGGTTTTTGCTTTAGCTGGTGACTCTACAATAACTAAGTAGTTTGCCATAATACCCCTCCATTACTGGTTTCGGATAAATCTTTTACCCGGCAACTGCTTTATTAATCCTTTAAGTTCTAACAATGTAAGTATACTTTGAAGCCTATTTATAGGATATTTTATACTAACAGACAATACATCAATATGGGAAGGTTCAAAACTTATACAATCATATACCAAATTTTCTTCCATTGCAAGTGTACCGATTGTTTTATCTTTATATTGCGATGTATTTTCTCTTTTATCCATAGGCTTTATACTTATTTCTTCTAATATATCCTCCACATTCATAACTAATTTTGCCCCTTGTTGTATTAATTTATTAGTGCCTTTGCTTGTGCTATTAAAAATACTACCAGGAACTGCATATACTTCTTTTCCTTGTTCCAGGGCTAAATCAGCCGTAATAAGTGCACCACTTTTTTCCTCTGCCTCAATAACGATAATTCCCTGACTAAGGCCGCTGATGATTCTATTTCTTGCAGGGAAAAACCAAGGCATGGGTTTGGTACCGGGAGGATATTCTGAAATAATTGTTCCTCTTTTTTCTATGGATTCCATTAGTTTTTTGTTAAATGCAGGATAGCATATATCAACCCCATTGGCAACAATGGATACTGGAATTCCATCTGCCTCTATGGTAGCTTTATGGGCCTCTGTATCAATTCCTTGAGCCAACCCACTGATAATCCCAAAGCCTTTAGAAACCAAATCGTAAACCAGTTTTCTTGTGACCCTTATACCATATTCAGAACATTTCCTTGGACCAACTACGGCAAGAAAACCCTTTTCAAAAGTAGGCAATTCCCCCTTTGTATATATCCCTAATGGAGCATCGGGGATAGTTTTCAATAAGGAGGGGTATTTTTTGTCGTTAATTGTGAGGTAGGAAATATTCTTTTGTTGCAAGTTATAAAGCCATTTTTTTATCTGATTGGGATTTTTTGATTTATCTAATATATTTAATTCTTCTTCAGAGAGGTTGGACAAATCTTTTAATTCTTTTTTAGACTTATGCCAGAGTTCCTCAGGGGATTTGAAATAATTAATCAGTTGTATCATTTTATCCTTTTTAATACCCCTTATAGTAGTTATCCACGCCCAATAAAAAGAATCCTTTGTAATACATTCCATCGAATCACCTACCTGTATTTTATAATCGTTCTTTATGTATTATAAAAACCAATTTGAACTTAATAAATAAATTTCCCTAGAGTTTAATATTATTAACACTTCTTATATATTCTTACCTTCTTTTTTATGTTCCAATACAAATTATTTATAAACTTGGTTTATAGCCTGTAAAAATGTGGAATAATACTATTGCTTGGCATACTTGTATTTTGGAAGGAGAAACAAATGATTAGTAAAGTTAAAAGCTGTTCTCTTTATGGTATAAATGGATATCTGGTGGATGTTGAGGTAGATTTAAGCGAAGGACTTCCTGGGTTTGATCTTGTTGGGCTTCCCGATTCCTCTATCCGTGAATCCAAAGAAAGGGTCAGGGCTGCCATAAAAAATTCGGAATTCCTATTTCCTATAAAACGAATCACGGTTAATCTAGCCCCTGCAGATACTAAAAAAGAAGGCTCCGCATTCGACCTTCCTATTGCTATAGGCATTACTAGTTGTAATGAAACAATACCTGAGGATATCTTAAATAAAACTATGATAGTAGGGGAACTCTCCCTGGATGGAAGTGTTAAGCCGATTAATGGCATTTTGCCCATGGTTTATTCTGCCCTTAAAAATGGCATTACTCAGTGTATTGTCCCTTTTGAAAATGCCGCAGAAGGAGCCATAGTAGAAGATATGAAAGTCATAGGGGTCCACACTTTAAGAGATGCCTTAAACCATTTGCAAAATATAAAGCCCATCCCTCAGACTACAGTAGATATCCATTCAATTATGGTTAATCCCAGTAATAGCAACCTAGATTTTTCAGATGTTAAGGGACAAACCCATGTAAAAAGGGCCCTAGAAATATCTGCTGCCGGATCTCATAATGTCTTAATGATAGGCCCCCCTGGTTCGGGTAAAACTATGATGGCGAGAAGACTTCCCGCTATCCTCCCCGATTTATCCTTTGAAGAAAGCATAGAAATCACTAAGATATATAGTATAACTGGACTTCTTCCCAACAAAAATTCTTTAGTCAATTCAAGGCCTTTTCGTTCTCCTCACCACACTGTATCAAATTCTGCCCTTGTCGGTGGGGGACGAATTCCCAGGCCAGGAGAGGTCAGTTTGTCCCATTATGGCGTTTTATTCTTGGATGAATTGCCTGAATTTAATAAGAATGTCTTAGAGGTGTTAAGACAACCCTTAGAAGATAGAGAAGTAACCATATCACGGGTTAATGC